>Ga0056128_1010248_pt1 | contig 11687 bp, 6 predicted proteins | sample WorMetLIZISLAND2_FD_71113 | JGI IMG/M metagenome (GOLD analysis project Ga0056128, IMG submission 71113) | Marine gutless worms symbiont microbial communities from Max Planck institute for Marine Microbiology, Germany - Olavius geniculatus... ... | reverse complement strand
AGACTGAAAACCGAACTTTGCGTTTGGTCTTACAGTCATGACTAACAACGTCTCATTGCACTGACTACTATTACGTGACTTCACTGTTTAGGCTTATTGTTACGTGTCCTTGTAGTCTTAAAACTTAACGCCACGTTAAAGTTGATTCGTCCTTCATCATCATCATCATCATCATTTAGCGCCCTCGTTCGGGGTGACTCCCTTCGAATTTATGGAAAAGCTTTACGGTTCCTGAAACTAGAGTCTTCCAGCCGATGGTGAAGATTTGGTGATTCTAGCTTGCACCGTTTTTGACTGATCCACCAGTGTGACGGACAGACGGACAGACAGACGGACAGACAGAATTGTGATGGCTAAGACGACGGCTAAGCGATGGCTAAGACGCGCTGAAAGCAGCAGCTGCTTTCGCGCGTAAAAATGACAAGTTAGCATTACTCCGCTGTAGCTGAGAGACATTTGACATTGATATTTTAAATTGCAATTTTTAGTAATCATAGAAGCATTTGATATTATTCGGAAGACAGAAACTTAGCTACACAGTTTCAAACTGAAACAATGCACAACAGTTTCAATTATTTACAAAAAGCCTTATCAGTTATCACACCTTGAACTTAACTTTAAAATGTTCGCCTCGACGTGCTAAAATAACGCTTGGCAACTCAAACGCAACATTTTTGGCATAGCAGGATAATTTCATTGACTTCAAGGCTCAATCGAAGACGCCAGCCTGGGGCGTAAGCGCTTCCGTGCTAACGCCTTCCATTTTGGTTTACGAGCAGAATCGGTGGAGCTGCATGACGTCACGGGATTCCAGCTGGTACCGTGCTGCGCGGAATATCGACCCTGGTCTCCGGTCTCGTATATATAGTCGTCGCTAGCAACAGCTGTTGCCGCAGGGCGTGACATGAATCTGGTTCAGATGACATAAACACGACATTGCTACATAATGTAGCGGAGCAGCACTGGTGCCGTTCTGGAGCCAGGCTGCGGTATGACGAGATGCTCCAATACACTGCGCTATGCTGAGTTGCGATTTCCTAACCAGTTATCCATTAAAACGGTGCTTAAGTAGGTCCTACCGAATAAAAGGATGACTGATGCAAAAGTGGGAAAAAAGAAAAAAAGACTGCAGAAGTTCAGGAAGTAACGCCAAACGTGTGTTAACACGTGTATTAGGCTAATCGAATGCGCTGACGCTACGTTAAAACGTACACAAGAAATATTATTAGATTGTGACCAATCTAATGTACTCCTCGCGCGCAATATTTTCTCCTGTATTTTTCTAAGTGCTTTCTCGTTCCTTTCAACTTGTATTAGAGACACCCGGCGTCAAATTGAAACCGGACTAATATTATACTAATAGTGACTGGCGTCGAAGTCGTTATTGGAAATCGTCTCCCCGTCTATCTATCACCGGTATGGAGATATGGCGCCTCGAAGATAATGGGGCCACGACCTTGACCATTTGGGGTCACGTGACGTCATCGGTTACATTCAACTAGCGATGGTCGACTTCCTATGGGTGGTCCATAGTGACCATGCGTCTATCTTGCACCGTTAATAAGTAATAATAATAAGTGAACCATGCGCACGCCTGATGCACATACAATGCATATAATTTTCTGGAGAAAGCAGTAAATTAACAGTGTTAAACGGACAAATTATTTCCTTTTATTGGAGAATCACCCATATAGCGCACTATCATTTTGAAGAAATCTCTAGTCCGTTATGGAGATATGGCCGTTTGAAGTTCTTCCAGGAACAGAGGTCGGTCGTCGGTCGGTTCTCAATATTACACTGATCTCATATACTTCTCTTCGCTACGTTAGGAACGTAGCGCGCGATTAGTAAAAATGGATAGCACACGTTGCACAACGCTAAAAATTGCCAAGACCGTAAAAATTAATCTATCGCGTACGTCGCCAATTGCAAACAAATGAACAATCAACGATGACGTTAAAATTTGGTCACGGAAATTTTTAGTTTCTAGACCGACCGTCAAGGTGTAAACTTAAAGGTCAATCGTTCGTCATGATTGTTGTCCGTCCGTCCGTCTGTCTGTCTGTAACGGATGCACTGTGGCTAAGGTGTAGGGCGTAGGGGAAAACTTTTTACAAGACTTATTAGGCATGGGTGTTGAACTAAGCAAAATTTCAGCTATCTACTCTAAGGGGAATATTTTCAAATTTGGGGTTGAATATACGAGAGATAGGGAAATGTGCGTTTTCAACGGAAAACTGGCCATATCTCGGAAACAGTGAGAGATCGGCCTAAGTTACTATTAATAACTAATAGAAAGTGGCATTCGCCCTTTTAGATAAAATGAAAATCATCGACCTCGGATGACCTCTAAGGTGAGTCATAACCAGTACGGCCGGCCCCATCCTAGCGACAACTTTGTCATTCGTTCTATTGCACAATTGCAACAGCTCACGTTTACTGTGAAGCAAAAGCGTGAAGATGTTTAGGCCTCTACTGGTTCTGTAATGCCGGCAAGATCTAGTGGAAATGACTGTTTTGACATGGTTGACATAAGGTCAACAAAAATTGTAGTAGGATACTAAGCACTGAGTCATTTATAATTACTGTCAAAGTTTGGTTTTCTGTTTTAACGTGAACGTGTGACCTCACTAAACAAGTCTGGTTCGAGTTTCGACCATTCGCGTAAAAATGAGTTTTCTGGCAGCCATTTTTAAAGATAGTCGCCAGTGGCCATAGTGTATGCGAAATGGCAATTTTCGAGCCTTCGTATCTCTAAAACGCCATTGACAAAACTAGACGATTGGAACTACCTCCTAAAAGTATACCCCACCATGCAAAATCTCATTTCAGTTCGACAAACATGTGTGAGCGAAAAGCTTGAACTCAGGTCATATCTTTTGACGAATTTGAACACACAATGGTTCACACAATGCGAAATCGCCATAAGATATGCCTTTTTGGAGTTAGAACACACAAGACAGAGTTCTTTTTAAATTCCGTCAAACCGTATTTTTTGAACCCCGAAATATACTGTCTGTGCCTTTGTCATTGACAAGCTTTCTTATTATGTTTCTGGAAGTATTCAGCACAACAAGTTCAAATTTGGCAAGTTGCTATTTGTAGATATTGGCAAGTACTAATTTAGCGTTCCATAAAATTTTACCAAGGGGTCTCACAAAAGGCAAAGAAAGCTCCCAAATATTTTACGGAACCATTAATAATTTTAAGTACTATTTCATTTAAAAAGTTCAAAATTGGCACTTTGCTAAACATTTCTCAGTACTAATCCAAAGTTCCAAAAAATTACCACGGGTTTCACAAGAGACAAAGGGAACGAGATGTCTTTAATTACTGCCAATTTTGTTTTAAATGTCGTTGCTATTGCAACAGAGGTCGGAATTGTGGTGCAAAATTTGAGGTTTTTATTTCCGGTCTTAGATCTCGTCGCAGCGATTTCATGATGAGTACAGGCACGAGACGTGTTATGATGTTAATTGCTCTCAGTGTCCTCTATCTAGCCGTAACTTTATGGCTCAGATAAATCTCCTGGACCTTTTTGTTGTGGTAAATAGGAGGGTTATGGAAATTATCGCATAAAACCGTTTTATGTCCTGTTGCTGCGCGCGCGACTAAATGTCGTTAATATCGTCGTAATTTGCCAGCTGTCAGTTACGTGCCACCGTGTATGTGCATGCGCTGAATTTTCTCGGTCGGATCACCCGTAACGCCTACCCTCTTTCGTGTTTCGCCCTGGGTGCGATGGGGTACGTCGATGGAGAAGGATCGACGCACCGCGCCGGTTATAAGTTTAGAACAAAAAAGTAGCCTGGGTGAGTCTTCGTATGGCCAAATAAGCTATTTCTAGCTTTGGACTCCTTCCTTTTGCGTTTACTTCTATTGTGCTATTGTTTTTCTGATATCGTTTATGCAATAAATGACGATGATGATGATGACGACGAATAAGAATTTGGAAATGAACACATTTTTGCACGCATTAGCAGGGAAAACGGCAGACAGAGACCGAAAGAAATATGTAAAAATACGACGAGACAGCGCAATATAAAACTTTATATACAAAATGAACAGTTTATAAAGAAACACTAACTAGCAAGTAAAAAATGAGACAAACACTATAATTAGCTGTTCATATACATTTCACATTATAACAAAACAAATTTTACTAAAAAATGTTCATGAAACTGACCGAAGCATTGCTGTTTTGTTAAAATTATGTAAAAGAGAAAAACAGAACCCACCATGAAGTGAAAAATTACTTGTAAAAACAAATGGCTGGAATTTCATTTACTACAGGCAGTGACGCGGGTGCGAACTTAATTAGTTGATTTTATAAATGGTAAGTAAGTAAGTAAGTAAACAAGTATGGGCAACGTAGGCCTACATGTAGTCGAACGCGTCTTGAGGCGTTGCAGTGACAGGAGGCCATTAGAACGTGGTACAAGCTGTCTGCAAGTATTGCATCTTTCAATGATGCCTAAAAGGGCGCTAATTGAATTTACGAATAGCCACCGGCGGTGGCTGCTTTCACGCGGATAGATACCCAGAGGGTGTGCGGAAGCCCGGCCACTGACATCGGCAGCTCGAAACGCGCGTATTTCGATGCGAGTTTATCATTGCGTCTCGTGATAGCCTTTTGCGACTGTGGAATAGTCGCCGCGCCACGGCAGGAGTGGGGGTGGGGTGGGGGATCGTACGGAGGAGGAATTACGTGGGTGGCAGCGCAGCAAGCGGTGCTCAATGCTGCGGTTGCTGCTGCTGCTGGGCGCTGCTGCTGATCTACGACTGTTGAGATGCTGCGCTATCGCTGCACGCCGTCGCCTTTTATGACAGCACGATGGACCGACCGACTGACCGACCGACGGGGCGATGCCGGATGCTGGTCGCTCGCTCGCTACATGGCCGCCTCAATCCCATTACAATGCTAATATATATCGCCGACCGGTGGTCGTAATACAAATTGAAAGCGACTGAGCAGAAGCATGACAACAGTCAGCGTAATAACGCATCAGTCACTGACAACACGCGCGGGCCAACCAAAACTTATTACTCGTCCGACCCGTGACGACGTCATTATTGTCGTAATTTGCTAGTACGTAATTTTTATTGCTATTATATTGTGCATGAGAAAAATCTCCACACGATATCTGAGACGGACGCGTTAAAATAACAACACTGATGACGACAGCGACGATGATTACAGAATGTTACCGAATAGGCTAACACGTACACAAATGCAGTCACTAGATCTTAACATTAATTTTTTTAATGTGACAAAGTATGAATACGTCCCAATTCCCACGAGAAATTTCGTAACTTATTTGAACAGAAACTTGGTTAGGACAACAAAGTTGACAAAATTCGGTATCGATTTGTTAGCGACGTATGCAAGATATTATTGATATTGGCTCTAGAGAAAGTTTTTTATTGCAACTACTGTATCATACCGACGCATTGCTCCTTTCGGTCCAGAAAGGCTGAGCCCACAGTGAGCAGCAGTTTTCACGTAATACAAGAGTGACGCAAAAGACGCAGTGCAAGGACATTTCTTGCCTTGCGTTGGATGGAAGTCAAGCTTTACGTCGAGCATTGTTTACAGCTACTAAACTTCTTCCATAACGTGCCCACCGGCTTAAAACCGGAACTAATTTTTACGCGCGAGAGCAGCTAGCGTAGCTTGCTATAGCGCGTATTAGCTACATGGTAATTCTGTCTTGGTGTCCGTCTGTCACGACGCGGTACAGATTGAAGCCAAGGTAAGATAGAGATTCGGGGTTTTCACCGTATGATAGCGTAGAGTCTCCAGTATTTCGTGACAAACTGGGTAAAAGGGTTCCGCACGAACGAAAGGGAGATACAATAACGACAACGACACGGGCTTTGGCAGTCAATGAAGATGTTGACTGTGTCGATGAGGACATGCTAAAACATAGGCAGTGACAATAGCTGCGACAAGGATGACAAAAAACGTAGCATTGTGTAACATGTGATTATTGTGCTTACTTCGTGTGTTTTATTCTGTAGATTTATCACTCCTGGACATTGCTTCTTTGTGTCGTATGTTTTTTTCTGTCTTTTATTTTCTCTTTTTGTGTGCGCTGTAGTGTTGTTTGCTACCTTCTGGGTGAATAAAGATGTATATAAAAAACAATACATGACTAAACATTAGAGCATTAATGCCAGTAACAATAAGTGTAGTAATGTTGACTATGCCTATGATGCATGACGATGGTGATAATGCAGAGATAAAGACAACGATTGTGATGACTGTGGCAAAGTACGTGACGCTGTTCGAGAGTCGAATGTAAAATGGGCAAAATATAAACACTAATTGCTGCGTGAAACAGTGTGCCGGAAGAAGCAAACAACGGAGACAATGACGACAACAACACGGTCATGTGAGCAAAAATGCAGTGATGAAACGGCCGAAACACTGGCAGTATAGCTGCAACGTTGATGGCAACAATCCTTCATTTTAATAGGCCACAGACATCGCATTGAAAGGTATACACGTCATTTGAACCATTTCACTGTATCAGTGCTGAAACCACCAAGCTGTATAACGACCATTATACTAAGTAGGTGCTTGAAACATCATTGTACTTGGTTGGATGACAGCACGCGACAGTAGCTTGCCGTGGACGCTAAGTGACTGCAGCTGGTTGTTGGGGAAAATGCTTAAACGCCACTATAATGAATCGTAAAAGCTGCCTATAATATCATGCTACATAAACCACTGGATGATGGTATGTCGCAGTGGATTGCTATGGACTCCAGGGACGTTGGTGACACTGCGTCCGAAAAAAGATAACCCCCTAAACATCGTACAATGGAAATGTCAAATCGAAACAAATCTAAATAAAACTTCGTACGCTTAATCCGCAGTATATTGCTAAAGCAACCACCAAATCCCGTAAAAATATTATTTCTCAGCGGAGTTATTGATTGTTGAATATCGATAACAAAATACCTCCGTTACCAACATGGCGTTACGTAAGCATTTTTTTCTGTTATGTGCATTTGCGTAACTCCAACAAACAGCATTTAATTTTGGCAAACTTTTACGTCAACAATGAGTCACGTATTGGCAATCAAAATGCTGAATTTCAGCTAAATCTGCCAAAGCAAACAATAGTTACGGCAGCTTTCGTGAGGTTACCCCCAAACTACTTCAGTTTCACGTCTTTGCGTCTATCAGCATCCGCAAAGACCTGAAACTGAAATGTTTTGGAGTGACTTTACAAAAGCCGCAGTAGATATTGTTTGTTTTAGCAGATCTAGCTAAAATTTGGCACTTTGATCAACAATAAACGGCGCATTGTTGATGTAAAATTTTACCTGAATCAGATGTTGTTTGTTGGAGTTACGCAAATGTACAGCAACAGAGAGGTTTAAGCTGATTTACCCAAGCGCAGTCTGACTTCCTATAAGTACGTTAGGATGCAACGTCGACGGAGAGACGTTAAACATTTAGTTCCGCAGAGTCGAGAAGAGCAAGCCTTCAGTGCACCTGCTATTTATAGTCTTTATACGAACAACGCACAAAGAGAATAGTGCATCATATTTTCATACGCTAATAGGGTATTATCGTTATGAAGTGAAGCGGCTAAGATGTGATGAGAAGTAAGGCACAGGCCCGTCGAGAGGGCAGAAAGGGAAGAAGAAGCCTTTTCCGAGCTTCGCGACGTCTGGGGGTCCTGCCGTCGCTCAAAAATATAAAGTAAACCAGAATGGGCCATTACAAAAAGCATATTCTTCCCAGACGGGCTTCGCGAGAATGTTTCCCCGGGCCCCGCTGTGACTCTCGACGTCCCTGCTGAGGCAACAATGTTGACAGCAGTTAGGCCGACGTTAGGCCTTACCAATAACTTATTTTGAGCTTAAGGCCTATGCCTAAGTTGCATGAGGCGTGTAATTTTCAACATTGGTTTTCGGTATAAGCCTACATCTGCCATTTTCTAGCAAAAGACCATTAACCAAAGTGTTCTATGTGTTCATATGGACCTTGTCTGAAATAAACATGTTTGATTTGATTTGATTTGATTTGATAAATAAAATCCGGTGACCACAGAAATTGACAGAACCAATAGTTTAGGTTAATCTTACTTTCGTGTCGTGGCCTTGGCCCGAAGACCAAATGTTTTACCAGTGTTTTCGCTGAGTCTGGCGTTATTAACAATTTAACACACACACAAAAACAAGAATACTGAGTGAGTGCGACAGCGCCGAAAGTGGTACGAATGGTGCATCCGGTCAGCGTAAGAGACGGCGGCGCTGAACATTCGCAATTTCTCGGTGAGAGTGTCTGAAATAGAAGCGTCTGTCGGCCGGTTATTAGTCCACGCATAATGCTGCTGCTGCTGCTGCTCGGCGTCTTTACGACTCGCCAGTCGAAAGCAGCAGCACTCTTACCGCGACCCCGCAGGGTGTGGTCTTACGCACTGTAGTCTACGGTGCCTCCCGTTACTGACCTATGCAGTCGCGATAATAAAAAAACACCATAACACACACGACGCCGTCACAGCGACTCGCAACAGTCGAGTGTACGTGTTAGTAGCCTACGCCTGCTGTCGCAGCCATCTCGCTAATCAAACATCTCTCATACGTTACTGCATGCATGACAACGTCGAACTGCAGGGTTGGTATGACTAAGAAAAGAAAATCTCGAAGAACGTTCAAAACGTTCTTCCGTCCAAATTTTATTTCTCTTCTCGGTTTTAAAGCCAAAATCAATAACCTTTGCCTCGAAGTTCACGCCCTCGCCGTTGAGTTAAAAAAAACCTTCGAGTTGTGTGATATGCTAACTTTTTCTGCAACTGCTGTCTGTAAAACTTCTGCAGAAATAAACAATTTCGTAACATTGAAAATAATTTTTTCGCCGATGAAAATAAATATGGACTCTAAATGCGCGTCATTTTCTGAGTTTTTTCACACACGAAGATCCGCTGACCCTGATATTCAACCTTATAAACTGAAAATTTCCACACCCGTTACTCCTGTTCTGTGAAACGTTCACAGCATTTTTTCTATACGCTTAGTTCGTTTTTGAGTCAAGATACTCGTTTTGATAAGCTAACAAACAGACGGACAGGCATGACGCGTAATACGGCCTACAGCGCACACGATAAACGAACTGTGACTGTCAGCTATTTAAAAAATAATTTAACGTTAGACAAAAAGTAGTGACTGGCGTCGAATTCGTTATTGGAAATTGTCTCTTTGTCTATCTGGCACCGTTATAGAGATATGGCGCCTCAAATATAATGGGGTCACGACCTTGACCCTTTGAAGTCACGTGACGTCATCGGTCGACTGGCGGTGGTCGACTTCCTATGAGTGGTCCATAGTGACCATGCGTCTGTCTAGCACCGTTATGGAGATATGGCCGTTTGAAGTTCTTCAAGGAAGGCTCTTCCAGGAGCAGAGGTCTGTCGTTGGTCGGTCCTCAATATTACACTGATCTTATATACTCCTCTGTAATTTTTGCTGTTTTCGATGTGCAAGTTCTTAAATGTTGCCGTTAACAAGTGTATAAACTGATGTTTTGTACATTTATAATGGTAACGGAGATATTTTGTTATCGATATTAAATAATTAATAACTTTGCTAAAATATTTTTCAACGACATTTGGTATTCCTTTCAGCAATTTATTGGAGGTTGAGGGCGCACAATTTTATTCAGATTCGTTCAGATTTGACATTTCCATTTTACAATGTGTAGGGGTTTATTTTTTTACCGGACAGTGTATGTGTATGGTATTATAATAAATATATAAACCTATTTTTCTAACTAAGTAAACTGTTATCAGGATTTTTACAATCGTTTTGTGTTGTATGTTGATCTGTAACGTTATGCATCTTTTTACGGTGTTTAACGTCCAACTGTTTACGATTTTGCACGGAAAATAAGCGTTAATTATAGTTGCGCAAGGAAGAGGGACGCGGGAGGTGGTCGTGGTTTATTGCGGCAGGCTGCAGCAGTCCTCGGGTAGGGTAATGAAATATTGAGAGTCGGCGGGTCCGGTGACGTCACTCGCGGGCGAAATATTGCCGATCGACACTTGACGACGACGACGAAAACATCAGCCGAGCAGCCGAGCAGGTGCGAGCGAGGATACGTGAAAGGTGCGAGTCGGCACTGCTTTGATAACAGACCAACCGCAGCACAGCATCGAAGGTCAGTCACGGAATGCGTCATCAGAGCAAAGTCGAAAACATCATTCCATGGAATCTCCTTTATCAATCTATCATTATGCCGCAGCAGCGCTCTATATTTCACCGCACAACCAGTCACTGGGCTTACTAGCTTTTAGCGTCTCTGCCACTAGAACTTGGAATTCCCCAACTCTTCGCTTCAAATTAGCACAATCGCTCTGCAAATTCCAGGTTACGACAGGTAACTCTAGGCCTATACTTTCAGTCAGGCTCTCAGCACCCGTTCTCATACGCATGATACTATTATAGACGTTGGTGCTGTACACATAACTTACTTTGCCCTGATTCTTTCTGAGACTTTGGCGCTTTATAAATCATTTACTTACTTACTTACTTAATTACTTGCTTTAACTAAACAAAATAAAACACGGGTAAAGAAGATAGCAAGATAAGTTGGCTTTCATGGTCGTGGTTGTATATAACATGGTCTTCGTTGTCGTAATACTATTGTCTTTTTCAAGAAAATACGACAAATAGATATACACGTCATTTCGGGTGAGCAGACCAGGCAGGATAAGTGTAAAGGTATCACTAATATCAACTGTCGAAATTTTAAATAATCACTGGGGCGCAAACGCCGCAACTTGTTAGCACCACGAGACAGACCTTCTTGAAAACTTAATAATGCTAAACGCTAAACGCAAATTCCTTGCCGAGCTTTAAGGCCCAAGGGGCGGCGCTGATCTCCGTTTCCTTAGCCCTCATCCAGACACCAGTTTCGCACTGCGAGAGCACGGATACAGAACTAGTACATCCGCGGTGTGTCTGTTTACATCGCTTTCACTGGTACTCATTGCGCCTACCCACGGAGGGATGGCCAGGCTGAGTTGACCTGGGTGGCTGGTTGTATACAGAAATGATTCATCCGCTTGCCGACGGTTAGCCATCCAAGTACTAACCGGGCCCGGCGTTGATTAACTTCGTTGATGCGACTAACGACGTTACCAATGAAGCCACACCACCAGCTGTGCCATAATTATAAGCCCCTAAAGCTGCATTTATTTTTTATATGTTTGTGTGCTACCGAGCATGAAACAAAAAGTAATTAAATTAAACCCGTTAGTAATAATCAATGCTGCTAATAAAGGGTTAGTAACATTGTAACTGTATGGACTACAGAATCATCTTTTTATGATGTGTTGCTAACGTGATATTGATATATTGTAGACAGTTTGCTAATCATACATGTATGAGGTTTACACTAGTAATAAACTGTTAAAAACGCAGCTTTATGTGCACACTATAATTAGTAATTAGACAAAAAATGTTTCACGATGCACATACGTTTTCGGTGTTCTCTAAACTATTTAAAATGTAAAAAAATTGCTAAATAATTTGAAACTAAAACTAATAATAAAAATTAAATTATTTTGTTGAACGTCGGGCGTAAAATGTAGCAGTAATAGCACGGCAAAAAAGTAGCTCCCTAAAGTTTTTCGCTGTTTTCTCAGCAACCGTTTGGAATTTTAATTTGT
>Ga0056128_1010246_pt1 | contig 11689 bp, 9 predicted proteins | sample WorMetLIZISLAND2_FD_71113 | JGI IMG/M metagenome (GOLD analysis project Ga0056128, IMG submission 71113) | Marine gutless worms symbiont microbial communities from Max Planck institute for Marine Microbiology, Germany - Olavius geniculatus... ... | reverse complement strand
AGTAAAAACACTTAACAAAAAGCCCAGTGCCACACAGGACTGGCCGAACTCACATACTGAGTTTCTTTATTCTCAGATTGTAAACAAAAATAAAGTGGCGCTCAACAACTGAACAGTTAGGCGCCAATCTAAGACACGCCACACCCGGCTGTCCGTGACAGTTGCCTAGCCTTATTTTACTTTTTGATGTTTGTCAAGCCGCGCTGCTTCTTACTCAGATCGTGGCCGGTAGGCCTATGTGTGTATGACGCCTGTGGAAAATCGAGTTGTTGATTTATTTTTCACGTCAAATAAGCTTGCTGTCTGTATTTGTCACTGTCCGTGTTGCATTTATTGTCGATTTAGTCGTCGGTCGTGTTGGTAACACCTCTGCTTGTGCGTCTGGTAGTGCGTCTAATGGTATGTGTGTATACCACTGTCGTTGTATGGTTAGTTGTACCTGTACCTGTGTCACTGGAAGTATGCCTGTAAGTAAGCGTGTTGTATCATGCGACCTACGTTACGTGACTGTATTTCTCGTGCCAGGTTGTGTCCGTCTATAGATGCTAACCAATCGGAGACCGAGTTAGAGGCTTAGCGCCATGGTATGTGGGACACTAATTGAAATCGCTGACTGCCATTGGGTACCAGGTCATCGTGAGATGACAGGCGCGAGTGTATCGTTTTGAAGTCAGTTGGATGTGAGATGTTGATCTGAATGCAGACCTGTGGTCATACGCGTTTTGTGGCATGCGTTTTGCCAAGGTCGTACAGCCGTTTTTTTGGCTTGTATTAACGATAGGGTGCTTGTGTAGCCCCTAGGCGTAAAAGTGTTTAGATGGGAGGCCATTGAGGACCTCCAGGATAGCGATTTGAGGGAGTGCTCGCATAGACCCAGGGAAACGGAGAATAAGGGGTAGAAGGCTCCTGGATGTACAGTTAGATTTGTAACTGTTTGATATAAAGCCTTTTCTTGTGGCTTAGTAGATGAGATATTGCTTGTGTTTGTTTCATTGATTGACATCTATTAAGCGTGTATTCATTGAGTCATATTTGATTTCGCTAGCTGATGTGATTATATTGTAACACTTGATGAACGGTACTGTCTGATAACTTGACTGAACTTTTGATTGGCAGCTGTGACTGCTTGGCGATTGAACTGAGAGTCGTGTGCTTGTTCTGCTATGATAGTTGCACTGCGCATAATTCTATGCACCGTTGTACATAGTTTGCTTTATTAAATCGTATATTTGTTTTATTATCAAGTGTTGAGTCCAGTTTCTGTAACTTTAGGCCTAGGTTTAACTATACAATAAGTTCAGCATGGGCCTAGGACTCAAACCTCACTAGGCAGCCTCACAATGTTGGAAAGCATAGGCGAATTTAGGATAGGAGGGGGAGGGGGCAAAGAGGCCATGTCCCCAAAATGCCAAAAGTCGCCCTTTTTGCTTTGCATATGCAGTGCGTTGTAAATATGTGCAACAAAACTAATAAAATTTATTGTCTGTCCAATGCTATGCATAGACAGACGGACAGACGGACGGACGGACGGACGGACGGACGGACGGACAGAATTGCGATAGCTAAGACGCGCTGAAAGCATAGCTGCTTTCGCGCGCAAAAACTTAAACGTCACTCCTTCACTCCGTCACTCCGCTGTGCCAGGCCTGCCGTTCGCCGGGCATCAGACAGAATTTGCCACCAGCTGTATGACTGGATGTGACGTCACTGCCAGGCAGACTCCGCCGGGCATCGGATTAAAAGAACAGTCACTGCTGAGGCCGACACAAAAGGAATCACCACGGACAGGCTGCAGCGAACACCGGGTGGTCTGGCGTAGACTGTCACCCGCACCGCACGGCAGACAGATGCACCGCCGTTCCCAACAGACCTACCGCCGTCACAGTAGGAGGTCTAACGTCATCACCTCGCCCACCGTGAAACGCCGTCGCCTCCAGCAGACCACAAGTTCTCTGACTCCAACGGCTGACCGCGTCACTGGGCACTGGCGTGGCTCACTGCGCCGGTGGGCGGCACGTGACACTCGCATGCCACGTCAGCCTCCGCACTGCCAGTACGCCGCCATGCGCCCAGCTACGCCGTAAGACAGAGTGGAACACTTCTTCTTGTTTTTTTCTTCTTTTTCTTGCCCAGTAGCACTTTGCACGACTTCAAAGTGGGAGACAATATCCCGTCAACATCACTGCGTGGGCACATGCCAGGCGACTTCCGATGAACGTCATTGTACGGTACTGCAGCAAGTAGCGCCAGGTGACCGTCGAGGCTGGTAACAGAAGGATGACGTCATCGCGTTGACCTGGTTAGCCGGAGCCGTGTTCGTCGACATCAGCCCTTAACTGGTCTGCTGCTATCTCCATACGTTGTCGCCTGCAGTTGAACTCCCACTCGCCGTGCGGCAGCAGGACGGTGTCCCTCACGCACGCACACACACACACACACACACAGCACGCTTGTAGTATCTGGAACTCACACGCGTGTACCGCGCGTACTTAACCCCCAAAAAATAATAAAAATATAGCACGGCTACACGGTCACAACGTTGGCCTATGTACTATTTACATGCACGTGAAAAATTAATCTCCATAGAAATAGAAAGTGGAACGTAGCCTAGAAAACACGGCCGATACGGCCTTCAGCTATAGGCCCACGCAATAGAAACTAAGAAGACCTAATAGAAGAACTTAAATCGCTTACAAGAAGCGTTACTGATGATACTTGGGCCGTGACTTAGGGCGTCCGACGGCTCGGAAAACGCTGACTTGTCCAGCCCCGCGGTCTCCACACCGCCATGTCCGCCCAGGGCTCAACCGGCGACCAGATAAAAGTTGCGCCACTAGCAAATGGCTTATAAACCATCAACCAGAAGAAAGTAATAACAGAAGTGAAAATAAAAATAACCGTATGGACTAGCGTTCTAAACTAAATCCCTAAAAGGCAAGGCTCGCCAGCAGAGTGTATCTGCGTTAGTAAATTGACTACAGTTAGTTAGACGACTAACATCAATTTAATTAATTACTAGAATAAATGTCGGCCTATAACAGACAGTGTCACTGTGACGCCACGAATTCGACCACAACATACAGACAATGCATGACAGACAGGCTGGCGCCAGACGCGCGCCCCCACACTCACTGCACCGACAGACAGACAGGAGAGACAGACAGACAGACAGGCAGGCGCCGGCCTAAGAACGGCACCCCCCGCCGCTGTTCCAAGAAACCAACACCGCGAACATCAATGGCGCTATCCCTAAGCGGTTCAAAGAGAACACCGCCTGTCAATCAAACCTAGAACGCCCACGCGAACGCGCCACGCATCACGCACAAAAATCAATTACCTCCGATGATTGACAGCTGAAGACAGACCGACAGTGAAAATGACTGCAAAAGATATTTCGTACAGAATTGATCCACTGAAAACAGCTTCCTAACTCTCAAGAAGGAAAGAAATAAAACTACGCTGCAAAAGTTGCCAAGGCTCAGTTTACTCGGAAAGGCCGTCAGCTCACCGCAGAACCACTTAGCCGTTGGCTAGAAATCCCTAAAAAACGACAATGCTAAGACTAAATGAAAAATCCACCGACTTGATCCAACCGCGGATAGACTTAGCCTAACTCGAACTAAGAGACTATTAACGTGAAATTACGCAATGTGGCTATTTAACAGCCAGATAGCATGTACGAACCATTACAAAAATGGAAGATAAAATAAACTGCTAAAGATGACAGAGATGACACATAGAATAAGGCGATCTGTGAACCTCAGCAGAATTAGGCCTTGAACATAGCACAGTATCACGCATCACATGCTAAACCTTTACACTGCCCGTCAACTTGGCTGGTGTGTATGTAAATTAACCACAGATAACCTTCCGAGAAGGTAAAACGAGTACCCGACCCTAAATCTACTAAAATAAACCCGCCAAAAATTATTGGCGAAACTTGAACAAAAAGAACACGCAGAATTTAGCATTTCTGTGCCAACGCAACAGATTGATAAGCCTAAATACCGCTGTTTGTGAATTAACCACAGGTGAATTCCCTTTTAACGAGGAAGTAAAGCGAGTACCTTAAAAACTACTGACCATTCTGTGGGTTAACACCCAGTTAATTACTACCATGCATCAGACACGCGTGCCGTTTACCGGCTGTCAATCAAACTCACACGCGTTAAACCAGACAGCCGGGTACTACCCGACCAGACACCCTGACGTCATAAAGAGAACTCGCCGTTCTGCCGCACCACGGCACGGATCGCACCAAAAATCAATCGCCTTTTGATTGACAGGTCGTACTGCTACGCAGCAAGCCACAGATTAATCGCCTACGCAATGTATTAATACAGCGGCCATATCACCGCAAGTCAAGATTAATTACTATACCCAACCACGAGAACTCCAGACTAAAACAGTGTACAGACGTCCTTACTGTACCCCGTACGAATTGTATTGTACATACATCTATTGGCATTCCTGCCACAGGTAAGCCTACAAGTTACAAACCAACGTTACCTCAACGTGGTGGGGAAAAATAATACACAAATAAAAGAATTAAAATAAGGCGAGACAGAAAAAGAACATCCTAAAATTATGAAATCTATGACTATGCACATGCAGCATTTTTATTTACTACGGCAATAGACAGAAATTAGAAGTCTAGAATTCCCTAATTTACTAAAATTAATTATTAACTAAAGCTTCCGCCAATAGCCAATAAGATTAAAATGAACTATTAGCCTATTATTGCTAACTCTAATAGACAGAAAAGAAAAGGAAATAAACAAAATAGCCTAGTTTCTAACTGCACCAGAATTTTTGGCACACAACAGATGTGCCAAACAGAACATCGCACTACAACCTTATGAAAATACCACAGAATCTGTTCTACATAGAAATGAAACTAAGTGAAAAAAATGAAAAACTTTGTGTTTACCAAAAAAATAAACCAATGTTTTACAGCAAAATTTTACGCCAAATTCCGATTCAACAGTGAAAGACGCCAAATCTGCTGTAACGGACAGACAGACAGACCAACGCATACGGGTGATAGAATACCCGTCCTCGGCAGAGTAACTGCGCCTAACAAATTACAATGGGAACAGGGGCTTCCGGATTACCGCCCCATTTGATAACACTCGACAGACTACCACTTGAGCTTGTTTTTTCCACAGCATCCTTAACCTAACCGCCCTCAGACCGATCAACGAAAACCTGGTTTTCCACGAATGACGGATTAGCTAGGCGATCAACGTCAACAGCAGATGTCTCTGCCAAGGTTTTTACCGGGGTCTCCCCCCCAACTCACACACACTTGCGGTTCGGAATGCGTGCACTCGGCACCTATCGGACTGACCGTAGAATCAACATTTGGGACTTGTAAACCCACAACTACGTCATCCGCTTGACTTTCAACACAGACAGTAGGTAGCTCGATAGGACTTATAGTAACAGACAGCTGTCCAACTGAAGTGGACACTACTGGCACAGAACTAACCTGACTACTCGACGACACAGAATTAACGACATTGTCAGCCGGCACCCGGACAACCTGGCTAGCGGTCGACTCAACAGGAAGCGGCGAATTATTTCGGGTAGCTGTTTCCCGACTGAACTCAGCCCTCCCTCGCGGAGCTCGACGGCGAGGTCCAAAATGACGGTTTTTGCAACGACAGCGGTCTACCCACTGCCCCAGTTCTCGGCCAAATAAACGGATGACCTGATCTTTAAAGAAGCCGTCTAACTGACGCACTGAACGAAAGTTCGAATCGTGGTGTAGACCCAAATGCACCCGAAAAGCCATCCTCGACCCCTTAACCACAGGACAAAACGGACAAGCAAAAGTTTTACACGCATCTTGCATCGCGTTTGCTCTAGTGACGCCGGACTCACGGGGCTCACAAACAAGAACATGCTCCCGTCCGCGAATTTCCAACACACCTTCGCGAAACTGCCAACGACACCCATACGCACTGAGAAAAGAAAAACCCAGGACCAACCAGGGTATGTCATCGGCGACAAGAAAGTTAGCGACAAGGCTCTGATCACCTACCATGAACGGCAATCTAACAGAACCTCAAATTCTGACATTACTTCCGTTCATCGCCACGAGCTGTTGACTGGATGGAGAAAGCTGTAGACCAGCCACGTAACGGCACGGTACTAGGTTGAAAAAACAACCGCTATCTACAAGATAGTTTAGATTTTCCCCACTTGTGGCAAGAGAAACACAAGTAGGTTTTATTTTCCGGAGACACATGACGCTGGCCGCCACTGTTCGGCGACTGCGCACCAGACACACCACCAGACAAACTCGGCCCACAAATACCATCGGCCCTAATCATACGTGCATCGGTTTTAACCTGCGTTTCTGCTGCAGATTCTGCATCGCGGTTTGGACACTCCCTAGCCCAATGTCCTCTACCTCGACAAAGTCGGCACATGTCTGGATCGATACGATCAGTACTGCCCGCGGTAGCGTTCTGCACGTAACCATCACAGCGACCACAAACGTTACCACCTTCTGACGGAAAAAAATAATTGAGCATTTGGGTTACGGCCTGCTTGGGGTGGCCCCACAGGTGCCCCAAACTGACCAGGCGGCGGCTGTGACGTAAATGGTGGCTGCTTGGACTGCATGGGCGGTGTAGGGTTAAAGTACCCGAGCCCCGCGGACCCCACCCACTAGCCTCTGCGCCAAAGCACGTTCTCTCCAGAAATGTGCATGAGCACTTACCTGTTTTATTTCACTCCACATACTGACATGTTCAGTTTTCAACTGCCTGATTTTTTGCTCCATCGAACTACTGCCTACGGGTTTTTCGGGTTTTACTGCCCGCACCCTGTTACGTTCCTCTGGGGCAGGGTTTCCCTCTGCTCCCCCTGGAAGAAGGCTTTCATACGATTCCAGGCGACACACGTGGTTTAAAGCCTTATCCATCGTCGTAGGCTGAAGTTGAAGAACTTTTATACGCAAATTTACATCATTAAGTGAATTCAGGAAGCAATCTCGGCCTACTATTTCGACCATGTTACCAGTTTCACCTGGGAAACTAAGCATTAGCAAACGACGGATATCAAAACACAATGACTGAGCGCTTTCGCCTTTTTTCCGTTTTCTAGCGTACAGCTGCGCTCTGTAGCTTTCTTGCTGAGAGAGATCACCAAAATGGTTACGGAGCAAATCTACGATTTGCTTTTCCGTAGCGTTTTCCTCGATTTGCCACAACATCTGTGCGGCTGGCCCTTCCAGAGCCGCTTTCAAATGACAGACTTTTTCACGATCCGTTCAGTTATAATAATCTGAACAGTTTTTCAGCTTTGCCAAAAAGCTTTCCAAGCTTAATTTGTCATCAAAAGTAAACAATTTGATCGTCGGATAAAGTTTACGATCCCAGTCTGCTTTTTGGGGCACGGCCGGGGGCGTCGCCACCACTAAAGCAGCCTCAGGGTCAACCCGGGAAATTCCCAGCTGCCTGGGCTGCCTGAGGGTAACAAAATCGCCCACTGAGCCGTCCGACACCCTAGCAAAAATTTCAGGTAGTTTACGAGTTCGCCTCGGCGTCTCAAGGCCGGCCGAAAAACCACGGGTTTTACCCACGCTAACGGAAGGCCTACTGGCAAAATCATCACCTGCATAGTCGCCTACAGGCAAGCTATGACTACCCATACCTGACCGTGCAAGAGATTTTAAAGCAGAAAGAGCTTTAATCTGCTGCTCAACAGCGTGTATTTGACGCTGCAGATCGTCCGGTGAAACAGCGCGCCGCCACGGTGGCGAAATATCAGCCGTCAATGGCACATGGTCACCATCGACCGACAAAGATGGCGGCCTATCCGCACCTGCCACGCCCGAGACACCGCCGACGTATCGCAGCTCTACGCGCGACATTTCCGCGAAATTCAACCCTTTCTACCTGTCAGGTTTACTCCTGACAGAAGCTCGACAGTTGTAGCGACTACAGGTGTTCAATAAACACGAATACGTCGTTTAATATCCAAAAACTGCCAGACAATAAATCGCGCACGCCGATCTGACTGCGTCCATTAATCAACTCTGTGCTCAATAGGCCGCGTGACCTCATTCTTGCCAATCAGTGCCCAGTTACACGTGGCAGGTTTTCATGCAACCTTAAAACCTATTTACACTGCACAAGACTTCCCAACACTTCGTCTTTATTTAAAAAATTCTAAGTTGACAAACTAAAATGATATATCAACAGCGAGTGGGCTGCTTGACTCATGTAGTTACTGAATGTGCTGTTGGCAAATTGTGTCAACGTCCACCGCTTGCGTTTGTGCTGCAGAAAGACATTTTGAGCACATGCTGAAATGAGGACGATTTGATGTGACACGTGTGATTTTTTAAGTGATAAAAATTGCTAATTGCGTTTGTCGCTATTCACTTTATAATTTCTGAGCTAATGCATACGCTACCCGATAGGAATTTATTGTTGTCAATGGCCAAACAGCGACTTCTGCATTTCACACGGTAGTGTAGCGACAACGTTAAGATGAGGTGGCCAAAACAACAGACCTTTGCGCCAAGTTTTTTTCTTAATGTCGCATGCCAAAAATTACTGAAATCGGCCAATGTTTCACGAAGTTATTAAAAAAAATAATAGTGGCATGTTTTTGTGGACCAAGGTACATTGAGGGTAATTCTGTTTTTCAATAGTTCACTTGCCAGCGGCAAAACAAAGAATATCTAATTGCTGCGTTTAAACACTGACTTTAATCATGTAAAGAATTTCTGTCAGAACATTTTGCTGAAAACCGCATGACTCTGTGATGTACGACTGCAAAAATATGGTGCCATAAACTTTGTGCCGTTTTTGGACCACCCTGTAAATAAGCAAACTAGTATTGCACGCATCACCCGCTTCATATAGTACCGGAAAACACTAATGCTAATTTAACTAATCGTATTATCGAAGTTTTTGGACCGTTACATAAAATGGCCGGTGATTGATTATTAATTCACTTTATTTAGCTAACAGTTACATTGAATACCAGCTGGGGTCAACGTTGACCCCAGATGCCGGTACATGATAGATCCTCAGATACTAGAGCTGTCACAGTTGACGCGTTAATTAACGCGTTAATGCGTTAATAAATTAACGCGCGTTAAAAAATAACGCACATGTCGTAATGTCGATTGCATTCCATTCGGTTTCCGCAACGCGACGGTCGAATGGCATGCAAAGGACACGACGCATTGACGTCGCCAGGACTGTCGCATAGCGAAAACAAGATAACGAGCATACGGCACTACGCTTCGACGTCGACACTATGCAGTGACGTCGACAGGACCGTTGCGTAGGAGTACGTCGACAGATCAGTCGCGTAGCGCAAACTCTGTGACGTGCATAGGACTTTACGACTCGACGTTGACAGAACCGTCGCCTCTCGGGAACCGCATAATGTGGTACAAAATAAAATACTGTAATAGTTAAATAGTAAATAATCTAAATACGTTTAAAAATAAACATTATATGTGTTTTCTAAACTTTTTGTTTTATTTTTCCAACTTTCTATATTCTACAGGCGGGTCCCATAAACGTCTCGGGCCCGGGGTAATTTACCTTCTACTCTCCATCTCGACGGGATTGGATGCGTTAATTTACGCGTTAATAAGAGAGTTCAGCGTGTTCACTGCGCATGCGCACGACTTGACCCAGATAGATGACCTAAAAGGTCATGTGTCCTAACATTCTGGATAGTTAGTCGGCAGGGCCCCAGGACTTCGTAAACAATGCTGTTGTGTTGTATGTATGTCGCTCATTGCGCAATTGTTGGATGTACAAACGGTCAATATAAACTTCAGCAATGGAAGAAAAAGTTGTGTCCTCATCATGGAGTTGATTTTGGCGTGGCACACTGCACGTGCGAACCACCGTTTAAGCTGTTCCACTTCCCAACAGAACGGAAAGATGAAGATGCAAGGAAGCGTTGGATCAAAACGGTTATTATTGCTTTTTATTGCCTTTGTATTAAATACAACTTTTGACGTTAATGAACATATGATGTGTAATATTACAAATACCGTTGGGACTAGTAATGTTTACAATGCTACCATAGTTACCAGACAGTTTAACTTGATGCGACCAACATGAGATCCGTCTTTTATTTATTGTTGCATGACATGAACAACACACAGGCTGTCATATAGGTGTGCCTGCAGTGACACTGGCAGTCTTACCCATGACCTATATTATCCAATAGCTGTCATTCTTATGGTATGCTGCATGCAGGTTGCATATTTACTTGTATTTTCAGCTAGGTTCTAATGGTGAAAAGGTCATGCTTACCGTAAGACTTCTAATAGAAGACCCCATTTTTTGTTAGAAGTTATACCGTATGTCGTGCATGTGTTTTTGCAGGTAAACCGTAAAGATGTATCTACAGGCAAGAACTGGCAGCCATCTGAGAACAGAAGAATATGTTCAGATCACTTTGTTGATGGTTGTCCATCTGATGTCAACCCAGATCCAACCCTTCACTTGGGTATTACTGGCCTCTTTTATTGTTGCACTTTTTGACATGGAAAACGTTATTGAGTCTTAACTAGCATGGTGTGAAAATGTAACTCACTGGCCAAGGCTTAGCAGATGACTCAGCATCAGTAGGTTTGGACAGACCCATATAATTTGATTGACTAAATCAGTAAGGTGGCCTGGTGTAGGTCCTAATGATACTGGCTCTAATACATGCTAACTGTGCAGTGCAATCATGAATGTGTGTTGATTTGACACTGCAGTAAAACTTTGAATTAAAGTTCGGTCCTGACTACAAGCCAGGTGCTGGATACCAGGCAGGGAAATATGTGTTGCTTTGGTCAATAAGTGGTAAGGTCGGCAGACTATTGCTGTAGTATAAAAGTGGTTAGCACTCTCTGGCCTGAATAGATTCCTGTATAAAACAGTTATTTGAAGCAAGATTAAATTTTGCAGAACTTAGCAGCCATACGATAATGCAACACAGCATCAGCTGTGAAAAATTAATGACTTTAACATAGTTTTATAGGTAGAAGCCTGGTCCCATTTAAAGGTCAGGTACTCAATGCAGGCTGGGAGTCAAGGCAACATGTACTAATAGAAAGTTTTTGTCTTTATTATATAATACAGTATTATGTGTGTACTGTGCACGACTGTAGGACTCAAAATGATGATGTTTGCCATTGGTCATCAGTCATTCAAGTTAGCCTGTTTTGCATGTACATGAACAATAAAGATGACAGAATATTTGTAAGGTGATTGACACATGAAAACCTTGTGTTTGCTTAGCATATGAAACTTCCAGTACAAAACATAGACCACCTCCTAAGGAACGATGCTATCAACCACTGAAGAATAGAAGGAAAGCTGAAAATTCACTGACAGGTGAGCCGATTTCACAGTTTTTAAAATCATGACTTAGTCATTTCTTTCCGAACGTGACCTTTTTCTCTTAAAGTTAGGTCTCCGGTGTGGTTCATATTGTGTGCACAGTGATTTTAAAACTTTTTATTTTTCAGTTATTTCTCTCTTTTGTTTGAAAATTTATTTTTCGTCATAATATTGATTTGACTCAAAACAATTATCTGCACATTTTTCCCGAATCGTACTGTAGCGGTAACACTTTTCTGAAACATCACCACATGGATACAGGGATTGGCCTACTTGCCTCCGTGCCAAGAAAGTGTTACTCTATTTAG
>Ga0056128_1010245_pt1 | contig 11689 bp, 9 predicted proteins | sample WorMetLIZISLAND2_FD_71113 | JGI IMG/M metagenome (GOLD analysis project Ga0056128, IMG submission 71113) | Marine gutless worms symbiont microbial communities from Max Planck institute for Marine Microbiology, Germany - Olavius geniculatus... ... | reverse complement strand
CATAAGCATTATCTGATAGATGACATATATAACCGTCAGTTTAAGCAGGGTGCATCATTGTGACAGACGACAGACCATGCTACGAAGAAATGTGTAGCAATAGGCAAAATTGTTTCTGCTGCAAGCGCATTTCCGCCTGATAGTTAGTGCTACTAAGTACAGAAAATGACCAACCGACTGTGAGATTGCTAGAAATATTTTGGATTTTAAACGAATTTATTGGTCCATAAATTAATCAGCCATTGCAGTCCAATTCCAATATGTTATAAAAACGAATAATTTGCTGGAGCAAACAACAAACTTCTGTTTAAGTCACACCAAGTAAGTGTACATCTGTTAGCAGAATTAATGGAAATTAAAACTAATTGAATCAATATTTCAATATTCTCTGCTATGGCTGCACTGAAAAATGATGCCAAATATTGCATTTGAACCAAAGTTTATTCACAGATTTCTAACAAGTTTATGCATGGCAATATCCCAGATAATAATAGTAACACAAATACAGATCATAACTCAAAAATAACCTGTTGCAGTATGTACTACTGCTGCTGCTGCTTCTACTACTACTACTAACGCTTGCAGTATTTCACCTAATTGTCTCATTTATCCAAAGTCACTAAAATTAGGCCAAGTCTCCCAAAAGCAAATATTCAGATGCATTTCCTGTTGCTAATCAAACGGTGTCAAATAAGAAAAATACTTTCAGACGTGCCTAAAATACAGCAAGTAAAAGTGATGAATTATTTTATATCACTATACCACTGAAGAACAGGAAAAAAGGAAAACAGTTTAGCAGCACGTCACAGCTTCCAAAAGTATGATTAAAACTAGAGAACATTTGTTTCTTTAGTTGAGGAAAGAGACAAGCTGGCATTTGCTTGCACTGCCGAGAACAGCCAGCATGAAAAAATGATAATAATAATGATAGGCCATGCTTTATTCACTCCAACAGAAGACGAAAACACCAGATACGACTTACAAGTCGACACTGTAACTAGACCTCCAAGAAGAGGAGCTCAACAATGTTTGATAGTCTAAAAGTTTTAAGGTTCTTTCCTATAGACTTCTACAAACGTTAACTCAATCTCCACATTTCCTCTAAACTAGGGATAATGTTAGGCCTAGTGAAAATGCATGTTGCAGTATACGCCTTCGAAATATCGAAAACCTTCAAATTATAGTCACACAAGCTGACTTGTAAGAGCAGAGCAGATCTCAAATTGTAGGACACACGTTATTGCATGCGCCTACATATGAGCAGTTAAAATTTCACGAAAAACACAAAGAAAACAAATTGCCATTAAACATCAGCGCAAAAACAAGGGCCAAACTCACTTGATACAAGATGGTATCACCGCAAACAAAAACGAAAGTCAGATTAAATTGGAAAAAGTCAGATTTAGAAAGCATATAGCTTTCCATGGGAAAAACCATCTCAAAGCTACGGAGCATCACCTACCATATGGGATCTCTGCCACCCAATACAAGTGAACGTTTCTGTCTTAATCCCAGCCAGACAGGCCGGTACTAAATTTACTTACCACGGAGGGATGAAAGGTTGAGTTGACCTTGGTTATATGCTGGTACTTAGATAGTTTACCTGTCCGCAGACAGTCACCCATCCAAGTAGTAAGCACTTGACAGCAACCTGACTGGGAGTTGAACCCACGACCTCAGGATCACAAGTCCAACATCCTACCATTACACTACCATGTCAGGGTCACCAATGGTGCCACTAAATGGCGTGCAAAATAGCATGCTGCCGAGTTCCCAAATGCAATCCATGCTACAGTAACCACTGCTACGACTCAGTATTGTTGCATTTGTCGACAATTTTGGTGCACTTTATTTGTTGCTGATAAATTCTGCAGACCTAGCTCGATCAAAGTGATATCATAACTGAAGTTCCACTTGTCCGAATAGATGACAAATCGGTAAAAAATGCACCAGAAGAAGAAAAAACAACAACAATATAGCTACATGTAGACACAAAACACGACAAACGGTAAAGCAATCTGCACTCGCTCACACACAAACAAACAGACAAACACAACGTGTATCTGCATCTGCAATTCTACAACAACTAGAGTTCTATAACAACAGCATGCAACAACCAGTTTACATTTCGGCTTCCGGCCGCCGGGGCATCTGTACCATGCATTGAAACATTGCAGCAAATGCTAAGCACGATAAAAGTAGTAAGTAAAAGTAGGGGACAGGAGATTTTCAGCCCATCAGGGAAAAAGGTTCAAATTTTACTGAGCTTGCTTCTTAATACGTTTTTCGTTCATCCACTGCTGTAGTGACAGCAATCCAATCCCGGGATCCGAGATTAAGAAATTTCTAATCCAAGGATTCTGTTTTCGGAAACAGTATCACAGATTGGTGGTTATTTAGTTATCACTACAGTGGCCGTACTAGAGAACTTTGTGCACGGGGTGTAGTATATAGGCCCTTAGCAGTAAGTATGTCAAACTGTAGAGAGTGACTGTGACTGTCAAAATGCAACTTACTGTGTGCAGAAAGCACTTTCGGATGTTTGAGTAATTTTCATGAGACGATTGAAATTGTTATTTTATCATCTAACACTCCAAAAAATACTATTTTAAAATTTTTTTCTGTAATCTCAAAATTCCATGAATCAGAATTTGCTAAAATGGCCAAAATCCTAGGTTTCAAAATCTGTGATTACAAACGCTATATAGCTGTATTTAGAGGAAATCATAGAGGTGGGAATATAAATGCCACAGTCTGGCTAAAAATGTCCGGTGAACAGTAATAAATAATATTTGTAATACATGGACATATGTCAATGGCTAACAACACAAAAGTCATCGGGACAGCTCCATTTATGACCAGTTTTTGGCACAAAAATAGTTGTATATTCCAATGACTGGCAAAGTTGCTGCCGTAATGAAGAACGGAGAATTATACATATATCAGAACACAAACCTCAGTATCCACACAGCAAATATTTAACATATAAGTTGAATAAATAAGCATTTACAAATGGCAACTAGTGCAAATTAATCTACAGAGCGAAAGAAGTACTCATAGGTCAAACTAAATATTTAAAAAATTGGAGAGTTGTGCAGATTTACGCCGTACTGATCTCAGTGCATTTTACTGACAAAATACAGTGTCAATGCACAGTCGAAATCAACGGTGGATATATTAACAAAAAACTAACAACCAAACCATTGCAAAATATTATTTCTTTGGAGAACGTAACGTTCTTCGTGAAAAAACCTTCACACCCCCTACAGCTAGACTGGTTCAGCTAATGCAAAAATACCAAAAAAATGGTATGTTTGATCGTTTCAAAAAGTCGCCTTTTAAATCAGGTGCTTGAGTGTTCTAAGTCATTGCAACATGTTAAATGAGACTTTTTACAAGAATAAATCTGACTGGGTGTTCGTCCCAATGCTACCAACATCTTGACTGTTGGGGACGGAGTCCTTCAGGACTGTCCTCGACCTCAAAGAACAAAAATTGTGGCCTTGATCTCAAAGAACTCAAAATGCCTTGGCCTTAAACTTGGCCTTCAGTGAATGCAGTCTGTGCAATAAAACTGAAAATGTGCGGACTTTGTTCTGTTCTGACTGACTCATAACTATTCATGAAGCGCCGGGTAAACCACTAGAACTAAGTCTGTCTGAAAATTTTATGGTTAAGTAATCATTATAAGCTGAATAACATTAAACAGGCGTTTGATACTTATTACTTAGTGGCGTTAACCTCAAAGGCCACTTGCCTGGCCCTGGCCTCAAGAACCACTGGCCGTGGCATTCAAAATCATGGTCACAAGCCCATCTCTGTTGGCCAAACAAGGAAACAGTAACTGAAATGCCACCCAACTGATGTAAGTAATCCTGAATTCCGACCTGCATTCCACTCTGTATGGTATCAAATTATTGTTAGTAAAGCAAAATACTGAGGGGAGAAGAAGCAGTATGAGGGGAAAACATCTAATCGTCAGTTTTTCGACAAAACAACCTATTCCTGTTTTTGGCATTAGGCTCTTGCATATAGGTTCTTCAAAAACTTAGCCTACTTAAACATTTCTCTCACTACAACATAAAATATAGCAAGTGATCGTGTGTCTTAGTAACCAAAAAGGGAAAAACATTAAAAACACCACCTTAGATATGTAGAAATTTTTCTGTCCAACTTTCTCAAGATGCTATCGACAACAGATAAGATGTTCTGCCCTCTACAACTATTAGTATTAAGCTACAACGACAAAGCGAGTGATATACACACTAGTGACTGCAATCCCGGGATTAGCTTCTCAAACCTGAAATCCAAGATTCAGATATTTGTAAATACGGGATCCCAGTTTTGGAATTAGGCTCATACATACAGATTGTTATTATCAAAATCTTTTAATTGGCTTAAAGTTACAGTCAAAAATGTCGGGGATGTTTTTTTGAGACACAGTGTAGATGTATTTGATGCATAAAATACTCGACAGGAAAAATATGCAAGTTGTCAGAAATTTGGAAGTGACTGCGACTAATTTTGAAATGCAAGTTTCAGTTCACAGCAAGGTCTCTTGTGCACCACCCAAATTTTTCTTTGCTAGATGGCTTAAGCTCGAACTGTTATTTTATCATCTGTAAAAGTCGAAAAACTATTACTGAACAAATTTTTGCTAATCCATAAATCCTACGATTGGGACATTGCAGATGCCGGGATTTGGGAGAGGCAAAAATGGCTTCAGGATTCAGAATTATGGAAATGCAATCACTAATTCACACATCCACAACACAGAGAAAAAGAGAAAAACAAAGAAAGGAAAAAAGCCGAAAAAAATGCTGCAACGTCGTCGACGACGCAATGACTGTGTTGACGTCAGCATCATCACATCTGCACACGACGCAGCGGCGACGACGCACATCGGCGCACGACACACGCACACGCACGTCACGGGTACTGTGTATACAGTTGCGCCGGCGCGGCGGCGGGCGTCACCAACTGAGCCGATCCGCCGAATCCTGCAACGGCAGCCTGCGGCGGCGGAGCGGCGATCCGCACGGCGGAGAATCCACGCGCCGCGACGCCGACATCATGCATAGCGTACAATGACGGGTCGACAGACGCCGGCGCCGGAGCGGACAGACCGGACGCAGAGGGCATCGGCGCTAGACTCAAATCCGCCATCCTAGAACCAACCACCAGGCACAGATACAGGAAACAGATACCCGGTTCTGGATCCAGGTAAATGTTATCTGGTTTTGCACCGATTAATTACTGATGTCGGTGCCATGATATTGGGATATTTCAGAAAAACGCCATGCCAACTAATTGGTAGCAGCAAGATCGAGCGTCAAACAAGCAAGTATTTGTGATTTGAGACAATGATTTCATGCTGTTCTAAAGTTATTACACCCATCATGCCTATCTTTATGAAAAAATAGTCGGTAACTGGCTGTGTTGGTGCCACAGTATTTTCAGTTTCTCCTACTTGAAAACCAGGTACCCGATTGCTAAACGAATGATGATGCAAGTTACTAATGCATTTCAAAGTATTTTTGTCAATGGTCAGAAAGCCAAAAGTCACCCACCAACCAAATGCTAGCATTGCATCTCACTATCATACAAACCGAAGTGGACTTCAACCGGGGTTCCCACCGCAGTCACGAAAAAATTCAAAGACTTTCAAAGACAGCGAACGTTAATTTTCAAGGACCTAACGTCAACATTAGTTCATAGCATTACGCATTACATGACATGGTGTATTAAAAGACCGACTGAGTAGGGTTTAACATCCCGCCCGACACAGTACAGATCATTTCAGGGACAGCCTTTAGAGGCAGAATTGCACGTACACAGAACAAAAAGTTTAACCTTTATGAAACACGAAACACAAAAGACGACCTAAACCTAAAATCGCAAGAACAGCTGATTATAATTGTGCATATGTAATAGTAATGGCAGTTCTAATAATCTTCCCTGTTACGCTCCAGACACTCATCCATCTTAACTGTAAACTTGCACGTAATCAGGTTGAAACAACGTTGAAAAAAAAGCCAACATATTAATTTACAGATCACAATTAGAATTCGATATTTCGCCCACTGATACGTAGCTTTCTTTTCACATAACCTGCGAGTGACCTGTATGTTTACACTGCTAAATATACTCAAAAATTCCAAGACCTTCAAGGAAAAACCAACCCTATTTTCAAGTATTTTCAAGGCCTTAAATTCAAAAGAAAAAACTCCCGGTTTTCAAGAATGCGTGGAAATCCTGATAGACATTTAAGCGGACACAGCGAACGGCGGCGATACTACAATAGTGCATTGTTTAATAATTTGCTGAAATCTGTGAACTACCAACTGAAAATTGCACATGTGCTTCAAGTGAAGATCATCACTAATTGTCAGACAAATACTATATAGTGTTCATGACAATAATACGTTTACCTTGTGCCGACATTCTTTTCGTAATAGTCACCACGGGCAATCGGCCGACCGTAGACATCTTCAGCTGGTAATACGCTGACACTTTCGACTGGAACACCGCCAAGGTTCAGTGACTGACGAACCACAGGACTGCGTGCGTATGCTGCAAAGACACCAGTTTACACTGCGAGACGATGAGACCACGCGTATTCGTTCAATAATCGGCAAATCACATGAGTAAATGCATACGCTGCAGCGAAAATTCACCACAAAACTATCGCTACACTTACCACCATACATAAAAAGTGTCGCTATACTACCTTGTAAAATAATACTTTGCAAAAATTGCAGCAAGCAAAGGACAGCAACATGTTCGATTATTTCTTTTTTTCTGATAAAGAATCCTTATCCATTCCTTAATCCAGTTCTTATTTGAACACATTTTTTAGTCACCCATCCAAGTACTAACTGGGCCTGGTGTTGATTAACTTTGATGACGCGATCAACGACGCTACCAACTGAGCCAGACCACCACCAACATGCAGTACACATAGAGAAATACATGAAAATACTCATAAAAAACCTAGTATACAAAACAAAATAAAATTTTTCTTAAAAAAAGAAGAAAACAGAAAAAGAAAGAAAAAAATCAAATCAAACCATATAAACTATGTGAGCTACCTGCAAAGGCAGCAGGGTTGGTAGAGTAGAGCTCCAAGAGTTCACGAGCAAAGGAATCGCTCGAAGTAACCGTCACTCTTGGGTACAGAGCTGCCGCCCCCGCTGGGGTCACGTATGGGTCGGCGGCTAAGTATGTTGGGCCGCCAGCCGCAGCGACGAAAGTGTCGACCGTGAAGGGCTCCGCACGACGAGGTAATGATGCTGATAGAGCATAGGGGTCGTAGCGTAGCCCCAGCGTGCTCCGTACTCCACGCCTAGTTGAAATACACAATTACTTAGTTGATTAATTAATGAACTCCGGACTCCACGCCTAATCTTGAGCAACACTATGACAAACAGCCTCAGCCAGACATCAGTTTACACTGCGAGACTACAGATAAGCCTAGACAGCATAAGGGTCATAGCATGGTCAGAGAGTGCTTCGTACTCAAGCCTATTTTCAACATCCCAACATGCAGCCTCAGCCAGACACCAGCTTACACTACGAGACAACAGATACAAGACCACAGATATATTGATAAAGCATATGGGTCATAGCGTACACCCAGAATGCTTTGAACTCCATGCCTAGTCTCAACACACCACATACAGACTCCAGCATACACTGCAAAACCACAGATATGCCGACAGAGCATAGGGCTCATAGCATAGTAAAATACTGACAAAGCACTGCTGCTATTCACCATAAAGTGAAAACTATAATCCTACTGCACTAAGACACACTACTTTTTTCAACAGAATTCATTTTCCCTGACTTTTCACTGAGTGTTCCAAATAAAACTGATTTTTCCTGACGACTAATTTCTTCACGTGTAATAAACCAATTGTGAGTGCACTGCATATGTCTATGAAAATGTTTATCACAACTTTCATTGTAAAATACAGTAACCAAATTTTGTTCTTCCCTAACCCTCTCCATTTACCGTGACTTCCCCTGATCATAGTAATAATAGAAGACCAACCGACAGAATTGCATGCACAAACTAGAAGACGCTTGCGAGAGTGCATATCTCTGCCAAGTGAAGTGATGTAAACACAAGGAAAGAGGAGGCAGAAGGAAGAGCCACTTCGCTGCAGGGGAGGGAAGTTAATGTAACAGCCGGTGTTGCTGCTGTTGGTGTAATGACGTCATTGCTATTATGTGTCATCATGTTCACACGCATACGGACAGAATCACCAATCTCGTAATCTCCTCCAATGTTCACTACGTTCACACTTGGCGCAGATAACAATGAAGATTTGTGCATTATCAATAAAGCTAAGGAAAACTCAAGTAATGTAACATACGTGTCCCGCTCCCGAGTCTTGCCTTGTGTGGAACTTGTCGATATCTGCAGACCAAACCCAATTCGTCACATAATCGTAACTGCATAGAATGGCATCATGACCAAGAGCACTGATGGGGAAAAAGTTGAAAGAAAGGGGCAGTAAGCGAGGAGGTAAAAATCGTGGGGGGAGGAGGAAAAAATTGCCTTGTGTAAAACTTGATGATATTTGCACACAAGACAGAATTCATCACCACGCAGAACTTACAAAATTCTACAAGCAATACACTTGTGCAGAAAAAAAAATAATAACATTGTCAAATAATCAGCAGCCCTGTGGCAATGTTATGTGAATATGAACATCTGACTTGTGTAAAATTTTGCATAAAAATTTTAAGCCATCTGCTGAGAAAATGGCAAACATGCCAACAAATTGCATACCGGTATTTTGAACAGACACAGGCCTAGGTGTCAAACTCTATAGAACAAGACCAAGTGTGTTTTGGATGTGAACTAAAGTGATGGGCTATGTTTCTGAAAAAAAATCAGCAAAATCAAACGCAATCTGACAACAAGACATCACAAAGATAACAAAAAATTTGAGCTAATGCTCACAAGATACATGAAAGCTTATAGCAGTTCCTGTTCGCAAACCGTCAGTCTATCTCCAGCCATTTTGTCGCATTTCACACTTGGAGTGCGCGCTGCAACCAAAGATTGCAAAAATCAATACCTCCTTGATGCCTTCATGCGCAGCTTTCCTTGAACCTAGAAAATCGAGACTTGAACCGTCAAATTCTATGTTCAATGCTGAAAATTTCATAGGCAGCTTTTCCATATCTATCTCAATTGGTTTCGGCACAATTCGCTCTTTAAATGTGTCTCGCAGCCCAAAATCACCAAAAAATCCATAAAACCCCCTATTTTGGCATTCAAGGTCAACCAAGGTCATAAATTTGGTGACAAACGAGAGCCAGTGTAAGACTTCCTATTAGTGATTAATAGTAACCTAGGCCCTATCTCGCACTGTTACTGAAATACAGTGACGACTTATTGGCCAAAAATCATAAATTTTTCCTACCCCCTCTCATTTAGCGCCCTCGTTCGGGGTGACCCCCTTTGGATTTATGAAAAAGCTTTACAGCTGCAGCTGACAGTGAAAAATGGTGATTCTAGCTTGCACTGTTTTTGACTGATCCATCCGTGTGACAGACAGATGGACAGAGAGACAGAATTGTGATGGCTAAGACGTGCTAAGAGCAGTAGCTGCTTTCGCGCATAAAAAGTGTACACTTTTCGGAGACATAGTTTAACATTTCACCTCAACATTAAGTCTGTTTCCATTGAGAATGTTTCCATTCAGCGCTCGGATTGCCTTCTGCGCTTCCTGTTCACTCTCCATGTGCTACAGCATCCAAGAACTACATTACTTACCACTGAGATATATATGCAAATCTATACAAGAAAAGACATGCTAACGCAATGGGGAATGCACAACAGCAGTGCATGTTTAAAAACCCAGTAAAACAAGATCTAAGTCAGTCGCCAGAGGGTGCCAGAGGACCGGCGGCTAAATTATCTATAGTGTTTTACTCATACTCATCAGAGGGAGCGACCTGTCTTGCTCAGCCGACGCTGTATCGGCTGAAAATCACAAATTTTTCCTACCTCCTCTCATTTAGCACTTTCGTTCGGGTGGCCCCCTTCGAATTTATTGAAAGCTTTACGGTTCCTGAAACCAGAGTCTTCCAGGCAGCCCATGGTGAAGATTTGGTGATCCTAGCTTGCACCGTCTTTGACTGGTCCACCCGTGTGACAGACGGAGAGACAGACAAACGGACACAATTGCGATGGCTAAAATGCGCTACAGCAGTTGCTGCTGTTGCGTGTAAAAATATACCAACATTTGCAAATTTGTAGGTTTAAATGTTTCAAAAATTTGGCCACTATAATGTGCTTCATTATCAGTGAACACAAAACTAAAACTGGATTGAGTTTGGGGTGAATTTTTATTATTTTTTGGATGGGTTTACTCAATACACTCACCAGGTTTTTGAGCATCTGCCCAGGTGTCGTAACCCTGTTAGAATAACACTCAAAATTTGAGGCAAAGCCCAACGCAAGGCTGCCCAGCACCGTAAGTCCGATTACCTTTCTTGGTCCATGGCTGATGAACTGTCAAGCCATTGATCATGAATGCACCCTTCCCCAAAAACCCTTCAATAAATCTTGGCCTCAATTCATTCAGTTCAAGGGTCCTCCTTCCCCGAATTTTGATCTTGATCCACTTTTCAAAAGACCAAGACCAAAACTGAGGGAAGAAGGACTCTCAGCTACAAAAAATCGAGGCCAGTTTTCAGCGAGATCCATGGAAGATCAGTTTGAAATATAACTGAGATAGAGAATAGAGTAACGATAAATTCAGTAGAAAAAAAACAAAGCAAAAACGTAAGGCCTCCTGTTATTGCATATTGGCAGATCAAACGAAATTGCCAAAAAATGAATAAACTGCTTACAACAAAGCCGAAGCCTGTTAGAACGTCACATTCTGCCACTCGCCCGTAACATTCAAACAACTCCCTCAACTGTTCAGACGTCGTGCCATCGCGAATGTTCCCAACAAAGATCTTTGTCGACCCAAATCTAAAAACACACACATACGTCCCGAAACTGGACTTCACAGCAGGATACCGTGAAACTTCGAACTAAAGCCGGATCCCGAATAAGAATAAACGCTGGGCCCCGGATACAGGCGGAGAAGGGGGAGGGGTCAATGTAACCTGTACTAATAAAAGGCCGTGCTCAGGTCAAGCCATCCTCCTGCCCTCTGTTGGATTGAAAATGTCTAACAGCTTATGACCTATAGGATGAAGGCCTGGTGCAACTGATTGGTCTGGTGGTAAGTTTGCATGCTGCAAACCGCAGATCCAACTATTTGCCGACACAGGCACTGCAATGCGTCGCAGCAAAGTGCGCTGCAGTATCATTAGCTCAATGAGCTGCTACAAAAGCACTTCTGATCTAGAGTCAGACTCATGTAAGAAGTGTTATAAGAAATACAAAACTTTTAACTTTTTGGGTCCTGGATATAATCTGGGTACCAGATACAGGCCGGCACGAATATAGCATACTGGCATATGTAATATATAGAAAACAAGAAATTTGAGCAAAGCTCACGAGACGCGCGAAAGCCTATAGCATTTCCAGTTCGACAGTTATAGTTTCGAAAATTGCACATCACTTGGACTCGGCCCATCGGGACCCTAATACACATCGGCCATAGGCGCGTGTGGCGTTGGCGACGGTGGCGCCTCCTTGTGAATGATAAAGACT
>Ga0056128_1010240_pt1 | contig 11691 bp, 4 predicted proteins | sample WorMetLIZISLAND2_FD_71113 | JGI IMG/M metagenome (GOLD analysis project Ga0056128, IMG submission 71113) | Marine gutless worms symbiont microbial communities from Max Planck institute for Marine Microbiology, Germany - Olavius geniculatus... ... | reverse complement strand
CCCATCACCGATGATGCGAGGCCGATTCGTCGAAGAATGTCAGTGTTGGAGTATCCAGTGGAGTCGACAGTGCTGCCCAAGTAGACGAACTTATCGGTGGCTTCCACGGGGTGTCTATCGACGGAGACTGATTTAGGTGGAGGACCATAGCCAGTGTTCTGTAATTATATCTTTTCCCACGAAGTGTGCAGTCCCATGGTGTTTGCGGTGTCGTCGAAACGCTTGAGTTCTGCCTGCCACCTGCCTTGATCCTCTGCAAAGAGTACCGCATCATCTGCATAGTCCAGGTCAGTAAACACTGCTCCATCGAGTGTGATGCCAAGACTGCTGGAGCATCTGGACATGATCCAGGCAATTGCCAGGCAGAATAATGCTGGGGCAAGTACACATCCCTGCCGTACACCCGAGGAAGTATAAAATGCCTTCGACAGCCTTTTCCCGACTCGAACTCTTGACATTGTGCCCGTGTGCAAGTCCTGGATCAGTTGGATCAGAAATTGTGGAGCACCAGTGGCGTGCAGTGCCTTCCAAAGAGCTTGGTGGTCCACCGAATCGAAGGCGGCCTTAATGTCTATGTAAGCCACATGCAGGGCTTCCGAAATTCTCGATGCAACTCGGCCAGGAGACGTAACGTCAATATAGCGTCGATTGTCGAGTATTGTCAAGTGTATGAATGAAATATGCATGTATAACGATAATAACAAACAAACATTTTGGTAAAATTAAAAAAAATACTTCAGATCAAACTTGCGGTGAATGATCTGTATAACACCAGACTGTGTGAGTCTAACACAATCTAGTGTCATACGGATCATTCACCGCAATGTTGGTCTAAAGTGTTTTTTTTCAAATGCTTAAATGTTTGTTATTATCGTTAGGTTTTCTTACATTTATGTTTCACAAGGTAGTGTAAAGACGCATTTACAGTGTGGTGGGATATATAAAATCACATCATTGCAAATTGTCCGCAGAGTGTGCCAGTGAAAACAAAATTGAAATCGGTTAATAATTGGTGAAGATATGGACAAAAATAAAGTGCCGCGTTTTTATGGCCCACGGTGTACTTGTATGACGCTTCTGTATTACATCACAGGATATGCCTCGATACGCTACGCTACGTTATACATGTATGCCTGATGTATCGTCATTATGGTAGGCGCTATAGTTAGGCTAATAGTGACAGAGGTACTTAGTACGGATCGTGTACGCATGTGTTTTAACGTCAAAAATCACCGTTAAACGTCACAAAAAAGTTCGGTTGCCTACGAAAAAGTACAGCCCATCAGAACGTCTACCTATGGTGAATAAGAGCTCGGGTGCGTTTCCTGCCATTAAATGTGTATTTCTTTTACTTTAAAGACTGCACAATAGCTGTTTAGTGACCGGGCGGCTTTCCAGGAAGTAAAATCAAAGGAAATATAAAAGGAAGAGCGAGAAAAAAGGAAAACCTAAAAGAAAATGGAAATAAGGTTGAGCCAAAATCTTGCGTACGCTCTGTTTTGCAGGCACAACTAGTATAAAAAATAAGTGCCGGTATTAGAACTACCGGAAATATAATTGCAGATCTAATATTGTACATTAAATACTGAAAGAAATTGACGGTTAGCTCAATACCCCGCATACACGATCAAGCAATCATCAAGCAGTCATATAGCAAACATCGAGCAAACGTCGAGCAAACGTCGAACAAACGTTTAGCAATCGTCTAGCAAACACCGAAAAAACATAGAGCAATTAAAGAACACGTCGTGCACGTGTATTTTGAATCCATGTTTCCTCGATGATTGCTCGATGTTTGCTTGATCGTGTAAACGGGGTATGACTTAGCTTAAGCTTTCGAGGCGGCAGAGTAAGAGCATAATCGATTTAGCAAAAACCGAAACCGGTTTTCTTTCAGGGTAGAGTTTTCTGCAATTGATTAAGCCGGTTTCGCGAAGCCGGGGTTAATTTTTGAAATCGACTCTGGAGCGGGTTTCGCTGGCGAAACCGGAAGCCGTTTGCTTGTTGCTGTTTTGTTTACTTGTAGTTGATTGTTATCACGTACAGGAATAAAGCTTCAACAGTAAGATGAATTTATTTTTTCTGTAGTAAATAACATGGTAAATAATTAACACTTCGTGCAGACAAATATTTACGATGAAGTTGCGTGGTACGTTGTTTATCAAGCAAATCGTACAATCCTACCGTCCTACGGAAACGGTTTGGTGCAATCGATTTACACAGCAAAACCCAAAACCGAAACTAGTTTCGGTTCTTCTAAATCGATTATGGCCTAAGTCGGCAATTAGTCAAGCTCTGACTATGACATTACACTACTTATGTGTCAATTTGCATTGTAACCCGTCTTTATCTTTTAATGATGATTATAACGTGAGTACAAGTACTTTAGTCTCTTAGCACTGTACTGTAGAGGTGTCAGTACCGTTGCGCGTATTTACAGTAACGTTTGTTACCCATTAACGTTTGTCAGTGTGCATATTTAGCAGACATCTATTCGATAATTGTTTTGTTGAATATCCATGTGTCATAATGTTCTAGCAAATTGTGATAAACAAAGATAAATATGTTAAATACAGATGGATAATCTGAGAAAATATGCTGTTATGAGGTAATATGTAGTAAAACTATACAATGATATCGCTTTTTACCTAATGTGTATTAATCAATAATAACGAAAAAGCTTAAATATTTATTATAAAGTTTTAAGAAATAAAGCCAAAAATAGTTTATTGTGAATACTCATCAGCTTTAAGTTCCGTGATCTTATTATCTCACAGGCTACGGTTTTCTTATGTCATGACTTGTTTATTGCACAGACGTTTTTAATAAGTTTATTAATAATATAATTATAGCAAAATAGTGTAATACAATATTGCACATAAATATATTATTTTAGTAATATTTTAGCTGTTATAAAAAACACAGGTATAGGTATTAATGCTGGACACATAGTCGTCAGTGCAACTTGTGTGTGTGTGTGTGATTGTCTTGTTTTGCTCATTTTTGTGCTTCTCTGAGTTCAAGTTGTTTTGTAGGCCTAAGTGTTTATTTTGCACAAATATATTTATGCTGATGACAATGACATGATGTGTTATTGACTGTAATGTATAGAGACTGAGTTTGCTCTTTGTATTAATTTAATTGATCGTCATCACGAAACGTTTAAACGTGGTGTTGCTTTTCGCATTTTTACGTGTATTTGTAGGCTTTAGGTCTTTTCTAAGTTTATTGCAGTAACGACATCATAGAAATACAATACATTGGCGTATAAACAAGCAGGACCCAGGCTTTAAATCCTTCAGACAAAACATTTGCATACGTTTAAACTGTACTAAATTTTCCAATTTGGTCAGTTTATCCTCGGGAAAATAAATAAAATTGTTGCCACGAGATCTCATCTTTTAAAGCTAAAATGCACCAAATTCGATTTTGGCTGGGGCTTTGCCCCAGACCCCGCTGGGGAGCTCACAGCGCTCCCCAGACTCCCTTGCTAGATCTTAGGGGCCCCTACTTCTAAGGGAATGGAGGGGAAGAGAAGGGGACGGGGAAAAAAAGGAGGGGTAAAAGGAAAAAAAAGAAAAAGGACGAAAAAGAGAAAGAAAGTGGAGGGTAATGGAGGGGAAATGAGGCTTTTCCAATTGCAATTTCTGGTTTTGTTACTGATACAATATAGCACAAATTCTTGCGTTTAGTCTTGCCACTCGTTTCAAAATTACCGAAATTTAAAGCTTTTTTCCTAAACGTTTTTGAAATAAACAAAATTGTCGCGAAAAGTCCTTCAAAATCTTGCAAAATTAAAAATGTATATTAACGCAGTGGAAATAATAACAGATTTACCTTCTAGTATACGCACCAAGGTGTCAAAGTTGTTTAAAAGACGATCGCATTTCTAGCGAAAACAATGCCTCTATACTTCTGTTATACTTATTCTATCAGCTTATTGAGAAACGTCCTGATAAGAAATATCTGGCATTTTAAAAGCTTTTGTGTTTGAAAAAAATTTGTATAAGTGGGAAGCTTGATTGTGGTTATAGGCCCTAAATATTATCACTCGTGGGTAAGACCCAACTGTTAGGCACAAGGTTGGCAACGGAGGACGAGCAGCAGTAGTTGCCAAACTAGTTGCCATAGTTCATTCATCTAGCCGATAAGATCTTTGAATCAAAGCAACAGAGCACAGAGCTAATAATGGCGTGCGCTGACCGTCCGTCACACGTGTGATCGTATCAGCGAAGACAAACACATCAGCGACCGGCGGAACATCATCAGCAGACGTAAAATGAAACTCAACTCATCATCGAACTCCGCGCCAGCGGAAGGATGTTGTAATTGGTTTATGTGCGACGCAATAGTCTCCCACCTTGCCGGCTTGTGACGTCACACGCCCACACCGGCGAGGGGCGACTTTAGTCTTCGAATTTTCAGGGTTGACTGCACCCCGTATGGGCCAGGGGTTTCATGCTGAAATTACTGGAGTCAAATTACTGGAATCAAAGATTCCACGTAAAGTTTGTTCGCGATTAAATGCGCACTATCCGCACGGCTTTCACCCCGAACCAAATTTCGCGACAAGAACATTTTCTGTCGCACCGTATATTTTCCGGAACCTTATTTGTCCCCGGGATTATTTTGCAGGGACATTTTTCCTGCTTTTTTGCAAACATCCAGAACATTCGGGCGAATGATTTGATAAATGTAAACTGATGCCAGTGACGCACGATTAACACTCACTTGGTGAGTTCTCCCTCCCTCTGCCACTCTTTAAACCAGCAAATAGTTTAGCAGTTAATTTGGAAAAGTCAATCCCGAGTGACGTTATTTTCTACCTTTGAAATTAAGCAGTAGACACGATGAGGGGGTCCGAATTTGCGTCACCAGGCACGGTATTGCGTGATCGTGCCATCTTGATAGGACGCAGGCCTACGTTTGATTTGTGCAATCGTGTTGCAGGCGCACAGCTGCTAAAAGCATTGCTCCGGTGACACGGGCACCGACCGGTCATGTGACCGCAACCTGCACTGTCCGGACGAACGCTATCTGTCTATTGTCTGTGATGTCCTGAGACTGGACTGTCCATCGAGAAGCGTTACGTTGGAGAATGGCTTTGATGTAAGCATCTAGTATAGTGTAATAGAATAAGAAAAAAGACCGAAAACAGCATGACTATTTTTTCAACTTTACACAGTTTACTAAAATCTCCCCAACTCTAGTTACTTTATACATCACGTATTTGTAAATATAAGCCGTACAACAGACAGTTTAACAAGTTAAATAAAACAAATAAAAATTAGCAACAGAATTACAATATCTTGACGCTGTATAGTTTGTTGTTTGACTTGTTGTCTAGCAAGTTTAGAAAAAATCGAAGAAGTGTAGTTTCGGCTTCAATAAGTAGAATGTAATTACATTTCATCTGCTTAGGTAAGCCGAACTTCAGTCTGCAGATACATAGTATGTTAGCGTTAAGCGTAGTGTCAAATAAGCGAAATAATTTGAGCAGAAGTTAAAATCAATATCAAACAAATTAAAGCGCTCTTGTTTTAGCACACATAAGCATGCTGTAGCTTAAAATGTCAACAAAGGCGCCACCTGTAAAAATCTCATTCCAGTATTTTGTAATATATGATTAAATTCAGATTACGGGTTATAGAAAAATATTTTAAGCTAAACTTAACACTAAAATCTGCAAAATTAACCGAGTTGAGCAAAGAATAGAAAGTTTTAGTACAGTGTTTATAAACTTTCACCAAGACATCACAGTTTTGGCAGCAGTATCAGTTGTCACATCGTCTCACTGTTGATGGTCAAGCGCGTGTCCGGCTGCTTCGAGTGACCATTCATGGACCACATCAATGCAGAAGCGTCATCTCTTGACCTTGGATGGCACGGTGCCGGACAGTTCGTGACCACGGCTAACTAACCGTGCATACACGGCCCGGGTCCATCGTCCGTGCTCTATGCTATAGATGAATGAAAGTGAATGCATCAGCCAGCAGTGCAACCGACCCACGGTTCAACCCGGCAATGTGTTATGATGTCACCCAGATTAAAGCAGCCAGCTTTTATCTCGTATCGATGCGCGTGCCCATCATGAAATTAAGATATGCAACCGACCGATCAATAGAGCAGATATTTTCGCAGAAACTCCAATGTGGCTTATTCTAGTCGATATCTAACAATTACCCAACGACGTGGTGTCCAAATAATCATTGCACTTTTCATCGGAATATTAACCGATAAAAACATTTGCTTGACTTCGAAAGTTCTGTATCGCACATACATCTGATAGACCTAGTGAATAGGGTCTCCTGGTTCAACACGTTAGAGCGCCAAGACATGCATTAGGTGAATTGGAAAATGAGTGCACCTTACATATTTCTATTTTCTTTGTCATCCTTGTGCCAAAAATTATCAAAGTTGGGAAAAATTTTATGACCTTTTGACATAAACAACCACTTTGCACAGTTTTTTTTGGAACAAGGTGCATTAAGTTATTGACCATCCGTTGCAATGGCAAAATGTTTCGTTATTATCGTGGTGACAAAAATACGCGATCTGTCCGGTTTAATTCTTATGCGCTTGCCAACACTGATGCATTGTGGAGCAAAAATGAATGCTTTACATTGGGTCAAAAAGTTCGAGGTCACGGCACAGACTAGGTCATTCTAGAGTGTTGGCCTTATGTAACAGTTCGAAAATTCGCATCTTACTAATTTTAATTTTGACGCATATTAAAACACGGAACGAATTTAGTTTTATACACTTCTGAGTTTGGTCATAATTTTAGTAATTTATGTAAGCTATCGGCAGTCAAAATAGGTGTACTGTCCCAAGTTTACGTGGTCAGTTCATGCAGTTAATAGGTATCAGTTACGCAACTCTCAACGCTGAACAACCAATCGAACGGGCTCATAACCTCCTGCTCCCCCAAAACCAAACGATTTTTAATGAATTTTTACGAATGTAACTTTTTTATAAACTCGCGAATGTTAACGAATTTTTATAACCGAAAGTCGCGAATTCTCGAAGTACGCAACTGACTATGCGTGGACGTCACACTTGCGTCATGCAAGTCTGGTCGCGTGATGGGGTCGAAGACTTGAAGTGAAGTTCATTACAAGGTCAACTAATTTGAGTGAATTCTACGGCTGCAGGCGAAGTCATCAGTGTCGCGTCGACGCTTGGGCGCTGTAGAATCATCAAGTTGTCATCGAAGGATGGAATGACCCGTCACTCTACTCTCTCCGATATGACATTGTGCTCGTCACTCCGGTAAGGCAGGTGTCAACGTCGTTAAGGACGAATCAGCTGAGTGTCCTGACTGCGCGTCGTCGTTGTACTGGGCAGACAGAGCTACAGACTGTGACGCCAAACGGTTATTGTCTTGCACGCTCGATTGCTCGCTCCGGCCGGACCGTAACTAGTCTCCTGTTGACCGTTTCAGCGTCCACACGTGCCAGTCGGCGGTGACGGCAACTCCAACTTCTCTGTCCGCAGTTATGCCGCATCTGCTGACGAATCCGCAAGGCCGGACTTTGAGCGCTTAGTTTTTGTTTTAATAGTTTCGCTTTCGCCATTGGAATGATACACGAATGCGTGGGAAAACAAAGAGAAAGATGAAAAAGAGAATGGCTGAAATAAACAAAAGCGAACAGGATGGAATCACTTAACATCACTTTATCATCTTCAGCCATTTTCGCGCAATTCACTCTTAAAATGTGTGTCGCAGCCCGAAATCGCGAAAATCCACTAAAACCTTTTGTTTTGGGGTCGTTTAAAGTCGTCGATATTGACACCTTTAAAAAGCTCCTCATCAGTGTTTGTTATGATAAGCAGCATGTCTGTACCTATCTGTAACCGTTTTCATGCTAGATGAGCCAATAGCGGTAAAATAAAAACTTTCAGATAAATACCCTTCTTTTACACCCTCGTTCGAAGGGAACCCCCTAACTCAGCGGCATAAAGTTTTGTCATAAAACACTAGAGTCCTTGTGGTAGCCCACAGAAAAAATTCTCGTAATCCTAGATTGCACCCTTTTAACAGAGTGTGACAAGCAGAGAGACGGACGGACGCCTAGATAATAGCTAAGATGCGCGATAGCTAAGACATGCTGTCTCGCGCGTAAAAAAGTAGTGTCTTGTCGCGCTTAAATGCTAGGCTACTACTACTACAACTATTATGGGAAATAGACCAGCATTCGTTGTTCCACTGTTCCAGTGTGGCTGCAGCTACGTTCAAAGTCTGCTGATCTTCAAACCGTCGCGGATCGAAATCTTCACACGGGAGAATCTGTTTCCCGCACGCCTTCGGCTGCTATCATCTTGTCACCAGCGAACATTTAGCGACGGATTCTCAGCAGAAGATAATTGCCAGTCGGTGGGACGCTAGTTTGACTGCGACAGTGAATAATAAATAAGCAAGTAAACGTCACTCAGTGTGTGGACACTTGCAGCTGATAGAGCTGTCACTTGGACACAGGAAGCGAGACTTTACGCTGTTTGACTTGTTGAATTACTGACCAATCACCCGAAACAATCACCCTGCGCAGACAAAATTCACCCCCCTCAGTGATGATGAGTACACCATGCCTAAACGGCGTATGTAATCAACAGAATATTCAGACAAAAGTTTTGTTTGTTTTCTTGTACATGATACTGCTTTAACTGATCAGTCTGCATTGACGAAATGTTATTCGCTAGATGGCGCCACTTCATTTCTGCTCGCGGAAGCGACTGCGGCTAGCCGCCAGCAGTACTTAGCCTTGAGCAAGGCTTGACAGTCTTGTATGCAAATATTTCAGACGTAGTTACAAGTAAAACAAAACACAAACCCAAACAAAATTTCATATTAGAGCGTTGATAAATGTACAAGAAAAGCCCTGCTAACGCAAACGGGAACGCGCAACAGCCGCGGTGCATGTTTGAAAGCCCAGTAAAACAAAATCTAAGTCAGTCGCCAGAGGCCGCCAGAAGATAGGCGGCTATAGTGTCTATAGTGTTTTACTCGTACTCGTCAGAGGGCGAGATGTGTCTCGCTCAGCGAACGCCGTATCGGCTGGATATCGCAAATTTTCCACACTCCCTCTCATTTAACGCCTTCGTTCGGGGTGACCCCCTGTGAATTTATGGAAAAGCTTTACGGTTCGTGAAACTAGAGTTTTCCGGGCAGCCGAAGGTAAAGATTTGGTGATCGCAGCTTGCACAGTTTTTAACTGATCCACCTGTTGACAGACGGACAGACGGACAGATAGACGGACAGACAGAATTGCGATGGCTAAGACGCGCTACAACAGTAGCTGCTGTTGCGCGTAAAAATGCAAAACATGCTGCTTTTAATGCATATAACCTTAGCCTTATGTAAACAGAAAGCATGTTTTGCTTAAAGTGTACAATTTAGAAGCATGTAAGTTAAGCAGAGTCGACTCGATAAGCTGTCTATAGAGTAGACTCTATCGTAAAACGTAAGAAATGTCTTGCATTTGAAACACGCAACGATGCTACTATCTACGTTTGAATGACAATTTGGACAGTGAACGCATAAATTATAACTGAAACATGATATTGAGACAACGGCGCTGCGTCACTATACCTAGACATTTGTGACAAAATAGCGATGACGTGATATCGCTTACTGTCAATCAATTCTATTGTTCATGGTTTTGGACGTTTCAACCGCGGAGAAACACTACAATTATAGGCCTACGTGTAGTCAGTTGCTGATCCGGGGGCAGAGGCACGGGTGTCGAAGACTTTAATTGCTCCAAATTGCCAGAATTGCACACCCTGTGTATTATGCATAGTAATCTAAAAATATTTCAGAAGTTTTTCGTCATAATTTCATCAAATTCTAAGCAATTCTAGTTTTTACGCGCGAAAGCACTGCTTTAGCTATCGCAATTCTGTCTGTCTGTCTGTCCGTCCGTCTGTCTGTCTGTCACACGGGTAGATCAGTCAAAAACGGTGCAAGCTAGAATCACCAAATCTTCACGGTGGGCTGCCTGGAAGACTCTTGTTTCAGGAACCGTAAAGCTTTTCCATAAATTCAAAAGGGGTCACTCCAAACGAGGACGCTAAATGAGAGGGGGTGGAAAAAAATTGCGATTTATAGCCAATATGTCGCTGTACAGTAGTAACGGTGCGAGACAGGGCCTAGGTTAATCACTACGAGTAATAGGAAGTCGTACACTGGCTCTCGATTAACACCGAATTCAATGACCTAGGATGACCTTGAACGTCAAAATAAAAGTTTGTGTGGATTTTTGGCGATTTCGGGCTGCGAGACACATTTCAAGAGCAAATTGCACCGAAATCAATAGAGATAAACAAGCTGCATACGAAATTTTCAGCACCGAACGTAGATTTTGACGGACTAAGTCTCGATTTTCTAGGTTCAAGGAAACCTGCGCACGAGGGCATCAAAGAGCAGTACCCCCGTAAAAGTCGTTATTTTACCGTTGTTGGCCAGTCTTTCGTGAAAACGGTTGCAGATAGGCATTAGGCATGGGCATGATACCTATCGCAACAATCACTAATGACGAGCTTTTCAGTCGTATCAACATCGATGACTTTTAAAGACCTTTAACTTCCAAAATTAGGGGTTTTATTGATTTTTGCCATCTTCGGCTGCAGCGCACACTTTAAGAATAAATAAAATTGCAACGAAATGGCTAGAGATAGATTGACAGTTTGCGAACAGAAACTGCTATAGGCCCCCAGGCTTTCGCGCGTCTCATGAGCATTAGTTTAAATTTTTTGTTTGATTTAGGAGTAGGCCTACATTTGCAACAACGTAATTATTGATAGGCCTACCTCGCTTTGGATGTGTCAGGCTACACAACTACTTTGGAAGATTATTGATGTGTTCATGCTATATGGTACAGGAGAAACCAATCATGCCTCGAGGGTTTTCACCGTGTAGCTGAGAGACCTGACCAACTCTGAAAACCTGGTTCGGTCTTAACCTGCGGCTCTGTTCAGCACTCGACGCGATGACCAAGGGATGACCACGCAATGACCACGCTTTTATCTCACCGTTCGCTTTTACCACCGTTTCCTTGAAGTCGGCTTCTCTCTAAACCTCTCTCAAGTCACGAAGTTGCGTCATTACGTAGGGTTCTAGCTGGACACTGATCTTTACTTAGTGAGAACACTGTGTTGTCGACTAACTATAGCCTCCGGTGATCTGTGTGATCTGTGTAGCCGGTATAATCGACAATGTACGTATATAAGGTCATCACAATTTGCACCCGACAGGTAAGCTTATTCTTGTTGTAGACCTACTGTTCTCTTGCCGCATATGGGGAGCAGTTTAAGGCGCGTAATTGAACTGAACTTAACTAAATTTAACTTAACTTAACTGATATGGTTTAGATTTCGACGAATTGACCAATGGGTAAGCAGTAAGCCTTAATGCATTGCAGTAGGCATATTGTCCAACGGCGTCGGTGGCCTACGTGACTACGTTCACGTACGCGTCAACCAATGACCAGTGGGCTAGCCATTATATTTTTGCTCCAAGTTCACGGCTGAAATTGCAATATCTTACCTGCGAAACATTCAGAGGCTGCCGTTGAATACAGTTAGCATCCAAACGATCAAACAGCGTTCAAAAGTGATGTCGTACGTCATTCTGCGGGCATGCGTACACTTCTCTGTGAAAATGTATTAAAAAATGCACAGTAATAATTCGTC
>Ga0056128_1010239_pt1 | contig 11691 bp, 6 predicted proteins | sample WorMetLIZISLAND2_FD_71113 | JGI IMG/M metagenome (GOLD analysis project Ga0056128, IMG submission 71113) | Marine gutless worms symbiont microbial communities from Max Planck institute for Marine Microbiology, Germany - Olavius geniculatus... ... | reverse complement strand
CAATGGAATTCTGGCATTTGATCATTATTTAACTGTGTTGTTTCGACGATGTTATGAAATTGGTGTTGTAGCATGATCATTTTTGAATGCCGAAAAATCGGTAGGCGGTCATGTTAAAAAAATCTATAACCTCGTCGTTTTTCAACAGAATCACATTTTATTTGGCTGTTAGATGTAGAAGGTTTCAGTAAATAAAGCTGTAAAATTTCGTTTTAGAATCCCTAACGGTTGCTCAGAAAACGGCGAAAAAATTTAGGGGTCCACTTTTTTTCTACCGCACCCTGTACATCAAGGCATTTGCACGGCACTCACAATAGAGCATCCTTTAGAAAATTTCTGCATCCGGATCCAGATCGTCAACAAAATCTGAAAGACTGGCAGTTGAGCCACGTCCCGTCTGTCCAAAATCAGCTTGAGCATTGTCAGTAATGGTATCACAGACAAACAGACAGACAGACAAAGAAACAGACGTGTGTTAAAACATAACCACGTTTTTGACGGATGATGCACTTAGCTTAACTATAGAAAGTTACTTTTAGTGGGGTAGAACGAGGCGCCATTGTGCGCCGATGGGGTGGCGTGTTAGTTAGAGCCCTGAGGGGTGGGGTTTTCTCCCACTGGGGAGGGGTCTGTCTAGTATTAGATACTAACAGGACTTGTCGTTATATGGAGAGGCGCCAACTTGACAGGAACAGAGGGAAATGTCCACATGTCTCATTAGGCCTAATCGCAGCACTTGTTCCGGTAGGCTTCTTGTTTGTCCCTTCTTCAAGTAGGCCTATCTGAAATCAAGTTATTATCAACAGACATTTGCCGGTAATTTTGTGGGGTCCGATAACACATTTTACCACATGGGGGTCCCTGGCCTTCAAGGGAATGACAAATTTTGGTGCCGATCTCCCAGCCAAAAACATGCAGAATGCAGCCAACCCGCTAGTTTTTGCTGCCACCTAGCGGCTACAAACGAGGAGAGCAATTTCGTTTTTTTGCCGAATTACTTCTTTTTGTTTTCGTCGATGCATGCATGGACATTGCGAAAAAGCAATAACAAAATGGCTCTTTGTAAGACGAAACTGTTCGAAAGGCCATAGGTGGACTGCGTTTGTTTTTTTTGTTAGGGGGCACTTGTTCCTCTTTTCGTTTGTTTTAGCGTATATGAGGCTGTGCCTATCTTTCTGCTGTTGTTGAACGTTTTTCGGTGAATAGAGTTTTGTATGCGTTTTTAACGTAAAATGTGTTAGTTTTGTGTACGTAAAATAAACTAATAACATTCGGTGACCGGGCTTTCTTCGGACCCGAGAAAGAGGTACATGTATAACTTTTGGAGTTTCCTTTATTGCGAAATCTATCGCATTACGTTCGAAAATCCACTAATTCGATTCGCTGTGGACTTGTTAAGCAAAAAGCTGTAAGCTTACAAAATCTTGGCATGTCAAGCAAATTTGTTATAAGTTTAGGCCTCAGCTTTCCGTATTTAATTTAGCAGAGTCGTTAATTGTAACCATTAGCACTAAAAATACTGCAGCATAACAGACTAGATGCAATCGGTTTTGTTTTGGTAAACCTTCGAGAGAAAAAACAAAAACTGCATCAATACTTTTGAAAGATCAAAAAAATATTTTAGGAACGAAGGTTTTTAGGAGCCGACTGCAACTGGAAGCACATGAAATTGCTCATTCTGTGACTACACGCACCGACTTTTTTCGTCCAAGCCTCCCGCATTAATGCATGCAGTTTGGTGCAAAAACTTGTCCGTTTTAATGCGATCACTGACATTCGGCAAAACGATTTTTTATACAACGTGCGATTAGAAAAAGTGTCGTCGTGCAAAATTGGAAAAAAACTGATAGGGCTAATAATGTCAGGATAAATCTTAAATGTTCTCCCAAAGCGTTACCTGGGTTGCAACGTGACGACGGATACCGGAAGAAACAATCAACCAATCAATGAAACCAGCGATGAGCAGGCCTACAGGTTTGGCAGACTAAAGCGCGTAATGAATAAATCAGCTCATTGGCAGCGCCCACCTAATTAATTCGAGCTGAAATGAACATCTGGCCATGAGTAATTCGGTGATGGGTAAAAATAAACTAAAGAGTTACTATCTTGTTTGTAGTTAAATAGACTAACTGTTGTCAGTTAAACTAAGTCCTGGTTTTAATTTTGTTTAAGTTATTCCTAACCATATGCCTAGCATGTAAGACTGAGTGTAAGCGGGTGACCGGAACGCAAGTCTAAATAAACGCACGAGGTGAGAAATGGGGGAGCGCGAACGGAGGGGTGAGCGAAGATCCTACTGACTATAAAAACGTTGCAATAGCTGGAATACGTTAAGAATCATACAGAAAAACAAAACGTTCATGCACTTTGTTTTGCAGTTATGTTTGCGACACATTGGCCGATTTTTAAAATTTGTTTATTGCCAGACTGAGCGAAAAATCGTCGATACACAGTTATTAAGAATCGCAGAATAGCCTAAATAGTGCCTTGCTGATTAGAGACTCACGCGCACAAACTGTAGGCCTAAATATCTCAATATCTGTAACACTTTACTGATGCACAGTGACTAAACGATGCTGACACTGTGTGCAGTAGCACTGTGTTTGATTTATTTTTTAAATAAATGACTGCAGTTTTATTTTTAAGCTGCAGTTTTGGAGAAAACTATAAGTAACTAAACAACTAAGTGAGTAAGTGGGTTCGACGCGTTAGATAGAACACATTATCACAAACGGAAAAAAAATTCAAGACAATAAAACATTTATTAAAAAGTTGACAATAATGCAATTCATATGATTATGTAACACATATACGAATATTATTAATATACAGTAGTTATGATGCGCCGTTATACAGCGCGAAACTGGGCAAACTAAAAAAATTTTAGCTAAAATTTTTAGTTCTGCAAAAATTACTTTTAAAAAGAATACGTTAAACACAAGTTAACTTTTATTTTAATGGAAAAAGTGTTAATTTAAAAGTTTAAGTTTAATTAAAATCGAAAAAGTTTTTGCCCATCACTGAAAAATAGCAAAAAATTCAGGCATGCTGATACGAACTGTTGGTTGCCGCATAGGTAATAGAGCAGTAGGGCAAGTTTAACGCTGACATTAACCAAGTTCTGTTATAGCTAGTCATTATCAGGTAGGTTAACTAAGCTACGATTATCAGCAAACGCTTTATAAACAATTTTGCTTACCAATAATATAGTAGCATTAGCAAGCATCAAAAACGTAGCAAATTTTTACTACAGATAAATTTGTTACATAAATTTTTAACGCAATAGGTAACAGGTAATTTTCTCGGTATTATTGGCAATCATTTATAATTATTTATTATTTGTTTCGGAATACAAAATCTAACTGTTCATGTTACTTAAACGTATTTTAGCATTTTTATGCTAGTGTTTTTAACTTCTATGTATGCTTTATTTGCTTTATCGTGAGCTAAAAATTAGCCGAAGAACAACGCTACTTGACTTTACTGTAAGAATTGCGATCTGTGAAAAATAATTGCGAATGTAAAAAATAATTATTATTAGCTTAAATAGGAAGAGTAAGCCAAAACGAAAATAAACAATAAAACGTAAAAAAAACTTTTTGTAGCACTACTTTCAAGAAAAATTTGCGTAAACTGTCATGATTCTATGATGGAACTAAAAGTGGAAAGAATGTTTCAAACCGTAGTCCAATGTGAAATACATGAGTATATTAAACGAACTTATAGACTTCCCAGGGTGGTTTAAAATATTTGTTTCTCGACCAACATAGTCAATGGTGTAAGTCTAAACCGTCGTTCGTCTAATCACACTTGAATGTACACGTTGAACGGTCGATTTGTTATGCAACTCCAGTCACACAAAGTTGCGTATATAGAGACAAACTGTATGCGGTGACCGCGGAATTTCTCGCTGGTTTTCTGCCGTGTGGCATGCACGTTTATGACAAACTCTTCATCTGCCGGCTGCTTGTCTTTCGAATTTTTCTCCAGAGTAATGTAATCCTAGATTATTTGCTGGTGTTTCGTCCTTTTGCTGATTTACCTATTATTCTGTTTGTCATTATATCCCGCAGCAGCGAGTCATGTGCCCTATCCGAGTTTGCGCTGTTGTACTGTTTCCAAGATGTTTCTGTTTTCTCGGACTCTCAGCAGCACTTTCTTGTTCTTTTTGCCCTTCCAAAATTTAGCAGATCTTCTCCATTTTCTTTGAATGTCTTTGAATAGACTCATAGGTTGAAACGTAACTTAATAAGTTCCGACGAAAACGGCAGCGGTTGCCGAAACGTCAACAATAACAATGAATACAAAGGTTGTATTTGGATGAATTTGTCAACTTATTAAATTTTTCATTCTCCTTTAGATCCACATTTAAAAACTGATCGATTTTTTCTATTAGCTTAGATCATTGTCCGTGTCTCATCGTCATAAAACGCAATGCTCCACAATATTTCAATTTCTTTTCTTAGGTCGTGCATTAGACCGTGGAATAACTAGTAAGTCAGTTTAAAACACTCGTTTTTAAAACAACTACAGACAAGGTTTAACATGTACTAAGCGACGCCCATTGATCAATAACTAAACTTGTTTGCTGCCAAGTGTATCGTGCTCAGGCAAGCGTTACGCCAGTGAGCTTCAATCTGTTGATGTTTGTTGACACTGGTTGCCAGGCAACGCAGCCACGTGTTGCAGCTATCCTATAGCCTAGCCTTTTCTTGTTACGTTTGACGAAGTTTAAAACTTTACCTTAAGGTCTGTTTGTTTGTCTCTCTCTTTTGTTTGTTTCTACGTTGGACTAAAATTATGAACAGATTTCTAAGAATTTGGGTTGAAGGGTATGACTGTTAATGACTCAATTAGAAAGAATAAATAAATTTTGGTGGCGCAAATTCTTTGCCTTTGTGAGCTAGGTCGCCTGGTCCGCACCGTTATCAAGGTCTGATAATTGGTTTTCAAGTTACAGTTAAAAATGTCGGTGATGTTTTTTGAGACACAGTGTAGTTTCCACCACGCCGTAAATGCGTTTCTACATTACTTTGTGAAATATTAATGAAATATGCATATAACGATAATAACAAACATTTTGGTAAAATTGAGACCAACATTGCAGTGAATGGTCTGTATGACACTAGACTGTGTGAGTATAACACAGTCTAGTGTCATACGAATCATTTATCGCAATTTTGGTCTGAAGCGTTTTTTTCATTTACTTACATTTTTGTTATTATTGTTAGTTTTTGCTTACATTTATATTTTACAAGGTGGCGTAGAAACGCATTTACCGTGTAGTGGGATATATAATAATCACGTTATTGCAAACTGTTCGCAAAGTGTGCCAGTTAAGAAAATTTGAAATTTGGTCAATAATTGATACGAAAAAAAGTAAAATGGCATGTTTTTATGGCTCACGGTGTAGACTTATGCAGTGTATATAGAGGGCGATCGTCATTGCAACCGGTCGGTATCTTACAACAGTGTTAAATCAACCGGTTGCGGCGACGATCGCCCCGTGTATACTCTGCATCAATGCGCTTTTCAGTTTCATTACACTAATTAATTTCTCAATATTTTATACACTGCGTACGGAAAAAAGTAACCCCCTAGACATCGTACAGTAAAAGTATCAAATCTAAACTAATCTGAATAAAATTTGGCACGTTTAATCACTAGTAAATTGCGAAAGCGCAAACCAAATTTCGTTAAAGTATCACTTCTTAGCAAAGTTATTGATTGTTGAATATCGATAACAAAATATGTTTGTAACAGTATGGAATTACACAAGTAAATCCCTATGTTAAACATTTGTGCAACTTCAACAAAAAACAGCTGAGAATTCTACATCAATAATGCATCATTTAATGGCAATCACAGTGCCAAATTTTAGTCGAATTGCCAAAGCAAACAACAGCTACAGCGGCCTTTGTGAGATCACCCCAAAACACCTCAGTTTCAGGTGTTTGTGAACAACGTTAAACCCAAAGACCTGAAACTGATGTGTTTTGGAATGACCTCGCAAAAGCCGCTCTAACTATTCTTTGCTTTAGGAGATTTATCTAAAATTTGAAATTTTAATTTGCAATAAACAGTGCATTGTTGGCGTAAATTTTTGCCAGAATCAGTTGTTGTTTGTCGGAGTTACGCGAATGTACACTAACAGAAAAGTTTACTTATGTAACGCCATTTTGGTAACGGATATATTTTGTTTTTTTTATATTCAACAACCATTAACTCCGCCAAGTAAAAATATTTTTGCAACGAAGTTTGGCGATCGTTTTAGCAATTTATTGCGGAATAAGCATACGAAATTGTATCCAGATTTGTTCAGATTTGACATTTCTATTGTGCGATGTCTACAGGGTGCGGCAAAAAAGTAGCCCCCTAAAGTTTTTTGCCGTTTTCTCAGCAACCGCTTAAAATTTTAACATGGAATTTTACAGTTTTATTTACAGAAACCTTCTACATTTAAATGCTAAGTGAAATTTGATTCTGTTGAAAAACGACGAAATTATAGACTTTTGAACATGACCGCCTACCGATTTTTCAGCATTAAAAAATGTTTAAGCTAAAAATGCTATTTAATTTTTAAAAACCGGTTACCACGTTACTGCCGATGACGTCACAGTGACGCTTTGACACACAGTAATTTATTTTGTTTATAAATTATCACTAAATTGTCGTTCTTTTCAAGCAATCGCCGGCTGCCCACCGGATTCATCTTTCCGCAGGACAGCGCACCAGCACACACAGCGCGCAGCGCACGAAACTGACTGCGGGCCAACTGTCCAAATTTCATCAGAAAAGACCAAAGGTCTCTAAATTCGCCGATTGCAAACTCGGTGGACTATCGCGTGTGGTCACTGTTCAATGTGTGCAATGTTGGAGCTTACCGCAAGCTTAAAACAAAGCCAAAAACAATCTCGGAACTCAAGGAATCGCTTCAGGTTATCTGGAGCAACCTACCACAAGGACATATCGACAAGACTGTGAAAGACCTCAAATTAAGCGACTGAAGGCTTGTGTTGGAGCTTGGAGATGTCCGTGGACACTTCGAACATTCACAGTGACAATGGAATTTTGGCATCTGATCATTAGTTAACTGTGTTGTTTGACTTGTTTCAACGATGTTATTGAACTGGTGCTGTAGCTTGAACATTTTTTCACGCTGAAAAATCGGTAAGCGGTCATGTTAAAAAATCTATAACTTTGTCATTTTTCAATGGAATCCTATTTTATTTGGCATTTAGCCGTAGAAGAATTTAGTAAATAAATCTGTAAATCTTCAGATTAAAATGCTAAACGGTTGCTGAGAAAACAGCGAAAAAAACTTTAGGGGGCTACTTTTTTCTGCCGCACGCTGTAGGGGGTTACTTTTTTCCCGGATACAGTGTATATTCGGTATGCAGAAAGCATGGACAAGCAGGCGAAGACGCTGGTGATGTTGATGATACTGGGCTTGTTCATCTCTTCATCCAAGGCTATTCCATGCTTTGAATGTAACAGTGACCAGACCTCCGACTGCGAAGACCCATTCGACTCTGTCCCCACCAAGTGCAATCACAACCTTTGCGTTAAGCAAAAAACCTACATTGACGGTCTGTTGACGATTTACTTGCACTGTCGTCTATTCTGTTCTGTCGATCAACTCTTCATGACTTAAGCTAAACGCAATGCGTTTATGTGGGTTAAAAACTACAATTTAAACTTTAAAGAAACCAATTTCAGATCTACGGAGCGTCACCTGACACATGGGATCAGTTTCACACAATGTTACCTGCCACCCGACGACAGAATTGTTCGATTTACCTGGCCCGAGCGGATGGAAGGCTGAGATGACCTTGGTGAGATGTGCAGAGATGCTTAGGCGTCCACTTTAATGACGGTGGAAGCAAGATACTTTCAGAAAAAAGTTGTAGGTAATAAAAATAGCAAACTGGAGAATTTTCTGGTGGCGAATTATTAGTTAGAACGTTCCAAAAATCTTGCAAAGCGGTTGCGAGGAAACGCGTTTTAAGATCTAAAAATAAATTAAAATACATTTGTAGCCTTAGCTCCGCCCGGGCTCCGCTAGGGAGCTTACAAGTTACAGTACCTCCCTCCAGACGCGCAGTTGCTTGGACGTTCGTTGTCATGTTTACCGAGGTCGTTTATAGGGTGTTTACACGATCCAGCAAACGTCCAGCAAATGTTTCAAAATGCACGTGAATTGCTGGACGTTTGCTGCCATATGTTATAATGGAGCTGGACGTTTGCTGGAAGTTTGCTGGACGTTTGGTGGATCATGTAAACACCCCATTAATCCCAGTAACTAGGTAAGTAGGGTAGGTGCGACTGAGAAATGTGCTTCATGGCGCTGAGGGGAATAGACACCTTTGCAAAGATAGTTTACTTGTACGCAGTCACCAATCCAAGTAATAACCGGGCCCGGCGTAGAGCAACTTTGATGATCGAAACAATCGCGTTCACCACTACATCACGTAAGCTTTAACCAGTCTTACGAAAAAAAACTTGACCTCACTTAATGCTACTTGTCTTGTATTGTTATGAGCGACCCTTGGTATCAGACAGTGTCTGTAGGTGTCTGCGTCTTTGCGTTTGCTGTCTGTCTGTTCCCAGTCGGTCCGCAAAACTGTGATCGCTAGTTGTCGCAAGCCACGTTGCCTATCGTCTTGTTGCTATGCGTGTTCAGACAAAGAAAAGGTGGTGCGTTCATGCGCCAGTAATTTCGCACACCCGGCAAAAATGGAGTGCAAGACAGAAGACGTCAACGGTCACTCAACGACCACGTGCTTCTGTGATACAGAGAACTGCAACGGCGCGGTGATGACGTCATCTGTGGGTTATGTGATTATCACAGTCGCCCTATTCATCAACGTCATCGCTGCTCGCTTGCTGTGAGCCACTGATCTGTGACGATTTGCTGTTCTGCGACATCATTTGTCTGCCGCAAAAATTAACTAGGCCTACAAGCGATCACATATCTTAAACCTCAACCGAAAACAAAACTGACACCCAAGCCCTGACTCATATTTGGTTAAAAATAATCTAGGTTGTGCAATTATTGAGTTTTGAAGTCACTCCATTCGCTCAACAAAAACACGTAATGGACAGTGGTGCATATATTGTACACTACGCTTATAATACTTTAAAAAATGTAAAGAAACATTTTAAAAAAACCATTTTTCTAGCGCTCATTTAGCCCCAGCAATACAACAAATTTCATGATCGTACCATAAGCCTTAGCTTAGTTTTTGCAATAATTTTGACAAAAATAGTCTAAATAATTTATATTTCGAATTCAAAAACCATGGATAAAGATCTTAAACTGGATAGACACCAAAATCTCAAACCTGACTGGTTGATCATTGGGCCGCTCGCCAAACCGCCGCAAAATATCATCAGAATTTCATTTATATCTAAAAGGCATGTCTATTATATGTTACATCTTACAGTGGAAACCACAAAATAGTTTGCAACGCCACCAAAATCGAATCATTGCCCATGGGCCATGTCAAACCCTTTCACAAAATTTCATCAACAATTTTGTTTACAGCGTTTTAGTTACCCAGTTAGACAAACGAAAAGAACGTCTTTTCGACGGAGGCCATAACACTGCAATCGGCTACTGTATAGAATCCACTTAGCTTCGCAAAACTATTAGCCTATTGTTCACATTATAATACATAATTGCACAGTTAAACTGGTAGCATATACACTGCACGCCTTGTCAAACTGTGGATAGTCACCGTTGAAAGAATATCACTGAATGTTCACAGCTTGGTTCGTATGCTTCATAACCATCGCAAATGCACCGGCAGTGATAAAACAAGACACAAAATTCTTGTTCATGCAATGACCGATTTTCACAATTATTCCATTGTTACGGGAGGAGCTTTGTTTTTACTATAAATATTAGGGCACTTTCACGTTACACGACCTACCAGAAATAGGGTGCAGATAGCATCTGTTGTGAGCGAAGCAAATCAGACTTCGTGACACCATGATAACTATCATGAAGAAGCCCGCCTTTGACACACGGTCCGTCACCATTGTGCCGTCGTTCAGTTACTTGTTTCGTCCGTTCACAACTTCACAGCCGTTATGAAGTTCGTTCGAGTTCCCGAACTGTTCATCAGACTTGAATTTCGTCAAAATTTAGCAAATGCATGTTGAAAAGTGTGCGTGTAAACCTATAGGCCCTATTGGATACGTTTTTTGAAATATGGGTTTACTTTGCCTGGTAGGCCTATGCCTACACTGTGCTATGTTGCATACAACATTGTTGCGCAACTGCTTCTAACTGTGTCTGTTTCATGCGTAGTCTAAACTAAACTGTGTTCCAAAAAACATCCCCGACATTTTCGACTGTAACTTGAAAACTAATTTTCAGATTTTAATAATTTTTGGTACGAATATTCCGGACACAACTTGCCATCAAACAACCATTCAGTTTTCCATTTCATCTAATGTATGCTTCTGCACTACCTAGTGAAAGCAGATCAAGCAAAATATGTGGTGAAATAAACAGAAAACCTGAAAAACATCCCCGAAATTATCGATCGTAACTTAAACAAAGATTAGCAGATTTTAATAATATTTGGCCGAAATATTTTCAACAAAAATGGCTATTGAGTAAATGTTTTAGTTTCCACCTCACCCTACGTTTGCTTTTGCACTACCTGGGGAAATCAGACCAATGTTTTACAATAAACGAAAAAACAACAACAAATTCCATCTATCCTAATCTGTGGGCCCTAACAGCAGATCCATTACAAGGTTTGACTGTCATGCAGCAGTGTGTCTACCGGGAGTCGAATGGTCACGTGACCGATGACGTCACGTGACCCCAAAAGGTCAAACTCGTGACCGCATTATCTTTGAGGCGCCATATCTCCATAACAGTGCAAGATAGATGCATGGTGACGATGTAAAGCGCTAGTGACGAATCGAGTGGTCTCATGACCGACAATGTCTGTTGTTTAGTTAAAATAATACAGAAGAATGAACGGATTATTGCTGCTGTACAATTTGAAATTAAATTGTTTGATTTTTTACTGGTCTAAACATCTCACTGATTATATTTATGCGGACATATACTGTAAACTATCGAAATGCATTGGACAGACTCCGTGTTCGTATGAACATTATCTTGTTTACAATAATATCGTTTGCTTTTGTTTACAAGCACAAAAAAATGTATCTGAAACAAAACATCATTTAACTTTATTATGAAAATTAGTGGAAAACTGTTTTAGAAGATAATTTATTGCATGATCTGTGTAATGTTTTAACAATTTACGTTTTATATGGTAGTGTAGCAACGCAGTTAGGGTGTATTGGGATATTTATTGTATTGCAAATTTTTTTTGCAAAATGTGCTAGTAAAAAGTTTAATAGTTGATCAATATTTGAGGAAGATTTGGACAATCGCAAAGTAAGACGCTTTTAGATACAGTGTATACTGTACAAATTATGTGTTCTAGGCAACAGGACTGATATTTTTTTCAGCCAATTGGTATGTTTCAAATAAAGCAGCAAATCAGGAGTAAACTGGTTGAGACGTAGCTTGCAAAAAACAAATATAAAATGATATCACAGATAAGACAAAAAGCGATCAGAAATCTCAAACATTCGCTGCCACCTGGCGAATACACAGTACTTTGTCGAGTTATCTCGTACTAATAGCAACACCCTGTC
>Ga0056128_1010236_pt1 | contig 11691 bp, 3 predicted proteins | sample WorMetLIZISLAND2_FD_71113 | JGI IMG/M metagenome (GOLD analysis project Ga0056128, IMG submission 71113) | Marine gutless worms symbiont microbial communities from Max Planck institute for Marine Microbiology, Germany - Olavius geniculatus... ... | reverse complement strand
ATGTACTGTTACCCGGGGACATAAATACAAACTGTACAAAAGCCATAATAACCTAAGTATACGGGCAAATTTCTTCACGGAACGTGTCATAAGTGTGTGGAATGACCTTCCAACCAGTGTAAATTTTAGTTCGTTTTTAGCGTTCAAGCGATGCATTGAGCAAGTGAACTTTGATTGTGTAGGTTTGATTTTTAGATAATGTGTTCGTGTTTTTATGGTAATTTTTATTGTCTCTGAATAGTTTGTATGTTGATGTATTATGGTTGGTGACATGTGTGTGCCTTGACAGTTTTTGGGCCGCAGTGAGTGCATTTTTATGCCTTGTGTGCTCCCGTTCTGCTGAACATTGTTACTGTTTTATTAAATGTTTCTTTGAACAAATAAACAAACAAAACAAAACAAACAAACAAACAAACAAACGTTCATGTTTCACGCACAGATAGCAGAGCAACTTATACTTTATCATGTACTAATTGTGCGCATTCTTTACTTCTTTTATATTTAGGGGCCTATTTTACTCCGTAGTCCATAAAACGTGCCACTTTTAATTTTTGACTAGCTCCGTGCAGCATTGGTCGATTTTAATAATTTTTAGCGTGCAACATCAGGAAGAAACTTGACGCAAACGACTGTACTTTTGGCCACCTCACTATAATACTGTTGCTACACTACCTTGTGAAATGCAGGTTGTTGAGCCTGCTGATTGCGAGTGGTGTCAACGTTTGCCGCTAGCATTCGCGCTGGAGGAGGACATTTTGAGCACATGCTGTAATAAAAAATGTGATGTAACACGTGTGACTTTTTGAGATACAACAGTTGCCAATCGTGCTTGTCGCTTTTTAGTTTATCATTTCTGAGCCGACGCGTGAGCTATCCAGTATGAATTTATTGTTGTAAATGGCCGAACTACGACTTCTGCATTTCACAAAGTAGTGTAGCGACAGTATTAAAGTAAGGTGGCCAAAACTACAGTCATTAGCGTTGAGCTCTTTTTGGATGTCGCCTGCCAAAAATTATTAAAATCGGCCGATGTTTCACAAAGCTATTCAAAAAATAAAAGTGGCACTTTTTATGGACTACAGTGTATAATTTTTTTGTGTAGATATCACTTGCAATATAACTTACTAATTAAATGCCAATACTTTTCGGCGCTTTATTTGTTCGAGTAACGTGCCTAAATTTCGTAGTTTAACATATTCAGTTGTTTTTTGCAAAAAGAAAAATCCAAACGACAGCAAGTTCAAAAAAGGCGAAAACTGTCGTCTGTTGATAAAAAATGTCAACATCTAGTTGTGAATTGCTTTACGAGTCATTCAAAAATCTATATCAATAACTATCATCCCAGTACAACGCCATTCGTAAAGAGCATCTACTGTTGGTCAAACATCAGTCGTATAGATTAGTTCGAACTTGCGCTCGGCTTGAACGTCTCAATCATTTTCGAGACGATGTCTATTTACCTATCTTAGCGTGTCGGCTCGGCAGTGTGACATCATCTATTATGTAGTCTATAATAGTCTAAGGCAGTGGCGCAGCCGATATGAAACGTACGTGACTCCTAATTTCAATTTGTGCGCAAATAATCTTTCCGGAGCTACAGACGGCTGCATGTACGTCTGCCGCCATATGCTTTCCAGTTAGGCCTATCTGCCCCGGCAGCTAAACTGTTATGAGAAGCATACTCTATAGAGTCACACTGCTATGCATGCAAAACTTGCCGTCATTACGCATATTCGTGGAGGGACAGCCAGGCTGAGTTGGCATTAGTGGCTTGATTAAACACCATACTAAGTGGGTTAAATTGGACGATAGTCGTCAATTTGCAGCGTGCAACAAATTATGCCAATAGGATTCACGTTGCTGAGTTTCGGTCAGTTTTGGTCAGTAGAACTATATATTTTATGCTTGACGTTGCTTGAGAGTAAGCAAGTAGCTTCACATTGTGGCTACTTGGCATTAGTTAGGCCTATAGTGCATAAAAACTAATGTTAAAGTTCGAGAGACTTTCTTTGAATATTGTCCTCATCTCTATGGGTCGGGTCCATAAGCTAAAAGGTTGAATTTTGACGAATAAAATAAAAGTGACCCATCTATGACTATCTCTGCCCTAGACTTCAGTCCATAGCTGGAAGGAAAATACTTCCTTCTCATTCATCACCCCTCGTCTCTTTAGTATGAGTAAGTAAGTAAGTGAATAGAGTTATTGCTGTAGCACAAAAAGCTCTGCGGCCTATTGGGAGAGCGTTTTACTTTTTGCTTGTTTCCCTTGCCCTGCCATTCGTAGACTCGTTTTCTCCACTAAAAAAATTCTGCCTACGCCCCCTGGTTTAAGGCATGGTAGCTGTAGCTTGTCGATGTCTAGACTGTTCTATTGGAGAACTGGCCAGTGATGACAGAAATAGACAGTCCACCTGCTGATAGGACGCAGGCAGACAGACAGGGAGTTGACAGTCAGCACTTCAGAGATCAGTCAGCATTGGAGCGTCGGCGCCGGGCACGCGTCGCTTGCTCAACAGTCATGTGGGGTATAGCAATCCTCCTGATCGGATATGACAGTATGGGGAGTTGGGGACTAAATTTATTTTACGGAGCAGCTTTGGTTCTACGTTTATCTGTAAAACACGATGCATTTGCAAACTCGTTTTGCCAATGTGTTGTGTTTTATTTTGCATGTAGCCGTATCTGAAAAACTTTGCAAGAGGTTTACTGAAACATGTAAATTTTGAAATGTTTTACCACATTGCAGAAAAATAGCGTACGGTTTGAAAATAGGAAGCAAACACGTGTGCAATAAAACATTCGCAGAAATGTTTTAGAACCGCTGACTTCCTGTGGCTAGGCTATGGACTATAAAATGTTTCATATTCGCCCGCCATTTAGAATTTTTCTTGTTTGTTTTAGCGGTTTCATTAATGATTACCTGTACTTTTATTAATTAGCTTTTACGTAAAATCAACAAGTCGTATGGGTAGGTACTTTCTTTCAAAAAACGTTTCAAAACCGTAGACATTTATTATTGCAATTTTTGATAGGTGCTGCTTTCGTTGTTCACGTTTTGTAACAGCTAAATAGAATTAACACGTTCATGTTATGCATCTCGTTGCTTGATATTTACACATGCATGTAGCTGTAGGTGGTAAGATCTAACGATTTCATACCACTGGAACAATAAACTTAACTCACTTACTCGTTAGAACGTGTAATGACAACGGAATGAAAACGACTTCTTATGTGCCGAGGTGTCATTACGACAGTAAGACAGTCAGCGTGATGCGGGCAATTGATTTTCTCACTATGGCGATTATTGCAGATTAGTGACAATTCGCTTGTCAACGCTGTTTTGTCATCGGATTTGTTTTTTAAATCTCCAGTTTTTAAATGTTGGCGAAGTAGTTTGTTTTAGTCTTTTTTAGTCTTTGTGTTTGTGTATGTGTTTTGTGTGTTCATGGGCCTCGAGCCTGCCATTGAAGACAAATAAAATAAATAAACAATAAATAAATATCACCTTTTGTAATTTTTGCTGTTTTCGATGTGCAAGTCCTTAAATGTTGCAGTTAACAAGTGTATAAACTGATGTTTTGTACATTTTTATGACATTAAGACTCATTCCCAAGTCATAACATTAGCAGCATGGGAACCAGTCCTGCGTTGTCACGGCGCGCTTTATGCATCAATATACTGTAGTCACGAGCCACCGATCATGTGCTTTCATCGTCAAACGCCGGTCACTCATCGTTCATAAAAGTCGTCAGGTATGTCCAATACAGGTGGACGTTAGAGACGCACCGTGCAACGATATCCAATCAGCATTTCACTTGACCCGCCAACCCGGTCACAAGTTGCCCATCTAAAACTCCAGTTCGAATTCCAGCCGGACATTTGCTAGTCTCTGGCTAACTATAGCATTTATGGCAATGTAATGTAATTTTATTCGGACTCTAATAATAATCTAGGAACATTTGATTGCTTTGCTCAGTCAATACAGTGCATAGCTGCGGTTATTAATAAGCACCTCTTAAACGAATCAAATACGATGGAATTTCACGAGCTCTATACTGAAATCTTTGCTCCATATATATCAAAAGCGCATTACCGCGACGCGAAGCCTATAAACGACTTTCTGGTATGTAAACAGGTACACTGTCGGTTATAAAAAAATACCATATATTTTTCACCATATCTTCGCCAAATATTGACGGATTTTCACTCTTTGGCAAAATTTTGCGATTAATTTTTGGTAATAAAGCGATGATTAACGTTTACATTACATTGTGAGCATTGCATACCTTGCATACCTTTTCGTTCCATCACTGAAACAAATATTACGTTATTGCATTTTAAGTTACACATATTAAATTGGGATGCAGAGTAAAGTACAATAATACGGAAATGCGTAATGCGTGCACCAGCGGGCTAATGAAGCGTTAACGAAATAAATCTGAATCACAGCAACTGTAATGCAATAAAGACAACTTCCGTCCTTCCGTGAGTCGGTCGTTTGGCGCGAAACCGGAGCGCAGTTCCGTTTCCCAAGCACCCAGACACACACAGGACACATATCACGCAGCTAGAGCGCCGACGGCGACGCGACAGACAGACAGGCCGACCACCTAGCTCGATCGCCTCAGTCCACTTGTCCACCCTTTCCACGCCCTGGCGATTTCACGGACCGACTTGCCGACCGGCGGGGTGACCCCGCGTGACCCCGGGCCGGGACGGCCGACAAAGGGACGCAGCGCGCGCGCGCGGTCCGCTGCTATCCCTGCCTGCTTTTGTCGGCGTCGGTCGGTCAGTTCTAGCATGGGAACATCTTACTCCGGCCGTGCGTGGTCCGACCGCTCGACGGCATCTCTACAATAGACGGGTAGTTCGCGGAGTGCTCGGCCGCTGCTGCGGGCTGTCGCGCTATTGAGTCAAGATGAGTTCGCGCTTCTTCCTGCGGTCGCTGTCGGCTACACAAAAATGCGGCGGCGGCGGCGGTGGCAGTGCATTGAAGCTGTTGTCAGTTTTACCGACGCCGGCAGATTTCACGCTTCATTGGACAGCTCGATGTCGTCCCGCGAAACACAGCAACGCCTTGCAACGAGCATGCAACTGAGACATCGTCTACGTTGTAATAATATACGCACATTTTTATTCATCGCGAACTGTAGAATATAGTACACCAATTAAACTAAGTAGAACTTAACGAAGCTTAACTAATGACACCGGCTACCGATCGATATATCAGTCAACATAAGCGTACGTGAGCTATCTGATTTATACCGCAAAAACTTAGGCCTAGGCCAACTACAAATATGCAGCGTTTTACAATACAGTTTTAAAGTGAATAACTACAGATGTCACTTCTAAATTTTTAGGGTTTAATGGTTTTTAAGCTGCTTTACTTACAACTAGCAATTGTCTAGATTCTATCAATTTACACACACAAACATTTAATTTGCTCAAAATCGAGATAGTGGATAAAATTATCATTCTACTGATGTAACCTATAATTATTTTTACTGCTAAATGACAAAAGAAAGATAACGCTGTGCGAACAATGTGTTCGCATTGCACTGCTGCCAAAAATTATCAGCGATTTTGAAATTAGAAAAAAAAGCAAAAAAGAGATGCGCAGATACAGTGTTGATCGTTCCACGGCATTGCGACAGAGAAAACACATTCGCCGACATACAGTGTAAGCCAGAAAAGGCGCCACTTTGTTTTACGCCTTGTAACATTAAAAGTATTGTTAAATCGGCATCAATTTTGACCTAGATAAACAATACTTTATTCTTAACATAAACTCGCAATTTATTTAAATCAACCTTGGAAAACAAATCGAACGACCATGGATAGGCCTATACTTTATTTTAGCGACAACTAAGCATTTTTGTTTAGAAAACTGCAAGAGTTTCGTTTTTGGAAAGCGCACATTTATCAGTCTACGTCCGAAGTAAGTTAGGCCTACAGTCTTCGATCCGTAAGATAGGCCACTACGTCTACAGCAAAGTAGGCTACACACACAAACACATGTACAACTTAACACTAGAAAGACCGGTATTTTGCTATAGCTAGAATGACCGTATGGGTCAATTTTGACCCATGACGTATTTAAATGCTATTCATCGATTTCAATTATGGAAACAGTGTGGAACGTGCTCGCTAGACAAGCGCTAGACGAGATGGCCTGACGAGCTCATCAAGCGCGCCGAGCACTTGACAAGCCAGCTTGCCGAAAGACGAGCCCGTCAAACGATCAACTGCATAAATGCTTTCTATATCCAAAACGTAAGCACTCAGCACGCACTCATCGAGCTGGCTTGACGAACTGGCACGACGAACTGGCTCGTCAAGCGCACCGAACACTCATCGATGCGCTTGACGAGACAGTTGGAGCCAGTTCGTCGAGCTCGTCGAGCGTTTGTTTAGCAAACTCGTTAAGTTAACTTTAAAAATGCTATTAATATCCAAAACTCAAGCACTCAGCACACAATCATTAAGCTAACTTGACGAGCTGGCTCGTCAAGCGCGTCGAGCACTTAACGAGCCAGCTCCTTCAGCTTATGGACTAGCCAGCTCGTCGAGCTAATCAAGCCCGCTTCATGAATGGTCGACGATTTAGCTCGTCAAGCTTGGCTTGTCAAACCTGGACAAACCGGCTGGTAAAGCCTGGATGAGCTAGCTCGCCAAGCATAGACAAGCTCGTCAAGCGTGGAGTTAGCTAGTCAAACGTCCGACGTACTCAGAGCTGGTTTGACGAGCTGGCTCGGCCAACACTTGACGAGCGCTAGTCGAACACTTGACGAGTTGGCTTCACGAGCTGGCTAGTTCTGTGTATTATAAACAGGGCACTCGTCAACCAGCAAGAATAAGGGGGCATCGTGCGGGGAAAAATGCGCATTTCCGTGAGAAAATAACCGCGATATTGGTGGAAAAGTAATTACGATATGGGGGCAAAAAACGAAAACTCCCACTTTTGCACAAACCTGACAGTGGGTAAATATGTAGTCAATGGAAAAGAGATGGGTATCTGAACATTGTGTAAAAATTCTGCGAAGATTGGCCAAGAAAAACTTCAGTTACAGGCCGGCGAATTTTTAACACAATGTATTGGCTGTGCAACCCAGTCTATCGTGCCCGGTACCAAAAAATTTTGGTCCGCTTGCAGATTCTCTGGGAGAATATTTTCAACAACTGTCGAAAAATGACGAAAAAATTGGGTTAACTTTGGAAGGCGATTTCTGAGAAATGGGCGAATATTTGGAAATGCATACCCCCTTAGCAAAATAGGGTTATTCTCTAACAACTTGGTAAACGAAATGGATTGATCCACCCCATAGGTTCTGCCACAAGCGTCAAAGAGCAAGCGACACCCCGAAATTGAGGAAATCGTTTAACATTTGCCCCCTCATCCCCCGTTCACTCGAGGGGGCCGAAATTTTGCCAAAACACGTCCCCTAGAAAGCCCTTTAAAAAATTGAGCGCCCCAGCTCCCTTAATAGGAGAGATGTGAAGGATAGAAAAAAAATTTCCCCTCACGCCCCCTCAAAATTCCTTCCATGTATTCGCCCAAAGTTCTGCCCCTGACCATCCCTCGATGTCCCCTACAATGACCAAAATTTGGCGCACTTAACGGCCATAGCTTTTGGACTAGAGAAAAAAAGCGGGTTGAGCGAATGGCAAGGTACTGCTTCCAGGAATTCCTCAAGCTCGGAGATAGCTTGACACTTTTCTCACAATGAAATTAGTAAAACTTAACTAGAACTTAACTAAGACTTAAAGCCAAACGTAGCAGTTTCTGATGCACCACGATCTCGTCAAAACAGTGGCAACTCACAGAAGCTGTGGCGAACTAAGACTTAACTAAAATGTAATATAACGCCCTTAGTCAGAACTCAATTGGTGCAGCAAAACAGCAGAGATGACATAAAAAGTTATTACACTGGCTGAACCGTAACAAAAATGTCTTTTACGTCTAGAAACTTCATCAGTTACAGGTAAACACTTGAACATATCCATACATTCAGCAATAACGTCATCAGACCTAGTCTGAAATATTTTGCTGAAACAACTCTTAATGACATACTGCAAAGACTTAGTCACGGTTTTGTTAACAGGACAGGCTTCAGAGCCATAGTATAACGCCGGCAGACATTTCCCTTTAAACAGCTGTACAATGACGTCGGGTGAAGTAGCGCGCAATGTTTTACGTCAGAAGAAGAATGTTTGTTCAGAAAATTTTGTTTTCGAGGAAGAATTTGGCCTAGACATGCGTGGACAGGCTGCTGAAAAAATTAATTTTACTGGTGCGACAAAACGCCGGAAAGGCAATGACCATCCACGCTCATTTCGCACGTTGGAATATCGGACAAAAACGAACTTGTGGCTGCAGTCATGAAAGTGCTCTGTGCGTTTACAAAATCCGTACAGAATTGGATGTAAAACACAAAGTGGTTTCGTTTTTTTGCTTATCCTGTAGTTTCTGTTGGATGAACTGAACTGGGTGGCTGTGGATGTTACCATTCATCAGCAGTTTTCCAGGATCGCTGAAAAGAACTCGGGAAAAATTAATCTCAGTCACGATCTTCATACTATTCAAAGTTATTCACCAGAGGTCAGCACACAACAGCTGGTAGCTGCATCAGCGCTTTCGTCGTCCTGTCTTCTTTGCAGTCACAGAAGAACTGGATTAGTAGGCCTAATAGGCCTATACCATTTTCCAAAACTAACAGCGGTGTAAAAGTTGGGGAGAATAAGTTGGAAATTTCCAACAGATGAGAGTATGGGTGCTCAAAGTTTTAATTTTGCTACTAAAATTTTCTGATAATAATGAATTTCCAGACACAAATGTATTTGTCTGTCCACTAGTCATCTACTACTCCCCGACCAGGGGCTCTACCCCTGGGCCCCGCTACATTTTCTCGATGCGCAAAACAACTGAAATAAGGTCGACATTTGGCCCACCCATAAAAAAATTTATTGCCCCACTGTGCCCTGGCCCTTGCCCTCGCGTTGCCCCCAGCTTCAGATTCCTAGCTCCGCCTATGCACTAATCTAAACAATGACTCAATAATTTGATCGATCTTATATAAATCAGGTTAGAAAACTAGTTATGACACAATAAGGACCATCGCCATGCAGTATGAAGAAATGGTATATGTTAATAATTAGCACGATAACGGTGTTCGTATCGTAACTTTCGAGTTTCGACAGTAAGAGCTTTCTGTGTCCACGGTTGCAGAGAATGACAAATGTGTACCGTACGGCTCTGCGACTGACCACCCAGTTCGGTCGGTGTCTTTTGGGAACGAAAATTGTCGAATTGCACACATCGCATAATGATCCAGTTTAGCGCTGCATTTCGTCGTCTAAATTCCCAGCAGGTTGTGTTAAGTGCCGAATTGTGTGCAGTCGATTGCCGGGCGGCGATGCATTTGCGTGCCCATCTGTACGCCGTTCGCTAATACAGTCATTCCAGCGAGCGCTCGCTTAACAGTTTGTCGCCCACCACCCGTCGAGCGGCGGATACCGGAAACGAGCGGCACGCCACGTCGTTACGAACGCGCCATTACCGCATTAACCGTCGCCGATAATCGAATAGTTGGCGCTTAGCAACTCGCCTGGTGGTCGGCTGGTGTCGACGTGGGTAGACTCAGCGGCCGGTGCCACATTAAAATGTTTCTCCCATGAAAAATCCGCCATGGGAAAGAAAATCACGGAATTAATGTTTTCCCTCATTAAAATATCGCCGGCCCTATAAAAAGTCTCCCTATTATAGGATCGCCCCCCCAGAAATGTCTCCTCCGGCCGAAAATTTACCGGTAAAAATGCGTCCCGCCCGGGGGCCGCAGGGCGGCAGTAGATTTTTGCCTGTTAATTATCGGCCGGGAGACTTTTCTGGAGGGGGCGATCCTGTAATGGGGCACCGGCTGTCCGTCTGCTACGTGTAACGACACGAGCCTAATGCAGTCGGCAAACTCACGTTACCTCTCTGATACGATGACGGGCGCTTCTCACTTCCAACTAAATCTGGGTAGACCGATGGAGCTACGGATTCGTATAATCAAAGTACAAATAGGGCTAAATGCGACACAAAAGCATCCGTCCGATTATCGGCCATGCTGTTAGCGGGAAACTGGCTGAAATTGACTTAGGATCTCGCAATACATGGAAGAGCGACCTGTCCATTTGTAACAGCATTCACGAACTTTTAACGCGTTTTATAAGACGTGCATAAGAGTAAGACGATAAAACGCTTGCAACGTTGCTGAAACTCGACTTGCGCTATATTTTGCACTGATGACGTGCTCCCCCCCTTCCCGAAAGAGTTTTCGGCCGCACACCAGACAGATGCGCTACGTGTGAGTCAACAAATGCTGCATTTAGGCGGCACGAAATGGAATGTGCGTCCGTCTATGTCCCTTCGTCCGTCTGTCTGCGTTCTCATTCTCTCGCGAGCGCACTGCTGCGGTGAACGGTCTCGGCGTGATGAAGGCGTCACGCCGTTCGAGTGATTTTCTGAACACGTACTCTACGTCCATTTTCAACACAGCGAGTAGATCAGCGAATGCCATTTGACGTGGACCCCAAGCTGATGTATGACGTCACAGACCGCTGCACAGCTGGCTAAATTTGCCTCGTACATATCCGCCAATTATTAAGTAAAAATTTGCAAACTAAATAACGAACGTTATTCGGCTTCCGTATCATGCAATTCTGGTTTTGACTTTAAAACTGCAGTACGGCACATTATCTAACGCCTTAATTATGACAGTTTAATCTGGCATCGCTTTGACAATCGCCATAACGGCGTTTACCGCGTTTTGGTTCATAGTGGCAAATTTGCTTCAACTAGCGAGAATTATTCACTTTCATAAAGTTCGTCAACCCATTTTAATTTTTCTACCATTACTCTGTGTAACAAGAAACCCAGCTGTCGCTAGGATAGCCGACCGTACTGGTTGTCAGTTAAGGTCGATAATTTTTACCTCATTTGGAACGACGTATGCCACTTCCTGTTAGTGATTAATAATAATTTTGACCCTATCTCTCACTTTTTCCAAAATACGGCCACTTATAGCTTGAAACTTTCCATTGAAAATTGCGGCCAAACCGACGCAGATAGAGACATGGTTACTATTGACAGTTTATAGGAAGTCGCCAGCGCCCTATGCGATGGTACTATCGTTAACCATCTACGACTTACCGTTAAGCCACAATACATTCGTGGCAGATAAACAGACGGACAGACGACAACGCATGCCAATAGCTCAACCGTTATTTAAGTACGGTCGACTAAAAACTACTCCACTAAGTTACCGCACGCTGCACGCATCTACACTGTGTCCCAAAAAAACATCCCCGACATTTTCAACTGTATCTTGAAAACCAATTATCAAATTTTAATAATTTTTGGCACAAATATTTCAGACACAACTTGCCACCAAATGACCGTTCAGTTTTCCATCTCACCCAATGTATGCTTCTGCACTACCTAGGGAAAGCAGATCCACCGAAATATGCATTAAAATAAACAGAAAACCTGAAAAAACATCCCCAACATTATCGATTGTACCTCGAATAAAAATTAGCAGATTTTAATAATAATTGGCAGAAATATTTACGACACAACTGGCTATGAAATAAGTGTTTTAGTTTTTACCTCACCCAACGTCTGCTTTTGCACTACCTGGGGAAAGCAGACCA
>Ga0056128_1010229_pt1 | contig 11698 bp, 3 predicted proteins | sample WorMetLIZISLAND2_FD_71113 | JGI IMG/M metagenome (GOLD analysis project Ga0056128, IMG submission 71113) | Marine gutless worms symbiont microbial communities from Max Planck institute for Marine Microbiology, Germany - Olavius geniculatus... ... | reverse complement strand
TGGTGATGGCAGTTATTGTGACCAACATTTACGCCAAGAAAGAGTCGCCTGAACGCGCACCCGACTGGTGCATCGCTATCGTCTCGCGCTTCTATCCCGCTTACTTCCTACCAGAACGTCCCAGCAACGATTTGTCTGGAGAAACCGGAAGTCGGACCAAGAACGCAAAGCGGAAGCGGAAATACGCTGCTGACGACGGATGCGACGCGAGTATCTCTACAATCACTCCCGGGTGTGATCACTTCCCGGTGGTGTCGCTGAAGAGGTCGCCGCTCGCCTACTGCCGGAAGTTGCAGGGAAAAGATGTTGCCATGAACGACGCTGGAAATGGACCGGCCCGGAAACAACCGGAAGTTGCGAGTTTCCACGGCAAGAAGAAGAATAAGATGGCGGCGACAAGCAGTTTTGACCTGGAGCGCTATGACGCAGAGTGGAGGCTGATTGCTAAGTTCGTGGATCGCGTCTTTTTCTGGATCTTTCTGGCTCTGTCGACCTGCGCGCAGACGCTGCTCTTCATTCAGATGGTTCCCGGAACACGCAACAAACTGTGAACAGTGGTCTTCAGAAAAGTCCGTTTCCTCGCACTGAAACCGAAACTAAACAAAAATATTTAATGATTCTATTGCGATATTGGCCTTTTTATGTGAGCAATTTCCTTCTGAACATTTGGCTAAAAACCGCACGACTTTGCGACTAACGATTGCAAAATTATAGTGCCGTAAACTTTGTGCCGTTTATTGGAACACTCTGTACATATGAACACTATGTCATACGAACACTGCAGTGAAAGTAGTGGACACTGCGGAAATTAAATTTGTACACGAGATCACACGTCACTCGAACAAAAAGTTTTCAAGTGCACTAAAATCACTCAGTTTTGCTAGTATTTTACGTTTTAACTGACTAAGATTTTGTTGTCACTGTGCTTTGTTTGTCGACGTTATTCTTTATTTCAATAGTCGCAAATGTCACTAAGCTTTGGCTCCAAATTATTCAAATTACACTACAGTGTAAAACCGTTTCAACATTTTGTGCTTTATTAAATTCGTTAGGGATTGGTACAGATAGTTCAGAATTATTTGTCTAAATACTGCATGTTGCAGTGAAAATGTGGAAATTACAACGTCTTTCCTTCGACGTTAGATAAAATCGTTTTAAAATGCGAGATAAAAAATTACTGTCACATGATCATTAACAAACTTTTTGCAGTTGAAACTTTTTGAAAAGTAGGCATCGAATAAAAAAAAAATAATTGATTAGGCACTGTTGGCGATCCGGGTAACAATCCGGATCTAAAATGTTTGTGAAGGATTCTTTATTTTTTATTAAGATTCTGACACATCGCCCAGAATAAAACACAATTCTTGGCATACATTTGAACAGTCTTTTCGTGGGCTTTTTTTAAAATAATTAACTTTATTTATATAAAACGTGTAATGAGAAGTTATGCTGCCGTTGTACAGTCGTTATAGTCGTCTCCGATATTTTAGTAGCTATTGGGTAGCAATGTTCGGTCATGGTGTCCGCCTATAAATGTCCAACATAGGGCCTGGTCTGCCGCTACCCGATTGTGACTAAAAGCCTTTCGCAGTTGTTTCGAGGAAGATAAAAAAATAAATGCAAAAATCCGGGTACTTGCTGCTTACAACCTCGGAACTGGCAACTGAATGGATTGAGCGTTGCTAATGATATCGCAGCGCATTATATTATGCGGCCATCCGCTGCCCGCGTCTTCACCCATAGCCCGTAAACTGTTCTACCAGTGATTTCCCATGGCGACAAGTATACCTAGGCTGAGTTGATCTGAGCAAACAATAGGCTAGCGGCAACTTGCTCAAGGTTGCTTGCAAATGACCCGCAACGTGAAAGTTACGAGTCCGATACTCTAACCACTAGACTAGTTGCCGTGGCAATTCTGATAAGATACAAACAACCTCTTGTCCGCAGCAGTAATATGGAGCAAACAGACGTCTTAAACTCTATAGGCTACGGGTATTATTCGGAAAATGCGCCAGCCGGCGAACTGCATTCATATTTAGTCAGCATCGTTAAAAGCGTCAGTGACGCCGATTTTGCAACAGACGTTGCCTTAGAGTGGTTTCTCTTTCCCCTGTTACACTCCTTTCACTCACGCACGCTAATAAAGTTTTTGGAAAAACTACGATGCCACTGTTTGCTGCCTTAACAAGTTGTTGCGATCGACATTAAAACATTAAATCAATCTGCATCCGCATTGACGTAACGGTTAAAACTTACGTAAGATATCAGGCAGATGTTTAATTTAAATCTAAGCAAACGATTGTTTAAACACACTTTTTAATCAAATAACGTAGCTGTACAATTGCAAAGTTAAACATTTACATTTTGCAAAGTAAAGCGGCTGCATAATTAAGGTAAAGTTTTTTCGCAGTTCATTACTTCAATCAAGAGTCCAATAGTGAACGAACTATTGCAATCAGTGTACAATATTATTGCCAAAAATATCGCAAATACTGCGTCGGTGTTTTATGACTAAAATGTGAAAAGGTAAACAAGTACAAAAATGCATAGAAACTCTTACCGAATGTCACCTGCCACATAGGATCCTACAGCACTTGCCACCTGACACAAGTGAGCGCATCCCGTTTTAATCCCAGCAAGAGCGGTCGATATTGGACTTACCTATCCCTGAAAATAAAAGGCTAAGTTGACCTCAGTGGCTAATTGAGGTTATATAATTACGCCTAGATGGTTCAGCTGTTCGAAGACATTCAGTCGTCTATCTAAGCAGCACCCGGACCGTCGTAGGACATTGTTGATCAAGACTAACACCGTAACCACTACATGACATTGTACATCAAACTGCCGCCTTGAGCATATAATTTTTGTTCTATGACAGCTGTCTGGTAGTTGCGCAGAAGCGCTAGTACAGGCCCAATTCGCACTGCCTAAACGCCTAACAGCGCAGTGCGCTCAGTACGACAGAAGTTAGCAGCAGCGGCATCGTCATTTGTTACTGTAACGTTTGACAGGTCGTTGTAGTAGGCCTAATACGTTCAATGGCTGATGTTGAGCGTAGCGTATCTCTACTGCATCAATTGCTGCTGATGCTACTGCTAAGCATCTGCCTTGCAGACTCACGTCATGGTTAGCATGTCATCGTAGAATATGTACATAAAGTAATAATAATTCTTGGGCTAATCAGCGCATTAGGGGCATTTTTTGGCGTTGATGCTCTATATAAATTCATGTTTTGCTTACTTACGTAATTGTAACATAAAGTGGAAAGTAATCAGAGCGTCTAAACGTCCGCTGAGAACTGTAGTGTCTTTCGCATAAGTTAGAAACCGCGGATCTATATTTTGACCAAAACTTTAATTGTTTGTTACTTGGGCCGGTCCTCCGAAAATTGTGATTTGTGCATGTCAGTGCATGTGCATGATTTTGTGCGTCTTCTTGCTGACAAACAGATAGACTAACGGACAAACAGACGAAGGTGAGTAGCCTATACTTAACCTATTTCCTTCAGCGGTGGTAATTAATAGTGATGATGACAATGTATGTTTGTGCTAGTTTCCGCGTTAACGTCGCTAGAGTTAATAAAGTTAAGACTACGAAATGCAGACAATTCGCTTATTAAAATCATTTCTTATGAGGCTTTCAAGTGGTTTTTAGCCTAATGTTCGGCCAGTTTATGTATGTACAATGCTGGCAGTGAGTGACCGAATAGATAATATTAGCTTAGTTTTAGCTTAAGCTTATATTCGTTAAGTTTTTGCTTGGTTTCGCCTCTAGCCAACTCCGAAAGCCGAAGTTATTTTGTTGCGCTTACGCAACATTTGGCGTTCTCGATGCTTGGAACGTCAAAAAATAAAAGTAGGCTATGGTCGTAACTGTCTGAAAGATTTTCACTATTCTACCACTTTATCTTGAACGTCGCGTCATATCATATGTAGCCTAGTGTCAGTGTCGTTAGTGTGAGATGGAACGATCTATTTGCTTAGTGCCGCCCATGCTGTGGAATGCACACCAGAAGTGAGCATCAGTGCCTGCACTCGTCATCTAATTGCCTCCTCTTCTCTCATCAACCATTACAGCTTCCGCCATTTATTTCACTCCCACGGCATTTACATCATCATTATCATCATCATCATCATCAATATTATCATCCTGACCAGTAGATGCAGCAGCAGCATGCAACATCAGCAGCAGCCGTCATCGCGTGACCCGGTCAATGAGTACAAAACGTTCCCACGATCAACTGAGTCATATATAGGTCGTTATTCAACTAACTGAAACTCGTTTAGCACAGGCCAGACCAGATTCTGCTGTACAACTGGTGACAATAACACGCCATAAAACACGCATTATCATCATAAATGTTTGGTAGGCCTAGTAGCCTAATGAGTACTAGTAGAATGTGTAATAGCAATATGATGCTTTGTATTTTATTTGTTATCTTCAAGGATTTGTCAATGTTAGCTGTGTGAATGATAGGAAAACCAGTTTGATTCCTGAATGTTTACGTTTTGGGGATCCAACATAACCTCGAAAAAATGGCGAGCATTAATAGTAGTACTAGCAGCAGCAGCAGCAGCAGTAGTAAAAACGAGTTACATGCATTATGTAACATGCTTCAACAAACTTCGACTTAAATAAAAGAAATGTGCATTCTATATTGTCTAGTCAGTCAGTCAGTCAGTCAGTCAACGTATCAGTCTTGAACGTATTTATTTCTAGCTTCAACTTAATAAGGTTTTGCCATTCCGTTCTGCCTACTGTAGGACTGCAGACTGCAAGACATCAGTCAAACGAATATCATATAAAGAAGAAAATCTTGCGTCATTATGACCGGACAAGTCGACCAGTTCGTGACGATGCCAGCACCGTTAACGTTCTCGTCGCAATCTCTCTCTCGCATATACTCGATACGGTTTGTGTGGTAACCTTCTTTTCAAAATAAAGACAAAATTGCTTATATTTCAACCATTTGCCGAAAAATCTCCCATGGACGGATTTCCATGACATTTTGCACGGCGGGTCATCATTAAGACATGCACTGTAGCTGTACCAAATTTTGATCTCAACCAGGTTAAAGGTTTAGATTCTGTGAGGGTCGAATTTTGGGCATTTCCATAAGAACAAGTTGTCGCCATTAACACAGGGCTTGAACTAGGCTTACGATAGGGGCCTACGTTTATATGCTGCAGTTTCAATTGGCCGCATTACTGGCATTACAGGTATTCCTTGTCCGTCTTTCCGTCCGTATACGTTTACTGTCAGCTACGCACTCCTAACTCGAAAAGAACAAGAAGCCCAGCTGTCGCTAGGATAGCCAACCGTACTAGTTGTCAGTGACCTTAAAGGTCATCCAAGGTCGATAATTTTCATCTTATCTGAAAGGGCGTATGCCATTTCCTGTTGGTGATTAACATAAATGTTAAAACATTGGTTTGCAAATAAAAAAAACATAAACATAAACATATTCTTAAAATTTTTTTATTAAAAAACATTTAAAAACATGCATAAAAATTAAAAAAACTACAGTATTCATCCAAGTAACAAGAACCGTCAATACGAATCACATGAAGTCAATAATACTACTACAAAACATTCGCTCTGTCCAGGAAATGGGCGTTAAAGGTAAAAGAGGTAAAGGATGTGATTTGTATAGGCCTAGCGCATCGTCGCGTATACACACCTCTAATGCGCTTTTCGTCACTAACCAGAGCCGTCGATCGCACAGCCGCCGCGTGCAGCCTGCAAACACAGGCTGGCGCATCGGCCGGCCAGGCAGCCCAGTCAGCTGTACAAAGGTTCGTAACCAATATAATGGGCTACTACTCTTTTAACCTACCCCGGAGGGATGGCAGGCTGAGTTGGCCTTGTTGATTGACTGATAGCGGACGCCAAGCAGCCATCCATCAGTCAAGCGCAGGATAGGACAAGTCCGCCGGCCAAGACCGACGTTCTAACCACTATGCTACGCCACCAATTTACGCAATTTACTTATCGCCGACTCCGTACGATTTCCCGTTTAACCACAATACATCCGCGACAGACAGACAGACGACGACAACCATGCAAATAGCTCTACCGTTACTTAAGTACGGTCGGCTAAAAATGCTTAGAAAAAATAAACGCGAACTTCTACCAGGATAAGGGTAACCTATATTTCAAGTGTCACTTTTAAAGGTCAAAGTCAACTTGTCAAAGACTTAGTCTTCGGATGTCTAGGCGACACCAGTTTTTACTTCATCCTGTTCTAGGGCTTGAAGCGATTACTACCAACTTCAGTCAGTTTCTCTTGGCAAATACGGCAGCTTGTTAAACTCCATGCTGTTGCGTGTGTTGACAGAACGAGAAGCAGCAAACGTTTACTTGCTTACTTGCAGTTCGACAGGTGAGTACTCTCGTTCACACCTAAAAATACTTGATAATCCTGTAGGCAGTGATTTTTAACCGGGGTTCCACGGAACCCCAGGGTTCTGCGAGCATCTGCCAAGGGTTCCGCAGCTGACTAGTAAAAAATAACTTAGCCAGCGAAGTCACGCCAGACAAAGTCGTAGAAAATCAGCACCGAACTAAATTGCGCTTCCGCGCGTCTATTTTTGCGTAGATCTACTGTGTTTAATCATTTTTGTTAGTAATTTTGGCATATTTGCATTGTAGGTTTATATTATAACGTCGGCCTCTATGCGCGGCATTACTCAACTCCGAGGATTAATGCATTATTGGAAATGAAAAAGAAAAAAAAGAAGAACGTATTGGTTAGAGTTATGGCTACGAAATCGTTTGACCATTTACTTGGTTAATTCAGTTTTTTGTACACTATACTAAAAAAGACGCATAGGCCCTATATGTCCGAGGGCGTCTACGTGATAAATTTTCTGGTTTGGTGGCTGGGGCTAAGCGGCCGTCGACTACCGCCTCGCCCGTCGTGTTTGGTTAAATACAATAACTTATTGTTGCTTAAATGGTTAAATGATATAGCTCTTCATGTAAAGCCCATCTCAAAGCTACGAAGCGGTGACATTTCATATTATAATTGGTCATTTTTGCCTGCTTTGTTGTCTCCATGGGGTTCTGCCTTGCTAGGCAAATGAGTCTGTAACTTCTATACCTCGCGTACGTCGCTGGGGTTCCGTGAGTGACCTCCACGCTTGTTTAAGGTTCTGCTGCAGCAAAAAGGTTGAAAAACACTGCTGTAGGGGTCCATTAATGTTCGTCCATTAATGACGTCACGCGCCGAGGGGAAGGGGGTTCACAGTATGATGACGAAGTGTGATGTAGAGGGGAGAAGAGGTTGAAAGGTTGTGTGACGTCACGCAGGTCACATCTGCGACAAGGCCTGGCCAGGTAGTCGTGGATGATAGCGCTAGTATACAGGTTTAACAATTTTCACAACCGAGATCATTTTTACATATCAGAACTTGATATACTCAGCTTACTGTTGCAAATGTGTCAAATCATACAAAAAATTGCTTGTGTTTGAAACTGATATACATCTGTAGGCTACATCAAAGACTGCAAAGGGGGAGGGTTAGAAGTTTGTGACGTCATATTTGAGGGGTTTAAACCAGCGTGACGAAACGTAACGAAGGGGAGGGGAGTTATTTTTACCCTAAAATTGCGTGACGTCTTTTATGGACTTCCCCTAGCCACTTGTTAATTAATTTGCAGCACATTGGGTTTTTTGTTCCGCGAAACATGATAAGTTTCATCTTTTCCGTTTGCCATTAAAGTATTGTGTAAGGTAAGGCAAAAGATAACATTTCTAGTGAAATCGTTCTATTACAACTGCAACGTACGAATGCGGTGCTTGACTGTTTTTATAGTAATGACAGCGGATGTGCGCAAATAATTTGACAAAAGGTCGTTGCTTGGCGGCTACGTGAATAATATTTAAACCCATTACAGTCTGTTGACTGCAAGTCTGACGCTCTATCCACTACGACGTTAAGCTATAGACACACAAATCGCTCTGTATGTTTTATAAAAATAATAAAAAAAATATGAAACTAACAAGACAATGTTCATACGAACACAAAGTCTGTCCAGTGATTTCGATAGTTTACAGGGAAGGGGATAGTGATCGGTCACGTGACCATTCGACTCCTGGCGGTCGACTTCCTATGAGTGGTCCATAGTGACCAAGCGTCTATCTGGCAACGTTACGGAGATATAGCGTCTCAAAGATAATGCGGTCACGAACTTGACCTTTTGGGGTCACGTAATGTCATCGCTTACGTAACCATTCGACTCCCGGGGGTCGACTTTCTATGGGTGGTCCATAGTGACCATGCGTCTATCTGGCACCGTTATGAAGATATAGCGCCTCAAATATTAGACGCACTGACGTAGACACGGAAAAAACGGAAGAAGGGAAAGAGAAAAAGGAAGGAAAAAAGAAATAGAAAAAAGAAAGGGAAAAAGAAAAAGAAAGGAAAATGGGAATGAGAAAAGGAACGAAGTGTAAAGGGAAGGAAAAAATAAAAAAAGGGAAGAGAAAGAAAAAAAGGAAAAGGGAAAGGGTAAGGAAAAGGAGAAGAAAAAGTGAAAGGAAAAGAAGTAGAAATAGGGGAAAGAAAAGGGGAAGGGAAAATAAATGGGAGGGAAAAGGAAAGGTAAAGGGAAAGGGAAGAAGAAGGGAAAGGGAAAGGAAGAGGGGAAGGAAAAGGAAAAAAAATGAAAGGGCAAGGGAAAGCGGAAGGGGAAAGAAAAGGGGATGGAGAAAGGAAAGAAAAAGAAAAAGGGGAAATAAGATGCAGAAGGGGAAAAAAGAAAAAGAAGGGCGAAAAGGAATGGAAAAAAGGGGAAGAGGAAAAAAGGGGAACGAGGAGGGGAAGGGAAAGTGAAAAAAGCGAATGGGAAGGTGGAAGGAAGAGAGCTTAAGAAAAGTTGAACGCACGCACGGACGCACGGACACTCAGGTGATTTTATACTTTGTCAAATGCTTTGCATTGCATTGTACAGACAAAAATTATTTTACCGATCTAGTGGCGTAAGAATGTATTTTTGTGTTCTGCGTAGAAATGGAAAGACGAATATCTGACGTGGAATTCGACGCAGTTTGGCAACGTGGATAAGATTCGAATTCCAGCAAATGAAATGTGGACTCCGGATTTAGTCATCTCAAACTAGTGAGTAACGCTAATGATAACTAAAAGCGATGAGAGATTTTCAACATCTGTCAAGAAAAGTGATGCACTTGGCGAATACGGAAAACTAGTACAGCTGATTTTGCTTATGACAAAGAATTTTTGGATAGTAATTCAGTAACACAAAAAATGGATCGCCACCAAAATTGAATTAATTCGTTCAGGTTATGCGTTTAATCCTTGCACTCTATCGAGTTTAACCTCAAATCTCTTTTCCCCTGAGAATCAATGATTCGTCTAAAATAATGTATAATATATGTGTTGTGGTGTACCTGCCAAGTTGTGTCTAAATTCGTCCGTCGAACAGTTGAATCACAGTGCACGAACGTGGCAGACGACACACAGGCCATGTTACGGAAAGGTGTGTCGCAATAAGCAAAATCGCTTGAAGCGATGCCGCTAAAACGTAATGTCGCTTTGTCCAACTTCCTGCAATTTATACCATATTCGATAGTTAGATTTTTTTGACATAGAACCGGCTATGCGTCATGCCAAGGGTGGCTCAAAAGTGACCACGTTTTTATTTCGTTGTAGTTATATTTAGGACAGAAACGTTCACAGCATTGGCGCCAGCACTGACGCGCATAAATGATGAATTTGGAAATTGGTTTTTCGGACACCTTGTGTCGTAAGTTCTCGAACACGGAGTGCGTTCTTTAGAAAATGATGGACCTGATCCGCTCCATCAGTAAACTTACTAGTCGAGCTAATCCACGAATGGCCTGACGGCTTCAGCCCGAGAGACTTACGAAATGTCAAGACGGCTATATGTCACGAAAGATCACCCATTAGGGTACTAACCGGGCTTAGCGTAGATTAACTACGTTACTTCGTTAATTCAAAGCGTCTCTCTGGGTCTCGGTATGCGAGCCCAAAGATTGTAAAACGTTGACTAGTCCACAACGACTTGCAAAGCGAATGGAATTGTTATCTGGCCGTTCTACAGGCCGCATTACGCGTTTTGTTCGTTCATTCGTTAGTTTGTCTGTCTTTTTCGTACGGCTGTTTAAGTATTAAGTCGATAACAAAAGGGCATGAAAAACAAAAGGCAGCGTGAACATTCCATACTGCAGAAGTAATCGATGTAGTAGCTAGCTTTCTACTGTACAAGTTATAGTTAAAATTTACCAGACGTGAAAAGACGTCGTTTTCATTTAATCATTTTGTAACACTAAAGTCATGTTTGTAGCTGTATGAAACAAGATAAATTTACACCAAAACTGCTCGTCAAAAATGTTTTGCATGTGTAGCAGTTAATATATGAAACTTTATGTCTGTAGCGCGTTGTTTCAGCTCTTGGCTGGTTTTAGTCGTTTTTTCAAAGATATTGATTTATCAATGTTATCTGCGGTGTTACTAACCCATGTCAGTTGCTTTGTCTGCCTGTCTGTCTGTCTGTCTGTCTGTCTGTCTGTCTGTGTAATCTTGATGCTGGGCAAGTGCTACTCTATCGCCTATTGTGCTTTGTTTGTTGTCCAGCTGTGACGTGTTCTGCAGTGTATTCTGTTCATTAAGCCTTAAATTAGTAAATAAACAAAATGAAGGATAATTAGCATAAAACGGCTCCGAGCGCCCGCAGTCTATATACTAAATGCCTGCCCCGGCACAGGTGAACAGGCCCAATTTTAACCCCAACCATACAGCTCAGTACTCGGGAGGAATAGAAGGCTGAGTTGATGTGAGAGGTTGGTTACACACTGAGATTGTTTCCTGGCCGCAGACAGGCCGCAAGCAGTACCTACTAAGACTCGGCGTAGAATAACTTTGTTTATCAAGACTCAACGCGCGTTAGTCACTGCAGGAAACTGTCACCATTGTTCCAGTGCTACGGTTTTGTGTCTATAATTTGAAAGTCCGAAACCGAAGATGTATACTGCAACATGCATTTTTACTAACTCAACCCTCACCTTAACCCTATCAACTATTAGTTGAGAGAAAATGTGGAAATTGAGTCAACGTCTGGACAAGTGTACAGGAAAAAAACCCTAACACTTTCCGACTATCGAACCTTCGGATTATGGAGCTTCTCCTAGTGTTACGGTTTATCGTTGTTGTGGTGTTAGTGCGGGTGAGAAGTTCGATGAGAACATGGTAACGAATGCTATAGTGTCTTCAGACGGCAGTGTGCTGTGGATGTACCCAGCACTCATCCGAACATACTGCGCCCTCAACGTCGAGTATTTCCCCTTTGACGCCCAGAGCTGCAAGATCGTCTTCATTTCATGGACTTTCTCCGGGCTCGAACTCAACATTTCAGTTAGTAAAGATTTCCGCAACGCCGTTTACTACAACTCTGAGAACCAGGTTTGTTTTGCCGTGTTTAACTTGTACCCGTTTCACTTTTTCTTTAGAGTTGTAAACCGTTATATCGTTCCATTAATGCAAGCTAAAAGTGCGGGCCTAATTTGACCGCAATAATTGCAAAGTCGTAACGAACGGATAATCACTGTTTTATATGTATTTTTCCACAACACCGGGTACCAAGTTTGTTTTGCCATATCTTTGTTTCACGGTATTACGCGAGGTTTCGTGGCAGCTGTGGGGCCTTAGCCTATCTA
>Ga0056128_1010228_pt1 | contig 11699 bp, 7 predicted proteins | sample WorMetLIZISLAND2_FD_71113 | JGI IMG/M metagenome (GOLD analysis project Ga0056128, IMG submission 71113) | Marine gutless worms symbiont microbial communities from Max Planck institute for Marine Microbiology, Germany - Olavius geniculatus... ... | reverse complement strand
ATTATTATTATTATTATTATGCCCGCGTCTGGAGTTATATATGTGGATTACGATAAGCATCCGTCGTCATTGCACCACGCTGTGAGCCCGTGGACAGAGACGCTAACAACCGGCACTAGTAATAGGGTGCTTACACGATCCAGCAAACGTCCAGCATTAGCACGTGTATTTTGAATACATTTGCTGGAAGTTTGCTGGACGTTTGCTGCGTCGTGTAAACACCCCATAAGAAAGCAGAGCACATCACGTGAGAACGTCACGTGACCCAACCACCACATCTGCGCCGACAGTAGGCCTAGACCTAAGCGGATGTGGCAGGTAGCTAGCTAGCTGGCAACTCACTGAGCGTGGAAAGGCAACAGTATGCTACAAAGCCTATTAGCATAATGTTTGAGTCAAAAAACATTTCAGTCAAAATGTGAATCGCCAGCAAGCGTTCACGCCGCTTCTCGCCACTGGCGTCAATCCTTCATCAACGCTGGTAGACCCTCTGGCATCGACTAGAAGGTCGTGATTGCTGTGTTTCGCTCCGTGTGTGTGCGTGTTCACCCGTGTGTCTGCCTAGTTGAGGCCAAGATGAGTATGATGCGAAGTGACGGGCGTCTGTCTGGCAATGCATAACCGGCGTGCTAAGTCACTGATTCATGCAAACATCAAACAGCTGCGAGCGGCGCTCATAGCGCTATGGGGAACACACTGAATGGACGCCTCTGTCTCGCAGCGTGTAATTACTGAGCTGATCTCGGTGGAAAAACAAGGAAGGCAACAACTAGGCCTAAGTAATCGTAAAATTTTGATTTCGCAATAGGGCATACAGAGACCCGTAGCCCAGAGAATGTCCTGATTACGGTTCTGAATCGAGTGAACTTCTAAATGTCGCAGCACGCGATAAACAGGTCCTCAGTGGCCACAAACTGTCCGACATTGTCTGGCCTGTGGGGCCCCTTTTCTGTTTCGGCCGAACATGCTGAAGATGCAAGCCTTAATCCGCTTCTGTCTGAGCTAGGCGAAACAAAACAGTAAACACAGCGTCACAACAACGAGAGATTTGTTTACGCCACGCAGTCGCCGCTTTTGGCGGAGCTGTTTCAGCGGTCGTGCGTTTTATAATGTGAAAGCAGTTGGTGTGGTTTCGCTCCGGGCAAGAGTGTCTGCCGTATACAATAGGCCTACAAGGATTCTGTTGTACTGCACTTGCGCGGACTGCATGAATAGATATGCGTAGAAGACACAGAAAGCCTTTGTACCACTGGCGAATGGAACCCTTAGCCTACAGAATATTGCACGCGTTAAGCTAAAATGCGCGTGTGGTAGTGATAGTGGCAGCACAGCGTTAACGGCCATGCTAACGAGAATTCTGACACTGAGACTTATGGCAATATTCTGATGTTATAGACTAAAACAATATCGAATGCGAAAACTATCTGTTTATGGAAAAAAGATGCACCGGAGGAGAAAAGTTTACGAAACACAGCAATAGAGGTCAACGGAATTTCTGTTTCGGTTTCGGCAGAAACTATGGGTAACGGTTTGGTTTCGGTGCAAAATATCCGAAAGTGACCTAAAAAAGGTTACGAGTACAGAGATAATCTTTCCGATCTTCCTACGCTTTAGTCTGCTTTATATGAAACAGAAATGTCTGAGGCAGCTACATAGCTTCGGTTTCGGCGCCTCGGCGGAAACTGAAAAATTCGGTTTCGGACTTTCGGTCGACCTGTACACGACAGTGATTGTCTAAACAGGTCTGTTCGTTTGTTAGGCAAATCTTGCATCGTGGAAATGCGCCAAAACCACGATAACAATGATTTGATGCAAACAGCTAATCCGTAGGTGGAGGAGGGAACCAAACAAGCGGAGTATAGGCCTACATCTTCATTCCGCGTGCGTCTAACACTGAGTGCATGGGATACAGCCGCAGCTGCATGGCAAGGGACGGAATGCATCCGACGGATAAGCCCCGGGGATGGTTGTTAGCTGGGTCAACCGGTGCGTGCTTAATCATAGGCTCGTGGTAACACTACAACGAGATAAAATTACCATAGCATACCAGTACACTGAGTATAGCAGCTGTCGGCAATAGGCCTGCATACGTCGGTTTGCCTAGAGCACTGGGTACGCACAAAATGTAACACATAAAAAGCTCAGAGAGTGCATCACAATAAGAATTGGGCCACCAAATAAAAATTTGATCTGTTTCAACGAGAATCGTACGGTATTTCTGATTTCAGCTTTAACGGGCTTGAACCGAAATTCAACGGAAACATTAAAGGAAGAAAAACCGAAAAAAGAATCAATGCAATGAAGTTGCTCCCAAATGTTCAGACAAGCGTTTATCGGTCTATAGTCCTAATCAAAAGCCCCCTCCCCAGAATTTGAGAACTCGTCGCTGCATGAAATTCGACGCAAAGTTCGTATTCATCTACAATCTTTCGGCTTCTGACGGGGGACTCTGAGAAACTTCGTCCCCAAATCTCCTACCAGAGCTTCAACCTTGGATCCCGATGGGGCTTCCACCCCCAGACCCACTCTCCAGATTTGGAGCTACGTCGATCCCCAGTGACAAAAATACCGCGGAGAAATGAGAGTTCATGTCAATTTGCCTCAAAATAAAATCCCCAACCCAAGAACTGAATCCGGGTGATGCACGCCGCTGTCGGCGAAGGGTGGAGGCATAAAAAGCCGCAGAGTGACGTACGACGTCGAAGAGTATTTTGAGCTGTTCGTCGATCCAATCTTCGACGTTGAGTCGACGACGGATCAAACCCATCTGATGCTTCGGGTACTTGGCCGTCAGAAACCGACCGCGAGATTTCTTCTCGTTCACGTTCACGTCGTCGCCGTCCACCTGCAATCGATCAATCAATCAATCAATCAATCCGAATTTTTTAAAGTGGCCCAAGTAATACGACAGGGCCTACTGCTAGATCCACTTCAGAGAGATAAATTAGAGTACAGTCCAGAAAATGATTTGGTGTAAGGATGAACTTCGAGACGCTGGTGGAAGAGTGAAAACGGCTAGGCAGATGTCACATCGTTCGGCAGGTCGTTCCAGGTCCTTGGGCCGACAATCGGGAAAGCCCGGTTGGTTGGCGACGGTTGTCAACTTGACCGGAGGCACTGCCAGAAGGTTGGTGGTAACAGAACGGACAGATCGCCGGCCAGATAGGTCGATAACAAGAAAAAAGGGCCGCATCCCATTTGGAACGCTGTTAATTTCTCAGTCAAGGCCGTTGAGCCCGTATAGGCCTATGTTCAGTTCAGTACGATATTTTATATTCGCCCAATTCTAATAGCAAATAGCTATCAGCTATCACGAACAGATGTCACACCAGGCTCTGCAGAATAGTTCAGTCTTCAGCTGGCGACAGAAAGAAAATGTTGCTGACAAGTGACAAGTCACGAACGGACGTTGGTAATGAGTTCCATGCTGTGGGATCGGACACGCAGAAGCAGTGTGGTCCATATCGTGTCAGTTGAGAACGCGGGATTCTCGGGTACGGCGTGAACACGAGCGAATCGCTGTTGACACCGGGACGCACGTCTGCGAGATACGACGCCGTAGTACGACGAAGGCACACTTGCTGACCAACGTACACAGCTTGAACTGGATGCGTTGTCGCACAGGAAGCCAATGGAGGTTGTCTCGCATGGTGCTGGCTATGTGGTTGAATGTCCGCTTGTCGGTGCATGATGAGTCACGCCGCTGCGTTTAAGACCGACTGGAGTGGACGTAAGCGGACTTCACAGACGCCGTATAGAGGTCACTGTTGTAACAGACCACGCGACTGGAAATCAAGGTGTGCACCAGTGTCTTCGCAGCGTCGGTAGTCAAGAGAGCGAGAGTGGATGGACTCGATACTAAGTCTATGACGCGTGGTCAGTGCGCCGCCAGACCTACGGTTACCTTCCCAACCACAGAGCGTCACCGCCTATTGGCTGCTACCAAATTTTAACGCTTGGTGACGTGGCGAGTAAAAACTTGACGTTTGAATTTATCACGAAATATGACGAATTTGTCAAACGGCCGTTTCTATAAGTTTTAACAAACGTCTGACATAATATTAATGCTTATTTTAAACGGACGTTTAGACACAATTAGACACTTCGAAAAGATGAACTCGACAGCGTTAAAAGTTATTATAAGAGCTCCATGAAACATTCCTGAATCTGTCAACGAAATTGTCGTTGAGAATAATCCAGTCAAAAATAGAAACAAAATCAAGAATGTTTCGCATCTGCCTACCTGGAAGTCCACGTGCTGCGACGACGACGGTGACGTCACGGACGATGACGTAACATCTGATGACGTCACATCGGACGAGGAAGAGGACGGAGATACTGAAGCGGGGTCTGTGGCGAGGGTACGGCGTGGTACGACGTACTCTGTGGAAGGTACGACTTCAGCTGCCACGTTCATCGTTGCCTGAAGTAGCAGACGGCACACTATCACGTTCAGCAATAAGCCTACAACACCAGCTGGATACTGAAACACAAACACAATGAGATTATAACCACAACAATTATACTGAATCAATCACTTCCAATATAATTATCTTAATGCCAGCTATACTGTACGAGCCATCTCAAACATTTAAGGCTACTTCGTTTTTACTAGCACACCGAATGCGTTCGTGGTTTATTCTACAGTCAACAGGCTACAAACATTAGCCGACGTCTACTCACTTGCTTACTTACTGAAACAGTGACCACACAGTAGATCATCTCTTTACGTCGCTTCCGCGGGGAAAGTGAGATACTGTGTCTCGAGATTTCTTCAAAATTATAAGCCAGCCATCAAAAGCTTCCAAATTTCACAACTATTCCGGGTTCCGCCTTCCGGTTCCTCGATGCGGGACGTTGAAAGCGTAGACGACTTGTGGCTATTGATCTTCCTGAAACCTCAAATCTGTTTTAAAAGTCAGTCAGCATATACAGAAACAGTTGCGAATGTGATGATACCTTGATGCCGGGCTACTGCTGGGAGGTCCTCTACTGTAGTTCAGCAGCAGTTGTAGTGTGACTGTGATGACAGAATGACGCGTAGATCTGCTGCTTAGTTTTGAATTTTGATCAAAAGTAGAAGATCGATTCCGTCTAATCCTAGGGTGAGCGTGTCCAGCGACTTTCGTCCAGTGATTCAGCAGTTGTAACGGTTCGACGCCAACTGTAATAGGCCCTTACAACGGTAGCTCGCGTTCACTGAATGCTGTAAAAAGCGTAAATTCGTTCGAAGCTGACAAAGGCACGTACTGTCGCGTAACTCGCGTCGAGTCGACTGCTGACGGAGGCTCGGCGAGCAAAAAGGGTAAAAGGCCTGTTGACTGACGTGATAGGGCTAGATTTACTTCATATACATCATGAGCTCCGCCAGCAACTATAGCGACTAGCCTCCTGACTGCGGCAGTGTGGCTACTGAGCTCATGAGCTAAGCGGTTTGCTCACTCTGGTGGCCAAACTTGCTTGGCCGAACGCACGGCACGATGTGGTGCGTCTGAACTCTCGAGCAGTGAGACAACTTGGTACTCGTGTAGGTCTAAAAGTACTCTGACTGAGCAAGGGCGCTAGGAAAAGATGCTTCAGTTGCCGTTAGGGAGAGTAAGCTCACTATAGTGTCAGTGTTTCGATTGGCAACACCCGAACAAGACCATTTCAACTTAGCTTCATAACAGTAATAGGTGTTCCCGAAGCATTGCAATGCCAGACAATCCCATATATAGCTAACAAGCAGAATAACTGCGGCACTGCATTCTGTGAGAACAGCGTCAGTCTAACAACTGTTGTCCTGGTGATGAAAACTAGACTTTTTTCAAGTTCAAGACCAAAACTTTCCATGCAGCAGCAAATGTTTCAAGTTGAAGTGTTGAAAATCTCGAGGTGCATAGCGTATCCTTACAACTTAAATTACTGAGTTAAATAGGCCTAACAAACACAGCTCGATCAGCCTCTCTTCTACTGAGATGCTATATGCCTACACACTGTAATCTGCTAGCTTCACAGCGTTGGGTAACATTTTTCGTACGATCCAGCGCTGCCCCTGGCTGCGGTTTCTTTCAGAGATTGGTCGAGTTCTTCATATTGTGACTCGTGTCTGCCAACTCCTCTGGAATAGGCCTACACTCGACTTTCTAGTTTCTACCAATTCAACTCAGCCCGCTATATTCACTCGTGCTTTGCAGTCTTGTATCTCCAGTTCCCTCAGAGGGTAGGAGGCTGAGCGGAATTGGGAAAAAATTTCTGAGTGTACTCTAGAAACGTTGACAGCTTCGGGCTAGCCACCAGAAACTATCAACATGTATCGTCACAAGCCATGATCATGTCATGTGCACCAAACCATCGTAATAGACCTACGTACGGTGTCGCCGTGTGTCCCGGCCAGTAGTGTAGTGTTATGCTGGTATATTGCTCTGCGTCATGCATATTATAGGGCCGCCCTTAGCGACCCACAGACGAGCAAGTCAGCAAAAGCAGTTAGCTGCCCGCACACATGTTGCGCGCTGACAAAACACGTGCTCCGCACCACCTATACGGCCTGTACGTCAGTCAGTCAATCATTTGCTGTCGCTAGATTCTGCCGTGTTAGCCACCACTGTCTAGAACGGCGGATTTAGGCACAGGGCTGCCAAGTTATCACAAAGCCAATTGCGGGTGGTAATCTCCATCTACCCCTCTTCTACTTAGCCTCCCTCCTGTCCCCTTTCTTTCCCTTCCCCCTTTCCATTCCCTCATCCTCCCCTACTTTGCATTCCTTTCTTTCATAAGTACGACCCCTTAAATCCAGCTAGAATTTTTGGGGGAGAGGTGTGAGCTTCCCAGTGGTGTCTGCAGCGGCGCCCCATGGAGGCAGCGGGTGACCCTTAGATTCACCCGCTCACGCTCAATACGGGTGACATGGCAGGCCTGGATCATCGTGAGTTTAAAAGTGAAATTTAAAACAGTTTTGGGAGTGGTTAATTTATCTCTCCGTAGCCTATCAGAAAATTTTCAGGGTATCTAAACTGAGTCAACCAGTATCGTCATGGAAGGGGGAGCAGTAGAGGAGGAAAAGAGCAATTGAAGCGTGCATCCAAAAATGGTGCGGCGAAATCGAACAGACAATTTTATTGACAAAGCTAAGGAATCACGGGGTCACCGCGCGTGCCTAAACGCTGCCGAACACAACGCCTGCACAGCTAGACTTCCGCCGGCATCATAATTAATTCCCAAGCTAAAGCACCTGCAGTTTTTTACACAGCACAAGACGCGGCAGTGAATGGGCAAGCACTACAGCCTATACATTACAGCCTTGCAGGCGACAAGGCCAGTAGCCTATTATAGTCCACAATGACGAATAGGAGCGACATGCAGAATGCTCGAATTCTGCGAACAGCGGTGATTATTACTACGTAAAAAGGTCGATCAAGTGACGGCGACGTCATGCTTCCGTTACTACAGACGTATCCTACAGTTTGGCTTTAGTCACTACATGGTGTCCAACAGAAAAAGAATGGGAAGAAGAAAGCACCCATAGCTGCGAACTTGAAACATGGTGAAACAATGAAAAGTAAACCCCTCATGATACTGATCTAATTCTCTCAGCCATGCATGCTGCAATAAACGTGCAACTGGGTGTAAATAGGCCAAGTGATATAAAGATTGCATAGCACTCCAGAAAGCGGCGGTATACACTATACTTTGTGAAACACGGTTAGCTTTTGAACAACTGAGCTGTAAAGCAACTGTCGACATTTAGAAGACAAACTACGTGTATAGGACTATATTTCATGTCAGGTTGAGAAGGTGATTGGATTTTTTGAGCACGCAGATCACTGAAATCATTACCAAAATATGGAATGTATTTTCACTGGGACAGCCATATTTAATACTATTTGGCAGATGTCAGAAGCAAATGCATACCATCAAAAGTTATCAAGATAATTCTGAATAGTATGAAACAAAAATGTACATCTTATTGAAGGTTTATAGGCCTACAATCGAGAACACAGACTGAGAATTCAAACTTTAAGAAACAATTTTTTTTAATTCATGATTTTTTTTTACAAATTTTTACAAAAAAAACTGGTCAAATTCATGAATTTGAAAGTTACGTATTCTCAATCTGTGCTTGACAATAAGTTAGATTGCTGGCTAAAAAGTTAAAATGCTGAGAAACTCAGCAAACCATAATTGAGACTATCACACTATTGTCACTATACATTGCAGTAGTTTACAGATCGTGTCACAAAAAACAAGAGGCATCAGGTTGTGCAATCTGTCTTTGGCAACAATAACAATATTTTGTGAAAATTTGTGAGAAAGGATAATGAAAATGAAAACTACGCTGATTTTTAAAACAGTTATCTGCCAAATCAACTTGTGTAATGAAATTCTCTGTCAAATTGAAAAACAGCTTTAGTTTGTAAATAACTGCAACCCCGATCGTCAACGGAAAACCGCATTGTGACTCGTGTGTCAAAATTATGCTATCACAAGGTAAAGTGTACACAGCTGGGCATGATAAACTCCAACTTATTGGGTTTGCACAGGTCCTTCACCACATTAAGAATTTAAGAAAAAAAGCAGGAAAGAAAGCTATTTTGTTAACTGATACAGAAATTTTGATGCTTCGGGAAGAAAAAAATGAACAATTTTCAGTTCCAAGGGGGCATGGCAGATTAAAAACAATAATGATAATAATACAATTTGCATAGCACCGTAATGTCCTAAAATACAGAGGTTTCTGATTGGCCCTCTGAATATGCCACTGCACAAGTCTCCGAAACATTTGTACTCATCGTCACACAAAATACAAAATTATCTGTTCTACTATTAACGCCATATCAAAAATATTAGATGCCTCTAGATGTTTTGCTGGGATTCTGAGATGCTGTCGTACACAGTGGTTAGAGTGAGTTGGAATGCGCTGGTACTCGGCTTCGTGGCCCTGCAAAACTGTCGACAAAACTTCTGTAGGAACAAAAAGGAAATCCCCGGCATAACGCATATGTGGGCCCCTGCATAGTCTACCACCACTGCTGACATTCCCATGTGTAACTGCTGTTTGCCGAAGCACACAGATAAAATTCTGATGAAGTTCGGGGCCCCAAATGAGTAACAGGGGGCCCAAAGCTACACCAAGTTCCCAGGCTTACAAATCCACACTTCAGTCACTGTTCATACGACGTTCCACTTTTCCTCGAAGGCGTTACACAGTTTGCAACAGGTGAGTGCAGCTGACAGAGGGTAGTTGCTGATTGATATTGTGCGCTCTGTGTAGCCAACGTCAACCTACACACACACACACAGACAACAGTCATGAGATAATCCAGATTGCAATTTAATTAAAATCATAGTCAAATCGCACAAGAGGATTTAATGTGAGGAATAAAGATTAGATTTGAAACACTGTGATTCAATTTCAGATTTGATTCAAGAAACTCATGATCTGATTCACATACCCATTACCCTAAAAACCCTGCACAATAAAACCGATATTATAAAGGTAAAGGTAAAGCACAGTACTTGCTGCTTAAAGAAGAGACTCGTGATCAGAAGCCCTTATGCGATCTCAGGTGGCAGCTGATTGGCATTAGCTCTACAGTGCATTATTGGGGGGACGAGCGAGTATGGTTTAACGTCCCGCCCGACACAGTATAGGTCATTTTGGGGACGGCCTTTCCACGCAAAATTACACATACACATAATAACAGAACAAAAAGTTTGACCTTTACAGAAAGTTTAACCTGTATGAAACACAAAACACAAAAAATACGGGAACCTAAAATTGTAAGAACTGCCGATTATAACTGTGTATATGTATTGAAAATGGCAGTTCTAATAATCTTCCCTGTTATCCTCCAGAGAGTCATCAATACAGTGCATTATGGCTATTTGGCAATCTATTGCATGTGACAGCAAACAGTTGGACCTACATTTTGCAGCTAGCAGACATACCACCGCCCCAATCAGCCACACCAGGCCTTCACCCTGTATCCCATAAGCTACTACTCATTTCCATTCCACGGAGGGTAGGAGGCTGAGTTGATCTGAGCACACAGTAAGTTAGCAACTTGCTTAAGGTTGCTTGCAGTGATACGCAGTGAGAATCAAACCATAACCTGATACTGGCACCTACAGAGTCACGTAGGTGAGAACAACTTGCCCAGAGTTTTTACTTAATAGCAGATTGGCCAAGAGTTGAACTCGTAACCTTTCGATCATAAATCCAATGCCCCGACCACTGAGCCACCAAGCCTCCCAACTTGAGCCCAACGATGTTAAATAAACATCGAAAGCATGAGACTGACACTTCCGTGTGACATGGCGCCGACGACAAAGACAATTGGCTGAGAGGTCGGGACGAGGTCTCGGACATCAGCGAGATCAGCATGGAACGACGTCGCAATCTTCACGCAACCAGTCGGCAGGTGACTCTCCACAGGGTTCTTTATGACCTACAACCAGATAACAAATGCTCAAAACGTGGCTCTTTTGAAATTAACACAACACGCTGAATGTAAGTAACATTGTAATTTGCACTATTAGGCAGAATCACTTCTTGCAGCGCAATCAATTCTGCCTATTCTGACTCATTTCTCCATAGTGTGGTCTGTCTGTCTGTCGTCTGTCATGTTCGTGCATTCTGCTTACCAGCTTAGATGCCATTAGGCAGGTACAGATGTGGTGTCAATGGCACAAGGCACATTGTGTCAGATAAGGTCACGAACCCCCAAGGAGAAGCAGATCTGGGGGGTCTAACCCCCAACAGAAACATGCAATTCCTTCTGACTTACGAAAAAATAATTTACGATTTGCCAAGTGGCAGCATCAGTTGGCAATTTCACCTTTTACCACTTTGATTCATGTTCAAAAATGACTAGATTTCACAAAACATTGCAGCAACATGTTCCGGCTACGTACAACAGAATTACAATTTACTACAGAGTTTTCTCACTCTCTAAGATATGATAAGCTCGATAACTGTATTGTTAGTCAAAGTGGAAGCAGAGACAAATAAAAAAATTAAAAAAATAAATAGAAAAAAAGCATGTGAGTGATGTGACCTCGCACAGTACTTTAAACAAGCTAATTTGTGTCACAAGATAAAAATATTTTGACGGTACGTGACATTTGGGTGCAGCCGTTTGGGCACCAAACGTTTCAGCGATGTGCTGCTTTAGTGCCGTCTCCATCTCTCTATCTTATGTAGTCATTGTTCTCCATATGAATTAATGTATGTTTATTGCTTCACATAGTAAATTCAACTGCGCTTCTTAAGGCCTATACTACTTGAGTGTTTACCAATGTAGGCATTGTACGTTCCGTGCGCGGTGGGCGACTTCCTTTGGGTGGTCCATTATTGTGACCATGCGTTTGTTTGGTATCGTTGTGGAGATATGGCGCCTCAAATATTGGATGCACAGACATAGACACGGAAAGAAAGATGGAAGAAGGAAAAGAGAAAGAAGAAGGGGAGGGGAAGGGAAGGAAAAAGGAAATGGAAAGGAAAAGGATAAAAGGGGAAGGGGAAAGATGAGTGAAAGGGCAAGGGAAAGGAAAAGGAGAAGGGAATGGGGAAGGGAAGGGGAAGCGGAATGGAAAGAGGAAGGGGAAAGAAAAGGGAAAAAAGGAAAGGGCAAGAAAAAGCGGAAGGGGAAAGAAAAAGGGATGGAGAAGGGGAAGGGATAGGGGAAGGAAAAGTAAAATGGGGAAAGGAAAAGGGG
>Ga0056128_1010227_pt1 | contig 11699 bp, 9 predicted proteins | sample WorMetLIZISLAND2_FD_71113 | JGI IMG/M metagenome (GOLD analysis project Ga0056128, IMG submission 71113) | Marine gutless worms symbiont microbial communities from Max Planck institute for Marine Microbiology, Germany - Olavius geniculatus... ... | reverse complement strand
TTCGTCGATTGACCAGTCAGGCTGGAGCACTGTGGACCATATCGGACTTCTGGATGGCAATCGAGCTTCAGGATGAGCGATTACGTCATCAAACACCGGTAGGTTCGGATGTTGCCGGATATTGTCCATAGCTTTGACTGATGCTGACATTCGACGGATGGATGCTGGTGCTATGTTGGATAGCACTGACAGCCATGAAACTGAAGTCGACGTGAGCGAGCCAGATATTGTCCTCATTACCGAGTTGAGCTAAATGTCGACAAGCTTCGTGTGAGTGCTGCGACACCAGACAGGAGCACAATACTCCGCCACCGAGAAACATAGAGTCAGAGCAGCTGTACGGAGTGTCCTTGCTCTAGCTCCTTACGTTGAGCCAGCTAGCTTCGTGATGAGGTTGTTTCTGGTTCGGACTTTCGCTGCTGTTTTTACCATATGGGAGCGAAAGGTAAGTGACCGGTCAAGTGTTACTCTTAGGTATACTGGCTGGTGTTCATGCCGAATTCTCTTTCCGTTCAACATAACATTGAGTTCTGTTGACGCAGAAGCATTGTGGAGATGAAACACACTTGAGACCGTTTTTAGAACATTCGGAGTGAGTCGCCACTTTGCACAGTAGTCGGATAAAACAGACATATCAGAGGTCAGTGTGTGTTTTAGCTTTGAGAATGTTTTTGCCTGGGTAGCGCAGCAAATGTCGTCTGCATAGATAAACTTCTGCGATGTGGTTTCCGGGAGGTTGTTGATGTAGATGTTGAACAGGGTTGGAGCTAGTACAGATTCCTGTGGAAGTCCATTTTTTTGAGTTCTCCATCTACTGACTTTGTCGCCAATGTGGGCGCGAAACATCCTGTTTCTCAGCAGGAACTCAATGGTATGAGCCGCCCACCAAGGCAGTAATCGAGCTAGTTTCACCAAGAGCCCTGCTTGCCAGACTGTGTCGTACGCCGCTGTTAGATCGACAAAGACAGCACCAGTTTTGAGGTTTTGCTGGAAACCGTTCTCAATAAAAGTGGACAAAGCCAGCACCTGTTCACAAGTGGATCGACCTGGTCTAAAGCCTGCCTGGTCCACTGACAAAAAACTTCTCTGTGTATTCAAATATACGTCCAAGGATAATTCTCTCGAGCACTTTGAAGCACACAGAAAAAAGGGAGATTGGTCTGTAACTTGCAGCAGCTTTGGGGTCATTCCCAGGTTTCAAGATGGCAATGACTTTTGAACGGCGCCAGAGTCTCGGAGTGCGTTGCACTTCCAGAATGTGTGACAGAAATTTGGACAACCAGCATCTGGCTAATGGACCGAGATGTTTCAGAAACTCGGGGCAATGTTGTCGTAACCAGCGGCTGTGCCAGACTTTGTGTTTTCCAGTGCCGTATTCAGTTTTTTACAGAGATCGTGTCCGGCTTTGACATGGTGCTGTTACGGTGTAGGTGTTGCCGCCTCTCGTCTCTTATTCCTTTTTTTCAATGTCCATCAGATTTTGCTTGTCCAAGTTTTATCAGATGATGAACCACTTGGTTCGGTGTGACACTGGGTTGGCCGGGTGTGTTTGGCTGCTGGTTTGCTCCCAGTCGACGGATAGTGTTTCAAGCTTTTTTTACTTGAGTGGGTGAAGTCCAGTGAACTAGTTGTCTCTTTCCATCGGTACAGTCTTGCAGCGTCGAGTGATTCTAAGAGGTGGTCTGCTACATTCGGGTCATTTGACTCCTTATACTCTTTTAGCAGTTTCTCACATTCCGCATCGAGACACGGGATGTAAATTGGGCGTCTTCCGCGTGGTACTAATTTGGATGCTGCTTTGAATATGGCCTGACAAAATCGCTTGTAAGATTCTTCAACTGGAGTGGATCGAACAGTAATGGTTGGAATGCTGCGATCGGCTAGATCACTGTACAAGGACCAGTTTGCCTTCCGAAAGATCCATTTAAGTTTGTTAAAACTGTGTATTACAGGAAGCTAAAGACCAACGTGAATTAGCGTTGGGCGGTGTTGGCTATGTAAAAAGTCACCCAGAACAGTAAAGGACACTTGCTGTGAGTGGGCATTTACAGTCGTAACTCAGCACAGATCTGGTGAGTAATCTTTTTTCCACCGTGCAGAATGGAATGTACCGCGCTGTTTGGGGTCGTGTATCAGGGATACATCATTCCTACAGGCCCAGTTTGCTAGTTCTTCACCATCCTTGAATTAGTCGTCATAACCCCAATCTTGATGGTGGCTGTTAAAATCACCAGTATAGATGCCTGGGTGATCCAGGATTGAGAGTAATTGGTTCTGCCAGTTAGCACTTGGTGGCTTGTAGACGTTAGTTATTTGATATCCTCCGACTTCTATGACATCACAAAATTCTGAAGAGCTAATGCAGTGAGCATCGGCAATGTCAGACTCGACGTATGTTGCTCGGCCATGCTTTGCCTCCAATGTATAGCTTAGCAGGTCATACCCATCTATAGTAAAACGAGCTGCTTCGTCGACGGCAATGTGAGTTTCTATCAAGCAAATAACGTCAGCTAAGTGTTGATAAGCAAGTTTCCCAATGAGAGTACGCTTGGCTTTGGATAGGCCTTCTGCGTTGAGCTGGAAGATTCGAAGCGCAGGCTCCACAGCCTGAAGGCCCGTGGAGGCTGACTGAGCATCTTGGCTTCCCAAGTGACTGGGATCCATTTGGATGCAGTCAGCTCGTGGCATCATTCAAGTGGAGGGCGTTATGACAGTGAAACGCGATGCCATTCTCTGGTGGGCGGATCGAGTTGTCCGTGTTGGAGTGGGCGTGGCGGCGATCGGAACCCGACAGTGTTAGTAGCTCATTCATCGTTGGTTGCGAGTGGGTGTCGTTATAACCGAGAAAAGGTTAGGTAAAAACCAAGTATTGCGCAAAAACAGACGTTAAAAACCAATAAAAGCAGTTAAAAACGGTTAAAAACGGTGGCTGAGCTAATGTAAACAAGTGGCCGCCATGACATATCATTCTCACTGTTTGACAAAGCTACATCCAACTTTACCAAATTCGCAGAAACAGCTGAACCTACTATACCACGTAACTTAACCTTACCAACGTACGGTACATGTAGACTACCTAGTACATCACTACGTATCACTGATATCTGTGCACCGCTATCATTCAACGCAGACAATACTTTCATACCTGATTTATCACAATGAGTTATATTTACATCAACGTACTGTAGTTTAGCATAGTCATCACACACAGATTGACACTAGTCATGCACTCAACTATCATTTACAGCATGTGATTGTACTTTATGCACACCGCCAAGTAATTCATCACACCCAGGAGTCTCGACACACACCTGTACTTCAGCATCTTTAACGTTGGTTATTTGTGGGGATTTAACATTATCAACTGATGTTTGCATGCCCCTGGTTTCCTGCGGGGTTTGTACTTTACAGGTATAACCTTGGCGTTTGAATGAGTCTGAGCAGGCTTATTTTTAGGACATTTACTCCTTATGTGCGTCTTTGAGCCACATCGAAAACAAAGCCTGTTGGATTTCCATGTCTCAGTCACAGGTTTAATTGCCAGCTCTTTACGGCTGCCGCTTGGGCTACGTGGTGGTTTTACCGCAGATGTTGTAGGCTGGTTCACCAATTCACCGACCCCGGCCCCGCTTGCAGTAGCTTTAGTTGATGCCGGTATGTTGAACGCCCCCGCTCGTGGCCGATCGCTATGCTGCCACCTGCTAGCAAAATACAAGTCAACTGCTTCAGCTAACTTACCACTAGGTAGCCAGCCATTTTCTTTGGTGAATTTAATTGCCAAAATATGCTTTAACCAACTTTCTGGCAGAATAGATTTGACCCTATCATAAACCAGTAAGTCAATAAGCTTGTCATAGCTTTTGTGAATCTTGCGACTTTTTAAATACGCGTCCAGTATAGCAGCTAAGCGTGCTGAGTATATCAAGCAAGTCTCCTGTGGCCTACGGGTGTCTGAATTAAACTTTTCCAAATACACAGAAAAAGATAATTTAAATTTACGCAACAGCATCTGTTTCATTTCGTTGAAATTACTGGCCTTTTTAGGATCCATCCTGCTAACCATGATATTTGCTTTTTCGTTTAAGTAGGGACGCAAAAATGCGCCTGTAACTCAGCAGGTACCTCAAATGTAGCAAACATCACTAGTGCAGGAACTCCTTTCGTGATCCTCAGATCACTAGGACACCTTTATACCTCGCTATTAGAAACCAAAGACGTTTTTACGTCTCTTTTTTAATACATATGAAATATTTGCGTCCTACGTACGATGTCACATTTGCACTTTTGCCTTTCAAACCTCGGACATACGAGCCCTTAGTTTAAGGCTCCTAGCTTTATGGAAAGGTTATTTTTCGAACACAGAAAAGATTCAGTAGCAATGTATTTTTTTCATTTATTTAATTCATACCAGACAAGTTACAAACACAAAATCAATAACGCAGTGCATGTGGTCTGATAAAGAACACAAAGGGCAAGCCTTTAATATGTGCCCTGAAAAAATAAGAAAAATAGGCAATACATAGAACAAATAGAAATAAAGCTAATACTTAACACAATCAAACTATAGGCAGTTCAGGCTTTATAAGCAAAGATTTCAAAATGTCTATTGGTAGGAAATGTCGTCTGAAACCTTTTGTATGGTAGATGAGCCCTTTTCGCTCTACGTTATAAAACGTTGAATGATAAACGCTAAACAGGCTACTCGAAAACTTTAGAGGAAATAGTTTCTCATGAAAAGCTTAAAAACACGGTTTTAACGGCATAACTACTTTTTAAAAGTTATTAATAAAACTTTGGTAGAGTATTAGCAAAGCGTAGGTGTAAAAATTTTAACGCTATTTCTTATGAATAGATTTTTATTGGGCGGGGTCTATATTTCGCGTGCAGGAAAAAGCTGGCTAGCTGGCAGCGATTCAAGTGCGTGCAGCAGAGGCCCAGGTCCTGTATCTCTACACGAGCCATAGCAGCAAAAATGTAAACATTTTGGTAATCCTGTAGTTTAGGTGCCCAAATTTTTATGTACTGTTTACTTACTCTATGCTATTTATTTAACATTGTATAACGATTCATTCGCCGGAAAGCAGTTGTATTTCCAGTTTTCTGTTGTTAGGGTTAGGGTTAGGTTACCTGTTAACCCTAACCCTAACTCTTCACAAGGCTCATACACTTTCACACCTAACAGTGATAAACTATTGCAGTAACTTCCTAGGGTTAGGGTTAAATTAGGGTTAGTGTTAGGGTTAGTGTTAAGGTTAATCCTAACCTTAACACTGTTAGGTGCGAAAGTGTATAAGCCCCACTTTTTACTTTTTATTATTCAGTATATAAAAATTTAAGCACCTAAACTGCAGGATTACCAACATTTTTGTAGATTTTGAGGGTATTGAAAGTCTGATTTTTCGTTATATAGGTATCGTAGAAATACGCGGATACCCGCAAACTCTTTATCGGATGATACGGTTTCTATCGATACGTAACATTTTATATCGCAACGTTTTTTGGGTAAGTTTTCGTGATATTTGTGCGTCAAAGGGGATTTTTTATTGCTAGTTTTGTCGGATATATTAAAATGTTTGATAGACGAAATTAGGCTCTAGCTAAAAAAACGCAAATAATGGTATCCCACTGCTATATTTTTGTGCTTGCTATAATATCAATAATTTTTATGTGGACAAAGTTTTTAGGGTAATTTAAAAGCTTTATTATGGGGCCGTCCTTCCTAGAAGGATTCCCCATCATTTGTTGATGCTGTCCGTATGTCTGTACGTCTGTTTGCCCCATGCCTCCACCTAGAGTGAAAACGAAAAAGCGTACGAAAACCAAACTTGGTAGGAAGGGTCCCTGAAACACCAGCACCCCGTGGACCAATTTTAAGTTTAAGGGGTCAGAGGTCAAAGTCACGGCGGCTAATTGCGTTGTTACCGAAAAATCCCCATAACTTCGTCGCCTGTTGTCCGATCAACTTGATATTTGGCAGCTGGCGTAAGGATCCCTTGCCGCCTTGCACCGGGTGACCTTGTTGCACGCCGTTTCGTCCGTTTGCCTGTCCGTTTTCCGTCCTGTGTTTTTACCTAGAGCGAAAACGAAATGGCCTATTAAAACCAAACTTGGTAAAAAGGGTCCCTGGGACACGAGCACCCCGTGGACCAATTTCAAAGTCAAAGGGTCAAAGGTCAAAGTCACGACGGTTAATTGAGCAGTTTGCAAAAAAATTTTCATAATTTCGCTGCCGGTTGACCGATCAACTTCATGTTTGGTAGGTGTCATAAGGATCCCTCGCCGCCTTGCCTCGAGTGACTTCGTTACCATGGCATCGGCCGTTCCCTCCGTCTGTCCGTGCGTCTGTCTCTTGCGATGCTACACTTAGAGCGAAAACGGAATAGACTAAAGAACCGAAACAGACCTAAAAAACCCCAAAACAGCACTCACGTACTTAACTGCAAGGACGGCCCCATATCGCGCCCTTTTGCTTGGTTGGTATAGAACAGAAGAAAACTTGCAGAAAACGCGACTAATTTTTAAAATAATCATAACTATTTAAGATAAAATTAGAACGCAGGCTTTTTATAAAGCACACTATAAAGAGTTAGCGAATGTTTTGACATGATAGCTAAATATTGTAAAATGACTTTAGTGTGGTATCAAAATTTTGTTATAAAATGACGAACTGGCTGCCCTTACAAACCACTTGACGTGACCCTATTTAACCTTTTCCACTCTGGCACTATTCCGTAAGCCAATAAGGGGGAGTTGCCTGAATTGGAACGGCTTCTTGATTGGAACACTTTACTTACTCGAAATCTATAAGCTGCTTACTGGAAGTGAGAAATAGATAGTACTCTACGGTGGTTTCGTTTTTGATTTTACGTGAGTATGGTGTCTGTTATCGACTCGATTTGCAGCTAATGACGATTGTTGATTTTGATTGATATGCCTACGACCTTAAATGCAGCACCAGTAGTGAGGATGGCACATGCCGTATTTGTGAAGTGACTTCGTAGCCGCTAATGCTGTGCACGTTGGATGTTTATCGGTGTCGGGTGTATGAGCGATAATGTGATGTAAACAACGGCTGTGCTGCTGTACAGTGATTTGTAAAATTTGTTTAAATTGCGCTGAATCAAACAGCTGTAGTTTTTCTAATTGGAACAAAATGCTAAGTATGTTTTGTTTAAAGAAACTTGATCATATTATTGCAACACTGCTCAGTCACGGCTGTGGAGCTGTATTTAACCCACTTTTGGCTTAGATATGCCAAGCAACTGAGTCAGTTGACATCTATTTCGTTACTAACATCTGTTAAGAACGGGAAAAGATTTTGTTTTACTTTAGGCAATTACCGTTGTGCACATTAATTAAATAGATTTTTTGTTGTTACTTAATTTTTTTTGGAAACAAAGTTAAATATTTTTTTCGAAAACTAAATTTGATTTTGTTTTTAATTTGAGTTTTTTTTAGTTACGGACCAACAGTACATCTACTGTAATCAGCTAAAAAACATTTGCATCACGTTTGCATTGACTACGTTTATTAGCTTACGAGATAATGCTGGAGTAGAAAAGGTTAAATGGGTTACGTCACATGGTTTGTAAGGGCAGCCAGTTCGTCGTTCTATCACTTTGTGTCCTAGCAAAATGATTTTTGCTGTTTTGGATGTGTGACTTGGTCGCCCTTACACAGTAATGTGAACTGGTAAGTTTTTTTTATATTTAATATATAAATCGGTCCGGAAGCTGCAAGACCGGTTACTCTGCTACCACCGTTTGTATTGTCTGTGGCTACTGCGGAAAAACGCTTCGCGTAGCTTTTCTATCAACAGATTATTTTTTGCGTTACTTGTGAGAGTTATGAAAACATAATGCAACGTTGCAAATGCTAACCCTCTGGCTTTTGTCTCGCCAAACTCGCGGACTATATCTGTATCAAACATCGTAACATTTTGGTGTGCTAGAGATAATCCTTTCATTTTTTTAATAAACGGCTGTTTAGACAATTCCGTTTTGACAACGGCGGGAACTTTGGGATGACGCACGAAACTGTTTTCTCGGTAGCTGCCAGCAAAATATTTGTCAAAACTTGTCATGTGTAAAATATAATTAAGTGTGACTTCAACGGCTTTCGGTCCTGCGAGAAATCTTGGTAATATGACTGTTCTGTTCAAGAGATATCCGATAATTATCGCGGTTTTTAATGCATAAATTTCTGACGCTGTCACTGCGGTTTGACTTACATTAGACAAACCGTTTGCTGGCATTAGTGGCGCCTGATTGTTGTGGGTCAAATATAGCCGCGTACTGCTTGTATAGTATTGATTATCGCCATCATACATCCACATCAAGTTTTCTCGGTATCTGTATATTTTCGCTGGTTTGCTCACAATCCAGTTGTTATGAACGACTACAGCGCAGTTGTTCTGTTTTGTCTTTTCTCGACTACATTGTGGCATATTTTCTGGTGCAAAGTAGCGCCGTGAATTTTCGAAATAATCTCTTCCGTTGCGAAACAATTTTTTGTTTAGAAAAGATACCTTAAGTCCTGACTTTTTATTTTTTTTTATTGCGCTGTTCAATTCTCTCTGCTCAAAGCGTACTTTAGGTTTGCTCATGCTCGACTGTATTGTGCGGTAGAGTAATATGCTGTTATTTGTCGGTTTGATGATTATAAAACCCGCGTTATAGTTGCCTTCATCAAACAATGCTGTTACGTCCACTTGTTTCTGCATCACCGTCTGGACAGACAGACAAACATAAAAAACAAATTACAAAATATTCAGTTGACGCCATTGTCCGGCTGCATGACGCTGATCTTTGCTGCTACTATCCACGCTAATGCAACAGACTACGGTTGGCCATCGCGCCAGTTGTAATATCGTATTAATGAAAAAACAGCTCTCAGATTTGCATACTTGTTTATACTTGTGTTTTCTTGGTTGCCATGGCAACGGGGTGTATCTAGGAGTAAATTTCAGTGACACCGTCAGATTGTCTGGCTCTGATAATAAAGGGTCATGTAAAAACAGCATGCAAATTTTTTTTATAAAAAACGAGTTATACCGCTGTAAAAATTTTAAAGGCCGTAACGCATTTTTAAATATCTTAACGTTAAAAAAAATAATACAACAATTTGTAATTAGCTTAGACATTTATATCTGGCTACTGAGAACAGATTAAATGTCTAAGCTAATACATCAGTTCGTGCTTAAACCTTTGATTTTTGCCGTTTTTACATCAGCGTTTAGGCCTATACAACATTAAATAAATTGCTTGCAGTTTTTTAATATATAATTTTATATTGTTTGGGTTAATGTAAAGTATTTTTGCTTGGTCCACTAAAAAACAGGTTGAATGTTAAACCTCATACTCCACTCGTAAAGGTGTTGAATAGTTTTAACCCGGTAATAAAATAAGATGGGATGATGAATTTATTGTTAAAAAAATTTAACAATTTTAGCGATAAAACTTTATTTGCTTTAATTTAATTAGTTGACAGATGTAAATTTGCATTCAACTTGTCGACTAGGTAAAATCATAAACCCTAATGTTTATGTGCTCGTTAGTCTAATGTGTTTAAAACACGAAAAACAAGGCATAAACACGTAGTTATTGCAGTATAAACACGAAGACATTTAGTTTTTTAAAAATTCTTTTGCTGATTGTACATTACGTTTTTTGATTTGTATACAACAACATATGCGATATTAGATTAGCTGTTTTATCGGCATATAAAAGCAACCTGTGATATGAATGTATAAATATTTTATTGACTGCACTGCATCCACAGCTGCCATCTGCAGGCTTGCCGTGGATATGGATATCCATAAATATATCCATGGATATATCCATCGATATATCCATGTGTGGATATGAGATTAAGGCCGTCATGTAAATATATCCATGGATATTATGCTGGCGCAACTGCTAATTAAACTGAATACTTATATGCTTTGTGTTTCTATAATAGTTTCTTGTATGTTGTTTTTACTCTGCATTTTCCTCTTTTTTACGTTACTGATTCAAATAAATAATCAGTGACATCAGCACGCTATTATTTAATCAGCCTAAATTAATTTATCAGTACCATACGACAGCAACAGATCTCAATTTTTGGTATTTTAATACTGTTCGTTGAGCAACAAAAAGTTTTTTTTATTTGGGAGTTTATTTATAATTATTATCAAACGTTTTTCTGCTTACTAACATATTTAATGCTAGCAGGAAGTACAAACCAACAGCGCTTTAAAAACGTCCACTCCACCCTGTATTTGTAGTCGTACATAATGCAACCTGCGTCTTGGAAAACAAGAATCCCAGCTGTTGCTAGGGTGTGCCGACCGTAGGCTCTCCCTTATGTCCGAAGGCCAGCGTCCGACTTCAGGTCGCGAAAAAAGCAATTTCCCAGAGTGACTACAGTCTTATTCACGCCATGGTGACACTGTTTTATCGAACCCTAAAATCAACATATTGATACGATACGGTGGGTGACGGCTGCAGGCAGCAATGTTGAATTCAAAATTGCAGCCAAACCGCTGCAGATGGTTACGTGGTTACTTTCGATAGTCTGTAAAGTCGCCGTCACCCTATCCAATAATACCATCGCCGACTCCCTACGACGTACCGTTTAGCTACAATACAAACGTCACGGACAGGCAGACAGACAACAAACACACAACATGTCGTACCCCAGAAACAAGGGTAATAAAATTATGTAGATTTTCATGAAACTCGGGAAATATTAAACTAAGATAATGCTAATGTGTGTTTGTTTTTTAACTTTTATTTATTTTTTTAACAATTTAAATTAAGGAATATTTGTGTTATGTTTTACGGGGGATACACGCTTTTGCACTGCTGTATTTTGCAAAAATTAAGGGCTGCATGCACGCAGGTTAGGCGTCTGTGGATATGGATATGGATGGGAAATTTCATATTCACGGCAAGCCTGCCCATCTGATTAATGACTTATAAAATTTTGGATGACATTATCCAACTTAAGCCCCAACTGAAGCTGAACTTTTTTGGAGTCATTTATTACAAGTATAATAATTATGTTCATAGCTGAATAAGCCGCAACACAGTCTAGAAGACACCGTACGGGCTTATTCAGTTATGACTGCTTAATCCGTTTTTACAGAAGTTAATAAGTGTCTACAACTTCTTGTTGTCGTTTATTTACTACAGATGTACGATGTTTCCTAGCTGAATAAGCTGCAACATGGGTTGTTGACGCTCATTAAGTTCGAGCGTAGTCCCTTTTGCTGGGTATTCAGTCCAACAATAATGTTTATAGCTAAATAAACCACAACACAGCCTAAAATACTTTCACATATAACCTCCAGGAATAGCCCCAAATGTAGCCATTTGGGGTTATTTCTGGAAATTATATATCTTGTATATAAAAGAAAGAGAGAGAGGAAAGTTTATTTGCGTATCAGTCACAACCAATACAATAATAATTTCACACAACGGCAGACTGCCAGAAAGGAAAACTCTATCACAGCTGGCCACCTATAATAACTATAACCAATAACTGTAAACAACATAATAAAAATAATAATAACGAACAAAAAGACAAACGAATAATGCAACCAAAATAATTACTAAAAAGTGCACAAAGCAAATATTGTAAATCATGAAAAAAACTGGATTAGTTTGATATTAAACATGATTATTTATGACAATGCCCTAATATAATTTTTTAAT
>Ga0056128_1010226_pt1 | contig 11701 bp, 2 predicted proteins | sample WorMetLIZISLAND2_FD_71113 | JGI IMG/M metagenome (GOLD analysis project Ga0056128, IMG submission 71113) | Marine gutless worms symbiont microbial communities from Max Planck institute for Marine Microbiology, Germany - Olavius geniculatus... ... | reverse complement strand
ACCCTGTATGTCTTTGAAATTCAATGGAGTTTTTGGGGTTCTCAATGTACATGTTTGTGCGAAATTTCATCCAGTTAATTGCAGGGGTTCATGAGTTATCGTGTTAACCCAGAAACACACAGACAATAGAACTCCACCACAATGTTGTAAAACAATACTGTCGTCGCTACTGCAGACAGTAAAAATTAAACTACTGTTTAAAAGCTATTGTAAACTATTTTGCATAATGTGAGTTTTTATTATATTTTAGTTCATAGTTATAATAAACGTTAGGAAAAAATGTTAAAAACACTAAAAACGCGATGTTTAAGAAAAAAATTTAAAGCGTTTCTAAACTTGAATAAAAACAAAATTTATTTCAACGTTTTAAAATAAAAGTTCTAAAAAATTTTAAAACGTTAAAACTTGTTTTTTTACAAAATTAAAAAATACGTCTATAAACGTTTGTTGCAACCACAGCTTTGTGGTAGTTTTATCGGCCAGGTTGTTTACAATAAACTTTGCTTCTTTGTTTTATTCATTGCTTGGTTGATATTTCTTTCAGGCCCGATATTTTTTTATTTATTATGCATTTATTAATACCACCGGAATGGGTGGCAGTCTCGATGTTGTAGTAGTGGTTTGACACAGATCGCTGTAGCACGGTAGCGTCAAGCCCTGTCTACACTGTCCCATTGGCTGCTGAACGTCGCTGACATTCCAGCCTTGATTCATATAATACTCCAAATCTGAAAACAACAACTAAACTGCCAAGCTTTGCCCAAGGCTAAATCTGTCCGCTATAACCGCCGTGGCGTGCTGCGATATTTACAGCAATGATGTCAGAGTCGGCCAATAGCTATCAATTGTAGCAACTATTAACCAGAATGGTTCTATGTCGCAATGGCGAAATATGGGAAAATCTAGTCTGGTGACCTTGACCATTGACAATCAATAGGGTTCTTGCGGTTGTCGAGGTATAGGCTTACATGCTCGTGCAAAATTTCATCAAACTAAGTGCAACGTTTCATGAGTTATCGTGTTAACAGAGAAAAAACAAACAATTAGGCCTAATTTAACAAACAATTAGGCTTAATTTAATTAATTAAAAAGGTTAGTGATGATGCTGAAAACAACACTCGTCGCCACCGCAGGCAGTAACAACAACAACAACAATGATACAATATGTCACCACGCCACCAGCATTGGTAGTCGCATGATCTAGTGGTTAACGCATTGCGTTCAGTCTAAGTAGTTATTATGCACCGGGCCCGGTTAGCACCTGGATAGGTGACTGGCTGTCTGCGTACTAAACCAACCACTAACGCTACCTCAGCCTTTCATCTCTCCTGGGCAAGTAAATAGAGCATCGGCCTGTCTTGTCAGGGGGCGTTCGCCTGTGTCTAATGGCACCATGTAATCCCATGTGGCAGGCGATGCTCCGTAGCTCTGAGATAGGTTTTAACACACTCTGTAATTTTTTAAATTTTTAACCTTTTTAATGCTAACTTGTATCGTAAGCGGCGGCGAGTGAGCTTTTGTACGGAAACCGAAGTGAGTCGAACTTGAGTCCATCACAGTACTAGTGCTACTATTACTACTACTGCTACTACTACTACACCTGTGTCGTATGCTGCGGCGAGAGAGATTCTGTAGGGAAATGGAAGCGAGTCGAACTTGAGCTGGTCACCGACTTGGACGGTGTCTGCATCAGACTCGCTCAGTCTGATGCCGACGTTATCGACGTAGAACTCGGATACTACTACAGCGGCGTGGTTGTAGTAACCCAGAGTGTCGCCGGCACGCACACTACAACACTCATTGGCGCTCAGATACACCTGCAATACACCCACCGCAATACTACTAACCTACTACTACTACTACTACTACTACTACTACTACTACTACAGTACTACTATAGTATCACCACTACTGGACCAAAGCCACTAATTAAAATACGAACTACGTGTTGTTCTCAACTCACAAAAAATGTTGCCTAAAATGAATAAAACACGTTGCGAAATGTAAAATTGTTCCCGCACCCAGTCAGTGCATTTTGGCTGCAGACACGAATAAAAGCAAGACTGCCGACTGTGTTATTATGCGGCCTTATTTCGCCTTTGGCTCGTCTGTCTGTCTGTTTGTCTGTCAGTCCGTCCGTCTGTCACACACGGGCTCTTAACTCGAAAACAAAAAGAACGCACAAAGCCAACATTGGTGTGAACGTTCCCCATGGCAAAAGTAGGCTAATGCCAGATTAGGTCAAAGGGTTAAGGTTAGGGGTAGTAATTTACAGCTCTATAGGCTGATAGACGCATAATATGTCGCATAATATGTGGGCCTATGTATGTTTGCATTAATATCTCGTTTGCCGCTGCTACTGCTACAGTGGTATTTATAACAACTACTAAGGTCTACCTTGTCGACTTCATAGGAGATATTAGCCGGTAGTTGTAGCAGTTTCTGACAGGCAAGATAATGCGTATCGTATGCTGGATTTGGACGCCATATCTGTAGTCGTAGTACCCCGGTGTCTGATGGGTACAGTCTCACGATAAATCCAAATAGAACCCCCAACTCATCTTTTACCGAAGCCGCTTTTCCCGACATCAGCACCGCTTTCTTGGACGTTGCCGACAGCTGATTGGTCGGTTTGGTCGACACCCCGCGCGAGTCGTAGCCAATTAGAACCAGTTCGGCTGCAAAAAAACCACAAGGGAGGTAAGCACGCGATCTTTAGGGCGTCTATACAGTTACAGGCTGTATAAACCTGTAAAATCAAAACCTTATTTAGTCCTCCGAGGGAAAAGTTGACATTTTAAAACCTGAATCACATGAACTTTGTCTCTGGCTTGCTGCCTAGTGCGTTTTAGACCCACAATGTCCCAAAATGACGACAGCTAGGGCTTCGGCTAGATACCCACCAAAATCTCAGTGATCTTTTAACCAATTACTTGAGAAAGAAACCTAAAAACGAGATAAAGAAAAAAGAAAATGGCAGATGAGAAATAAGAAAGGGAACAGACAACTAACGAGGCCTGTTCGAGCCTCAATTGACTCAATCGGGATAGACGTTACTATAACCTATTACCGGTAGTGAGAAAATTTTCAGCTTGCATACCGTTGGGTGCGATAATTAGGAATGCGTGTAAGACTGCAAATGAACAAGCCGAGACGCCGGGACACGATGACATCATGTCACGTGACCGATGATGACACCTGATGAACACACAGTGTGACATGTATACAAGACATTTATTTCCAGACAAAGACTTCATTTAGGCCTGTTGTCCTCGATACGGCTCTATATCACGCAGGGGTTGGAGGTTTGACTTCTTGAATGGAACTGGTGTTCACTTCAGGAAGTCCATAACAGTATATAGCCTCAAACTTCACTTGCTTCTACGTGTTGTGAATATGTTGTATGTATTTAACGTGCTGTGCAACAGGCATGTTGAACACGACTCTGTTTCTGTTGGTTGACGATCAATGCGCATGCGGTGAGAGTAAAAAGCCGCGCAGATGCACTTTATCGACAGCAAAATGTCAGTTACATAAAGCGACTTCGCCCATGATATGTAAGCCTATCCTATTCATGTAGAATTATGCACTGTTCCAAGCTCAAGTCGATAATTTTGCCAATTCTCAACGGACGTTCATAATTCTTTCACTGGCAGACTTTCTGGAAAATGTGCGACAAAGATACCATTATCTGCACTGCATACATTTGTGTGTGGTTTTTTTTTCCTTTTCTCTTTAGACCTACCACAATTTATTGCAAATGGTTCTCTCATTATTGTTTTGCAAATGCTCCTCGTCGTGTCTAATTAATAATGTTATCTTAGTGGTGTGCTTTAATCGAAAATTAAACGACTAAAATTTGTATAATCGTTAACAAAACCTAATAATCACGATAATTACGTAATTCTGATCATCACTAATTTCCGCAGCCTGAGCCTAATCTTTAATAAGCCTGTCTTTAAATGTTCCATACGTACCTACGTGTGGTTGTTGTAATATTCTGCTCACAAAGGCGTGACTAGTCAGGACACGTTTCAGTCACAGTCAGCACACTGAGGACACGACGACTCAGACCGCGTCACTTGTCAATACTTACTATAGCGCCTGCCTGATCTAGGGCTGTGCCGACGAGTAATCGATACTACAGTTACTCGCGTTTTGGACTGCAGTAATATTTTGGACCGAAGTACTCGCATAGAACTTTTGATTGTTGGAAAATATTTGACAAGAACAAATTCAAAAATTATCTAACAAATACAATGCCTACTAAAGATGCGATCAGATCAATTCAATATAACAAATTTGAAACCCGAACTATTCAAGTTTAATACAAAAATATTTGTTTTCCGACTACAGTATTTGCCCCATTGTACAGATACACTTCGTAGTAAACATAGTAACATAGGCCTATTCAATGGCGTTCACGATTAGAGCCTAACTATCGCAATTTCAAGGGCAACATGTGGAAATGTACTTGGCACGAAATTACATAGGCATTGCATAATGTACCACTTGACGTTTAGTATAATGATAATTTTCCATACTTGCATTAGACAAGTATATAAGTATTCGTTAATCAAGTAATCAAATAATAAATTACTCGAACGGCCCAGCCCTAAGGGCGCTACTCGGCCTCTGCACGAGTCACACTCCATTGACAGGGCCAGTTGCAGCAGCTGCTGCAGCGCTGCTGCGTTCGTGTGACTCAACGGACCGTGTCGACTGTCGGCAAATTGCGCTCAGGTGCTTCTATTACCTATGAGCACTGCTACCACGACTGAGTTTTTCTCCATACGTAAAAGTAACGTAGGCCTAAATAAGTAATTTTGTATAGCACACATGTCGACGGTAAACTCGCCGAATCTGTTAAAGCAGGTTGTCTAAGTTTCTGGGCATTTTTGGCCAATTCGACGTAACTTCGGCCACACAGCAACCTGACGTTGTTGGCTCCCACATTTTAGGAGGAGAGCCGAGGGTCCCAAATTGTGGGACCTAGATATCAAAACTACACCAATGTCTGACGACTCTGTTTCGCGGAAATCAGAAATCGGAAACTAAAAAAAGAAACATCAGCAGCATCCACTGACAGTGACAAGGCAATATATTAGACTGACACAATAATGCACAATATTCAAACAATAACACCAAGCTGTTACACAGTCTACAAAACACGATCATTTACGTGGCCTGGAACAATAGTTTTTGCATCAATCCCACTCAAAATTGCACCTCAGTCCACAGGTGTCTTTTGCAATATCATCTTCTGAACCTGCATGTCACATTTCGTAGTCATGGTTCACGTTTCTACAAATGGCACTCAGAGCAATTCCACTGCCTCCATGATGATTAGCGTCCAATAAAAAAGAAACATATTCGCAAGTTGATCAACACATTATGATTTAATGATGATTATGATAAGTACATTTCTCGCATATGACGAACTATATAAAATACTTGAACAATTGTACAAGACACAATAATTAAGCACCAAGGTTAGCTTTGGCAAAAGCTATACACAAGGCAGTGAAGGCATTGCATGGACGCACTGATTTCACCAAGTAGGCCTACAAAATAACGCATTAGTCTATACAACGATCCATAATCCACAAAAGTCTCCGGAACGCCACCAAAATCCAAACAGTAGGTTCCTCTATGGGCCATGTCCAACTCGTCGACAAACTTTCACAAAAATTCGCTCATAAATTTTTGACTTACCAATCCAATAAACACTAAACAGACAAACGGACGGACCTTGTAAGTCACATAACATCTGCTTTCTTAGGTGGAAATAACAATCACAGTATCTGAAGCAGCAGTATGATCACCTGACATGTAGCAGCAAGAGTTGAGCAGAGAAACAAAAGCTGAAAACATGACTGAATCAATCTTAAAACAAACATTAAAGGAACTGTAATGGTAACAATAATAGCAATAGTAATAACTAATAATAATAGCAAAGGACAATATTTGTTGTGCTGTCATTATGACACTGACTCATATAGCCAGAAATGTGAATTAGGGGGAGAGTCCCCTCCATTTTCTTCCCCTCTTTTCCCATCTCCTCCTCTCCCCTCCTAATTTTGGTCACTTCTCTCCCCTCAGAAGTACTAGAACCCTATAGTCCAGCTAAAATGCAGCAGAGTCTGGGGTAAAGCCCCAGCCAAAATCGAATTTGGTGTACTATATCCTTAAAATAGGAGATCTGGTGGCAACAATTGTAATTATTTTCATTGCCCCTATAAATATCTATTTTAACAAAAAAATTGTGCCCAGCCATGATGGGAGGAAAGAGGGGCTGGACCCCCTTGTCAACGCCACTGATGGCAGTGTCAATGCAAGAGTTCCTCCAATTCATTGAATGAACGTAGAAAAGCGCCATGCGGCCATTCAATGAGTCGATGAGTATTTGCTTCGCAGCAATTCGCAGCTAACGATAATAACGATAACAATGTTAATGGCAACTGATTATATAAATCTCAATAACAGTGTAGGAAATCAAGGCTGTTTAATTAGGACAATAAGAGTGATAAAGAAAACTACACGGTGTTTCACAAAAAAAAACTCCTTTTTCTTTCTTTCATAATTCACTCAAATAACGATCAATTTACACAAAATTTTTATCAGCTGTAGCTGAAGAAATACTAATTCAAAATATTTCAACAAAATATGTCGTTGATTAAATATTCTTTGCTAGTCATAGCGTAATGATGACGTCATAATGTGTCATGAGTGCAAGCTTGCTTGTCTCAACTGGTGCTGTCAGTTGCTACACTGCTTCGATGGTGAACTTAGTCTGGTTTGCTGATGAAAAAAGTTTATCATGTCAGAACTAAGCAACATGGGGACTTGAAATTAAGTCTCTCGCAATCTAGAAACTCAACCATCTCGCAATCTCTGTGTACTGGTGCACCGTGTTGCTGGAAGCTGCAATCAGCAGCAAAAGTCAAGCTATTCCACCAACTGCGTGAAAGTGATCATTTTGGGTGGACCTAAGTTAACCATCAAAGCAAGGCAGCTATTCAGCAACTAACAGCACCAGTCGAGACAAGCCAGTTTGTACTCACAACATATTATGACGTCAGTATTACATCACGACTAGCAAAGAATATTTAATCAACAGCCATATTTTGCTATTTAAAATATTTTGAATTAGTATTTCTTCAGCTACAACTGGTAAAACTTCGTATAAATTGATCATCATTTCAGTGAATTATGAAAAAAGAAAAATGTGTCCCTTTTTCATGAAACACCATGTATACAGTCTAAAAAATTGTTAAGCTTATGAAAGAAATTATACGTTGCTCATCGCAAGTTCTAACGAAGACTGTTGATGATCACATAGAAAAACAGTCAGGAATGAGGACATCAGAAATAAGATCGGGTTGCAGAAATTAGAGCATATCATCAAAAAAAAAGACACGTGGCTGAAACGTACTGAGAATGGAGAACTCCAGAATACCCTATCAAGCAATACAGTGGGAATTGATGGGCTACAAAAAAAGCTCTGACGACCAACGAAAAACTGGATGGACATCATCAGACGAGATCTGAAGAATATCGACACTACCTGGAAAGAAACCAAAAAAACTGGCGACAGACAGAGCAGAATGGCAACAACGTGTGGCCCAATGCATCCATCTGGATGCGGGTTGAACTAAAATCTAAGGTAAGGCTATAAAAGCAATTTTGAGATTGACGATGCTTTGCTCAATCGTTGTTACACCGGTTTTCATAAAATCACAATCAACCGATATGACATTGAAAGTCACGTTTATATTGTCACCAAGAAGCCCCATCACAAGGACTGTTGGCCCACTGAACCAAACATGGATTTTAATGACAACAAAACTGCGTTTAGCCCAAAACGATCTCTGAAACAACAGAGCCTGTCCATGTGGGATCTTCTTCTCTGCAAGAATCACAGAAATTGCACTTTCTTCTTTGAGGACACGCCTAAAACAATTATGAAATGATAAACAGATTTCAAAATCTCAAAGCAGGAAAGCATTAAGGTGAAAGTCTTCAAAGTCAACTGTTCAACAGTGAACTACTACTTATGGGCTTTATATCATTCTACAAGCATACTTTACTTAAGTTTCTGCAAAATCTGCAGGTAAGGAAAGTTTCCACAAATGGTACAAATACAGTAAAAAAACCACTATATATTACACATCTGCAAGACAAATAAGGCATGTTTTAAATAAAACAGACATGATAGATGATCAAACGTCAACACATTGACACACAGACGTAAACAACATTAGACAACATCAAATAACTGAACAATTTACACATGGTAGAAAAATACTCAAACTTTTGCACACTTGTAATGCAGGCACGTTGCAAGCACATTCTGCTTTATACAAACTTTGCTTTTGGAAAAATGCAAGTTTATCACTCTGTTAACTTTGATCATAGGTAAAGTATTCACTACAATATATTTGTCATTATCACTAGGGCTAGACAAAAATTGCAAATTTACAGAAACAGCAAATTTTGGTGTTTGCTATGATTTGTCTCTATTTTACATGTTCTGCACTTCTGTGTCAAAATTTGTAAATTTAAGAGGTTGCACATCACAAATTAAACCTCGAAAATGGCTGCCTTTACATAGTGAGTAAAGCCTGATCAATGATTTACACAAAGAACAACAGACATTCGTTGGTCAAGTGACATAAGTTGTACACACTTAGGTAGACTGCACAAGTACCCATGGCAAGTTGTTTTACAAACAGAATACGACCACAAACATGTGCTAAAAATTCGCTGACCATTCCGTTATTTTTTCCAAAGAATGCCAACATGATTTTTTAGCCTTCATTTTTCACTATCACTATCTTATGGGCCCAGTTATCACGTGAGGTATTTATAATGTCAGGTAGTCGACTGAGATCTTATTACTCAAATTCATAATGATGTACATGTATAGCAAAAAGCTCAGCCAAAGTTCTTGCTGCAGACAGTCTGGCTGTTTTCCCTATTGGACACTAAAGACATAATGTAACTCTATTCACTGTTGCTTACACCCAGACGAGTTGTAACTGTCACAAAACAGCCATCACCCTTGTTTCTTATCCCACACTTTACAGTATTTATATATGTGTTCTTAACTTAAACTGTAACATCAAGCTTATAACCAAGCTCTTGTGACAATAAATCAGATAAACAAATCTCAATGTAACTCGAGCACAGCATGACTAATATGCAGAAACAGATGCACATTCATAGTAGTAATCATAATCATCTAACTAACAGGCAATTAGGTGCTGCACAATGTATAGACAGATCAGCACAATAAGTCACCAACCAACATGTGCAGGTTTCTGCTACAAATGAAAGTATACATAAAATTTTCAGAATTTGCACAGACATCCCAATGCTGCTTTCCAGGACTTTCAAGAAACCAAAAACACTGAATTCCAGGTGTTTTCGCAAACAAAAAACTGCGCTTTCCGATAATAATGGCAATTTTTTTTCTGTAGCTTAACTGACTAATAAAATCAGCTGATAATCGATGAAATTGGCCCATTTCGTCAATTTTTTGAGGCTGACATTGGTGGTTTCACTGGTTTCAACACATTAATGTACTTGAAATGGAGTTAATACCTCTACGTAGCTAACTGACCAAACACAATTAAGTGTGGTCAAATTCTAGGACTCCATAATATTTTCCAAAACTTATCTTACTTCAGAACATGCCAAGTCTGAAAAATTTAACTTCTAAATTCCATGACTTTATCGGAACTTTCTCAAATCTTTATAAACCCTGATAAATAGTCGTCACTACAAAATGCTCACTGCAACTACATAGATTAGCAAAACGTTAACATTATGTACAATACAAAAATCTGCTGTTGATACAAAAATAATCTATCGGCACAGATATGGATGGCAGGCTGCAGCATCTAACATAGTGGCACTGTACTGTTACGACAGATGTCATGATATCACTTTCTGCAGGGATCCAAGTCATCGATGGAAAAGTCTTCAGTACCAATGGACAGACCACGATGAAAATGAGCCTGCAAGGCAATTACACAACATTGCATTAGTGGCCTAGTGATTACAGTATCAAACTTGTAGCTTTCAGACTGCGGTTTGAATGTCACTGCAGGTCATTTGTGAGCGACCTTGAGCAAACTTCTAACCTACTGTGTGCTCAGGTCAACTCAGCCTCCTACCCTCAGCAGGATAGGAAATGAGTAGTAGCTCACGGGCTATGGGGTAAAAGCCTAGCTGGTTGATTTGGGCTGTGGCATGTCTGTTGGCAGAACTGCGGATCCAACTATGGGCTGGTGTGGGCAATGGATAACCACATAATGAGCTGCCGTATCCTTAGCTCATGAATGCCAATTAGCTGCCACATTCAAGATTGTAAAGCACTCTGGACATGAGACTGACCCATGTATGCAGGGCTGTATCAAGTACCAGATGTAACCTTTTACCTTTATAAACTGCATGACTTGTTTAAAAGACTTTTGTAAAGCAATCACTCAATTTCACTGAAGACTGTAATGTGCTGGGCGGCAGTCAAATTATACATCTTGCAAGTGCCCATGAATGCTCCCGTCATACTAGTGAAGCTCCCATGAGTGACTAATAACCCACTCATACTAGTGCCAGTGCGTACGTAGCTGCAAGACCAATACTAAATACACACACAGCATAAGACACAATACCTGCATGTCGATCATTTCCTGATCAAATGCAGAACTCGGTGAAAGTGGGCTGAAGACGGGCATGCCAAAAACATCCCCACCAGCTGCAGCAGCAGTATTGCCACTAGCCGTGACTGATGGTGGAGACTGAGGTGCTGGGACTGTAAACGGCTTAGCACCAAACAGATCAACAGCATCTGCACAACAAACCGGCAATCAAATCAGATCAAATCAATCAGTCAGTGAACCAATGTATATGCTAGTGCAATGACACACAGTACACTCCTAGCCATGATTATTTCATGACTGTGATAAACGGTACGTTCTGCATCAGATGCACTTATTATAACAGATGCAAGACATGTTTCCATTATGCAACATTATAAGAGTCCCAACACTGTGGTGAGTGATACGAGAACTTAGTAGGTCATAAAATAAAGCTGCTCAGAAAAATATTTCATCAAATGATGATCTACAGAATAATACTATCAGTATCATTGAAAAAAACCCGAAACTACCAACATGAGTGCAGTGCCTCTTAAAGTACGCTAAAGTCATATATTTATTATACAAAAATTGATCAAACACCAAGAAACACAGAACATAACAAGATAAACTACATAAGAAAAATCTCAAGTACACACTAACCCTCAGTGGATGAAGCTGATTGAGGGGTGAAGTAATGAGGCACATTTGATCGACTTGGCACGGGTGGCGGTGGAGCCACTAACAACAACGACAACATCAGAAAAACAGTTTTTTTCTATCAGTTTATCCCCCATATTATTTCACATTATTTCTTTGATCTCATCAGAATCCCATCTCGCCCATTCAATACTGATCTCTCTATGCATGGTCATCGTTTGTCTACTACAATATGGCCATGCCACTGACAAATCTTTCCATGATTCTGTCATCACTTATAGACAGAAAACGTCCAAGCTATTCTAGTTATACCGAAGAAGGATATCGTAATCATTGCAGGTGACTGGAATGCAAAGGTTGGAAGAGACAACAATGGATGGGAGAGAGTCATGGGTAAC
>Ga0056128_1010225_pt1 | contig 11703 bp, 5 predicted proteins | sample WorMetLIZISLAND2_FD_71113 | JGI IMG/M metagenome (GOLD analysis project Ga0056128, IMG submission 71113) | Marine gutless worms symbiont microbial communities from Max Planck institute for Marine Microbiology, Germany - Olavius geniculatus... ... | reverse complement strand
CTTGCACATCGAAAACAGCAAAAATTACAAAAGGTGATATTATTCAGCAGCACATTGATACACAGTCAGTGTGATGCGGGCAATATCACCTTTTGTAATTTTTGCTGTTTTCGATGTGCAAGTCCTTAAATGTTGCCGTTAACAAGTGTATAAACTAATGTTTTGTACATATATTATTATTAACTGTGCTCCGCTCAAAGGCAGGATTATGGACACAATACATGTGCACAGCCAGCAATGGGTATAGTAATAATGAGTATTCATTAACTAGACTTTAAGCAGCGCCACCGTTCTTCAGTATATCACCGCGCACCTGCAAAGCTAAAAGTGAATTAACTTCTAGTTCTAGCACTACCCGGTACTTGTAAAATAGCAGTTTCTGACACACAATTAGGCCACCACAACAATAAATAAAAAACATTAACAAAGTATGAGCAATAAAATCAACTAAGGCTGAGCAAAAAAGGTTTGTACACGACAGCAGAAAAAACAGAACGATTACGACTGGTCATGTAATGATGTTGGTGCAGACCTCAATAATATATTCGCGACCGTCTTTGCCGACAACTGCTTGCACAGCAACCACGTCAAGCCCTCCAAACAGCTGACTACACTCGTCCACCCAGGCCCGAAATCTGCGCGCAATTCAACATTATTCAGTTATCTAATGCGTAGTGTCTTATAATGTACACAGTGTCACAAAATTTGCGAAACCCCCACAGATAACTTAGTGTAAAATTGTTAATACCTGACATATTATTTTTATTTTTACAGAATTTAAAACATTCATAAAGACATTCATTCTGAATTAGTGTTTAAAGTTTCTGCTCAAAGTGACCACTTTTGGCCTCGACGCAAGCTCTTAGTAGTTAAGGCGGGTGCGCCACTGCTTGACGCCTTGTTAATAACAACGTATTGAACGTAACCCTATGTGTAAACAAACTCTGACATCATAATGACGTTACACTGAGCACACACGGTAAGTTGCAGATGTCATAATTGATACGACGGTAAGTAATGTTAAGATAGTGAAGTGTACAATATTTCGTTAAAATCGACGAACTACAAACTGAATTAGGTATGTTTAAAGCAAGGGATGTCGCTAATTTTGGGACACGGTGTACATGACTGTAATCACGTCTAAAACATCTGCGAAAATGTTTCAATGGTGGATATGGTTTTACACAAAATAAAACACAACATAGTATTTGCAAAATATTGTGTTTTACACGTAGCCACGGCATAACGCTTTCGACACAGTAATTTGACATATTGTGCGCTGTCGAACCTGTCGGTTGTTGTAACCTGTTCCAACATAGAAGATCCTGTGTTCACCTTCCAATTGCCAGATATCGACGTTCGCCTGTAAACCACAAATTGCCACCACATCAATATTACATAATGTTTTCTGCACTGTATTGACATCCGGTAGCGATTGTAGGTTAACGTTAACTCACTCAGCTGACGCAGTCTGCAGCTCTCAGCAAAACTGAGTTCTCCAAATTATGGGAGATAAATTTTCTAATTTGATACATTATCGACGTGCTCCAGCTATGCTGTAGGGCGTTTTTGGCATGATTGTCGTCCGTCTGTCTGTCTGTCTGTCGTCGTCTGTCACGGATGCATTGTGGCTAAACGGTGCAAGATTACGCCAGGTTGCTATTGATCACTAATAGAAAGTCGCATATTGGCTTTCAAATGGCATCAAAATCGATGACTTTGAATGACCTTGAAGGGTCATAACGCACTGTGGTATGCCAATTGTGCGGTATTATGGCTAAGCGGTGAGTTGTAAGCGATTGGCGATGGTACCATCAGATAGGGCGCTTGGGTCTTCCCATAGGTTGTCAATAGTAACCATCCAGCGGTTTGGCTGTGATTTCAAATGGAAGGTTTCAAGCTATAAGTGACCGTATCTCAGAAACGGTGAAAGATAGGCCAAGATTACTATTAATCACTAATAGAAAGTGGCATACGCCTTTTCAGATTACACGAAAATCATTGAACTTGGATGACCTTGAAAATCAGTACTGCAACAGGAGCTGTATAGACTGTAGCGCGTCTTCCCTAACGACAGCTAGGCTTTCTTGTCGACAATGTTGCAATGTTTCACGGCGATCGGCAGAGGAAGCACAGGGATTCTGCGGGAAGAAAAGAAAAGAATAGGAAAAACATCAGCAGCTGCAACAAAACTATCCGGCCGGCCTACGCTTAGGTGAATCGTCTTTCGAGTAAAGGCTACGGAGTAGCAGTACGTACACGAAGGTGCGGTAGTTGCAGCCGATCTTCTGTATGTAGAGGTCGTACTTGCTGTCTATGTAGGGCTCTACGGTGCAGTAGCAGCCGGCAATGGCGACTACGCTGCTGATATCATGTAGACCAGCATTGTTCTCTACCTTCACCTACGGTATACACAATCACGCAGCGACAGAATCACAGTCACTCTGTCGGATGCATGGCGGGAAAATACCACTGTGTCAAAGTGTACAGTTCTTTACGGAAAACCCATCGCAAGGTGAGGTAGAGTCACCTGCCATATGGGATCACAATCACACAGTGTTAATTCCGCCACCCGACTCAGGTAAACGCGTCCCGCCTTAACTTCATCCAAGAAGGCCGGTACTCCACTTATCTCCCTCGGAGAGATGAAAGGCTAAGTTGATCAGTAAGTTGTAAACAAATGATAGCGACCCAACCATGAGTCGAAGTCACGACCTTTAAAAATTTTGATCGTAAGACTCGCCCAGCATCCTAACCGTTACGCCACAAAGCTACCTTAGCCTTCAGATCTGTTTTCTTCATGCTGTGTCGAAAAGTCCGGCTGCTGTATGTTTTTATACACGCGAAGCTGAAAGATTATGATTTGCATGGGAACTGCTACCATTGCTCCGTCCTACGTTATTCGTGACCTTGGTGTCTACCTCGACTCAATTCTCAGCAGGACCACAAATATTTCCAAGACAGTTTCGAATTGCTTCGCTGCGATGAGATTAATCCGCAGTGTCCGCCGTTCTGTTTCTAAGGCGGTTTTACTATCGCTTGTCACAGCGCTTGTTCTGTCGCGTGTTGACTATGGCAACGCAACGATCGCGGGACTACCTGCTCGCCAACTCTGTCAGCTGCAGTCTGTCCTCCTCGCCGCTGCTCGGATTGTTTTCAGTACCCGGAAGTTTGATCACGTGACGCCACTGCTTCGTGAACTCCATTGGCTTCGGATTCCGGAACGGATCGCCTTCAAGCTGTCGTGCCTCGTCTTCCGGTCTCTCAATGGCACAGCACCTGTGTACCTCGCCGACAGCATCAACCGCCCAACCGACGTCACCATGAGGCGAAGTCTGCGTTCCAGTTCATCAACGGCGGTCGTTGTTCCAGTGACTCGTTGCAGCACGATCGGGGATCGCGCTCTCCCGGTTGCTGCTGCCCGTGCATGGAGCAGTCTACCATCGTTTGTCACGTCATCGTCGTCACTGTCGACTTTTAAGCGTCATTTGAAGACGTAGGCCTACTTGTTCGCAACATCCTACTAGTGACGCTCATTCTAGTTCTTCTAGTTTTCTGTTTGCCAAACATGTCGACTTTTAGTATAATTATGTTACGTGTCCTTGAAATCTACTTAGACTAAATGCCACGATAATAATTTTCGTGCATAATAATAATAAAATCATGTTGTGCAGCATATGGAATAGATAGCATATTGAGATCAAAATCTACCGGTAAACTGTAGACAGTTGGCGCCTCTCACGGGTAGATAAGATGTAAAATTAGAACTACAAAAGCAAAACTAAAACTTGCATACCTGTCCAATGTAATGCCTAAAACAAAATCGTGTGCAAGTTTTAGTTCAGAGTTGAATATTGGGGCCCCCTCCAGTTGGGCCTCGATGGCTCACGCCATCAAACGGTCTGTCGTCTCTGCATCCATACTGCCTCTCGACCGTGTATTCATTGCGACAACCGTCACGAAACAAACATACATAATAGACACGGCTAGAGACTAACCGCAGCGGCTCTGTGCCTCTGAGCTTTCAGTTGTCACGTCACGCCGCGCTGCAAGATTTTTTGTCTATAAATGTTTGAACAGCTGCATCATTGACGTGCTGATGTTTGCGCTTATTCTCACACTGCGCCTGCAGTGCACCAGTTTTTAAGTTAGGAACCCGTATACGGGACGGACGGACAGATGGGCGGACGGGCAAGATCTGTGATGCGGCCTATTAAGACTTTTAAGCGTCATTTGAAGACGTACTTGTTGCCCAATTGCGCGCATAGAATTTGACAACAACTATTTGTTTCTTTAAGTATAAAACATTTATGCGACACCACAGACATACTGGAAGCCGTTAGGATATATAATTAGGCCCCCTATATTTGTTTAATGATCAGACGAGCGAGAAAGATAAGTAGCTTTTTAGCGTACCGTGCCATTGCCTGAGTGAGCGTGACCAATCTTCACAACGACCGGGAAACGAGGCGCTATCAACTGTAACAGAATAATTCAACACAGTAGCAATAACTGAATAAAACGTAATCCATATATATATATGTACCAACTTTCACAAAATTATTTTTTTTTCAGCTGTTAAAAAGTAAACCAAAACCCTCTACTAATAAATTTTTACCTCACTCTTAAAAACTAAAGCTTTCTTGCTTTTAGCTTAATTTCATCACACACTACGGTACTGTTGTGTGTTGCGGTCATTTCAAAAAATAATTTGACCTAAGCCTACTTATTCCTCAGCCCAAGCCGCAGTTTTACTGAAATCTATCCCACATTTTCACCATAATTTTTTATAAACTGGCAAACAAATACAAATAAATACTAAGAGTCCATTGCAGTCCGTTTCTGACAACAAGTTCTCTCTAGAAAACTAAAAATGACTTTTATGTCAACTGTTGTAACAGTGCACGTTGATCGAGCAAGGATAATTATACAAGCAAAAATGTAGCTTATTACGGGTAAATAGGAATCGATAGATAGAGTTTTAAAGTGTATCTCATGCAGCAAATAACTACACAATTAAGCTAATAAAATTAGAAATATATGGAACAAAATATATCTATGTCAGAAGTTTATACATTTTAAGGTTCGATAATAAGAATGCTTATTCAGTGCTCACCATTTCTTTATGACTGGGAAAATAAGACTGATCAACTAGCGGGAAGCTGTCTTTCCCCAATCGTTGACGAATTTGTAAAAGTTGTGAGAACTGCACAAAAACAATGAACCAACTATGTTAAAAACCGTTTACTGAAAACACGGACCGAAGCAATTTGGCAAAAGGCGCCATCGTTGATCGATGCTGCCACCTGGTGAATAATAAATCATGTTTCCGTAAGTTGGAAGCAATTTCATGTTGACTGAAAGTTCGACCCCCAAATTTCTTTTTTCCTGGGCCAGGGACCCCATCTGTTGCAATGTCATTGAAACCCACCAGTGTAGGGCCTAACTGCCAAATTACATCTAAATTCGTCAAACGATTTAAGTATGTTGCAGTACACGAATGTGACAGAATGTGTCGCATTAGGCAGAATGCCTAATAATTTAAACATACAGGTTAAGCATACACCGTAACTGTTAAAAATTTTTCTCATTCCTGTTCACGGTCTTAAACCCACACCACAAGTTGTATGAGATACAGGCCCTACTATACGTATACGTTTAACACTATATTTCTATATGCAGTCAAAAGTATTAACTAATTATTAATCAGTTTGCAGCGTCGCGGCTAGTACAGAGCAAACACGAAACTTTTAATAGCGCCTATCAGTGTCAACAGAGGATCTCTCAGATAATCAGGCAGTGTACTCGAGACACTTGACTCAGTCACCGAAAAACAGCTAGCAAAAGCGTAAACTGCAGCTGCATTAACCAGAAGCTAAAACGTGAAAGTAATGCAGGCTAACAAAACTCAGACCGAAAACTACGCCACACGCTGACCGACAAAGAAGACGCAAAATTGCTGTGACAGCTGTATACCGTGGTGACCATCGGGCCTCGCCGCAGTTTCCTGAATTATTTATTTACGCACGGCTTAAAGCTCAGCTTTGAAGCTCAGCCAGCTTTAGCACCTTGACCGTATGAGATGTAGAGTGGACCGAACGAAAATAGAAGACTTGTGATCCACAGTGAGGGAGAGAGAGAGCATGAGATGGGGGGGAGAGAGCAGATTGCGGTAAGAGCTACGTCGCTGCGACGGTATGTCTCAATTAATTATCATTCCCCGTGTGCCTGCTTCACTCAGCGCCGCCTGCCTGACTGATTTGACTTGGCCGCTAATTGAATCGCCGTTCGCGCCACTCTCTTCGCCTTAACCCTCTTCACTGGTCTAGTGAGTTCTGAATCTCCTTCGCCTTTCCACCGACAGCGACAGCTACAGAATTTCAGACAGCAGTTTGCCGAGCATGGAATTGCTGCCACATAAATAAACATGAAGTTGAACCCGCCTATAGTTCTCCCTCAGCTACTAGGCCTATATAAATGCAAAAAAATACACGGACTAAGGCTTAGTGTGCCACGCTGCAACACTGGCCTAAAAGCCAGTTAATGCATAATGTATAAAAGCTTTATTCGCCATCAATAAAAAATTACATAAATAAAGAAATAAAATGATACAAAGTGAGAATGTTGGTAGATATACACACGTGCATGCGAACTAAATTAATTGTGACTTTATTCACTGTGCAAGAAGTGAACAACGACTTATATTATTTTATCACTGTAGGCTAACGTGTATATGCTAAAGGTCTAACTATATGAGAAAGTATACGAGACTGTATCGGTGACAGATATCACAAACTGACCATTGATGGTTTGTTTGTGCTATTTTGACAGCGAAAAACCTGCACTGCATTTCTGCATCGATTGTCACGACCCGTCGATCGCGGGCCGACATTTTACTGGCTACAGTATTATCGCTCGTAAAGCACACATGTGCGAGATTAATAAATAAACCTTTACAGAAACACTGCTGACCCACTGGCTGAAATATTTAAGAACTTTTTCTGGTGTCCTGTTGTGCTGTTGCAAAATGGTTAACTCTGAATAGGCCAACTGTTCCGCGCACGGCCCAAGTCCACATTGGCGACACGAGCGCACACAGTAGCAGCACAAACGTTGCAAGCCAGACAGATGCCGTGGTCATTATCTGCCATACCCACGCCGTCGCTTCTATTGTTTACTGCAGCAATTTACGGAGCAAATGTGCCAGCAACGCGCAATTCTCGACGGTCAACGGCGAACCGTAAACAAAAATTGAGAACTATGATTATACCGTTTCAAAAATTCAATCCTGGACCGGATGGAGTCTGGTGCCCCCTTAGCGCCCGCCTCTCTGAGCCGGCGCCTGAAGGCAGTGGCTCCGTTCACCGACCCCTCCAGTTACGCCACTGGGTCTCGACTCTCGAGTTCTTGGTCTTGTTCTTGGTCTGGAGATCTGAGGTCTTGGTAAGTAAATTCGTAATGAGTCGTTGCAATGGGACAGTGAGTACATGACAAGACCAAGTGTGAGACGCAATGACACACGCACCACGTACGGCTTGTCGAGGAAGCAGTAAGTTGCCTGCAATGAATTGATGCTAGGAACGCCGCCATACTGTAGACCGATGATGACGTTGCGCCAATCATGTTGCGCGTCTCGACCATGCTGACGAATCAACACGAAGTCCGGCTTCAACGACCTGCAATCACATCACAGTACATCACAATACTCCAATCAGCCACGGACAGCTATATAGTGCGGCGGAGTGCGGGTTTTACTCCTTCATGTATGCTACAAAATGTGGGTTTTTAAATTTATCGTAAAAGTTTGCTCGAAACGCGCACATGCATGTTCTAAAATCTGTTGGTAGTTACAGGATAGCTGGCTACGTCCAGACATTGCCGACGCATCCAGCGTAACTCGCTTGTCACCGTCGAAAACCCACATTTTGTAACTTCAGCGAAAAAACCCCACATTCTATGGGGTTGTTGCCCCCAGCAGAGTTTCAAATCTGCTTCACAAAAGATGAGCACAAACGAGTTTTAGAGGAATTAAAGACAGTCGTGCCGCTGCAATCCATGTCCCGTACAAACGGATTTCAGTCACGTTGCGTAATCAGCGTTTCCCAGGAAGGCACGCATAAAACAGGCATCCAATTAAAAGACGTGCACGCCACACATGATAGGCCTAGAAGCTATTTACATCATACGCGATAATGATTCCGTCATTACAGCACTCGAGGGAAATTTTCTCATTTCCGTCGTCGAAATGTCTTGGAAGCTAAAAACTGATTGGTATGGAGATCACGTCACAGGCTCACGTCACACTCATCAAGTCAAGTCGTCCCTTCTGTTAATCAAGATTCTGTCAGTTGCTGTAGCGCATTACCCTCACGCCCTCTAGCGACTGCACAGCGTAAGTAAGTAAGCAAACATTTACAGAGCGCCTAAAAGCCAGATCAGCCGGCTTATTCTGCTCCACTTTGCGAAGTCCACTTACTGAGTGCAAACATCTTCCCACAGCTGGCATCTATCGAGTGCTTAATAAAACAAAAAAACCCAGCTGTCGCTAAGGTGGGCCGACTGTACCGCCTACATCCAAAGACCAGCGTGCGACTTCCGGTCGCGGAAAGAAAGCGATTTTCCAGAGTGACGACAGTCCCATACATACACGCTATGGTGACGTTGCTATATCGAACGTTACGATCAACGCTAAGATGCGATACGATAATTCGGCCAATTTTGATGCATGTGGGTGATGGCTGCAGATAGAAACTTTGCATTTAAAACTGCGGCCAAACCGCTGCAGGGAGAGACGGCAGAGAGAGACATACGCTCGTAGTTACTACTGACAACATATAGGAACTCGTCACTGCCCCATCCAACGGTATATACCATCCCCGAGTGCTGTCCCCTTACGACGTACGGTTTAACCACGATACATGCGTTACAGACGACAGACAAACAGCTAAACGGTGTCTAAAATGAGTAAAGACAATACTACCGGACAACTTTGGTGCCTCCGCGCGAGACCTGAATGTCGACTACGGTTCCCGAGTCTGAGTATGCCGCAAGGTTGATCTCCGAGAATTCCGCCTGCAATACAAACGAACCAATTAAATAGCGTTTTTTCCGCGCAATCCATGTACTGCGAAGCGATGCATTGCTACTGCAAGTTGTCTGTCCGTCCACAATGTTATATATCGTGGATGGCCATATACAGGGTGCGGCAAAAAAGTGGATCCCGCTCATCAACCGTTTGAAATTTTAATTTGAAATTTTACAGTTTTACTGAATGAAACCTTCTACATCTAACTGCCAAGGAAAGTGTGATTTTGTTGGAAAACGACAAAATTATAAACTTTCTAACATGACCGCCTACCGATTTTTTAGCATAGAAACAATTATCGAAAAAAAATTCTCCCGCAAAAAGGGCGAACGGCCCAAAAATTTTCGGTGTGGCGCGTTGTCTGCCAGGTATCACTGAACGCAACGCGCGACTTATTTTAGGGGTGCGCGTTGGGGGTTTGGGGTCGCAGCCCCTCCAAAATGGCCTAAAATCACCCATTTTGCATGCAGTGTTCGTTGTTGTATATCTCACTAATTTTTGACTGATCGGCACGATTTTTTCACTGCATGTTAGGTCTCACTTAGATCTACAACATTCTCGAAAGAAAATCTTGATTTTCACTTCCGGTTTTGGCTCAGTGCCAAAAGACCATAATTTAACCCCCCCCTCAAATTTTCTCAGCCAATTGAAGGCCGATGATCACCAAACTATCAGTCCATGTAGACCCCACAGCCAGGCGCCCGCGAAAATGACGCATATGTTGCCAGTGTGACGTTATGGTACCATCTTCTGATCCCCAAAGTGTGACGTTTTGGTACCTAACGCACCGCCTATTCGACTCCGATCACGCTGTGTGTTATTGCGTTGGTGTAGTAGCATGAACATTCTAATGAGAAAACTGCGAAAAACTTTAAGGGTTCACTTTTTTGCCGCACCCTGTAGATTGGGTTAAGCCTACTTGGAAAGTTTTTCAAAACCCAAACACAGGCAAACTAGTCCTTTAGGAAAATGTCTTTGAATGAAACCTACAATATATATGTTAAGCGGTGGAAGATAAAACTAGCGTTGCTACTGTTCACAAACAAAAAGTTGCATACGCGCTGTCCATTGGTACCGAAATAAACGACATTGGATGAACTCTAATGCACAAAACGTGCATCTCTGGGAGCCTAGCAGAAAACCGTGAATTATCGAAGGCTATAATACTTACACTACACTGCCAGCAGCTGAAATGTAGCGAATAGATGCTTCTATTCAATCTCACACAATCGTATCGATCAAAATCAATCAAAATGACTGATAAGCCTAACTGTGCACCGTGCGGTTTTTTGCGCTTTTTGTATTCGGCTGTCGCAATCATTTCCGGCAGAGCAATAAAATGAGAAAATAACACAGCAAAAATTCTACTCCGCTAACCTGCTCCACACGAATGTCCCAGTCACCAAACACCTTTCGACCTATGAAGTACTTCCCCCTGAAACAAATACAACGCGATATCAAAAATATAGACGACAGATAGGATGAAATTACTACTGCTTAGATGCTGCGTTACAAAAAGTAATGACTTTATCCGATTCAGCTTATCATCGCGCTAGAATCCCAATGGGATCTCTGATCACTGATGAGATTTAACTGCGGGAGCAGGAGCGACTTTTACTGTAGGCTACCTATTCCCACGAATTCATTTCCATTCCCATTCCCATGACAACACTTTATTTTTACCGCCACTGCAAACCCAGCAATAATGTTCAAGCCCACCACAACTATATGCATGCAGATTACTGTATGATATTAAAGAAGGCATCAAGCACGGGATAAGAAACTGCAATTAGAAATCTCATGCGATATCAAACAGTCGTCTGGGCGGCGCCCGATGAAATTAGTCGGGAAAACCAAATGCATTGAAATGCAGAATTTAATTTGAAATTGAATACTGGTTTGCCTCGATTCAATAGTTTTGGCATCCCGCATACATCGAACAAGCTATCAGTAAATCGCATTTATGTAACGCTACATCTCTAACGAATCAATAGACGCATAACAGAAATGAAGCACTGACTATAGAAATTCACGTTCTGCATCTCGACATGTTAGAATTTCTGTTAATTTGTTTTGTTGTAGATCTTTGATTTTTCATAACGTGTGTCGTAGGCCTAAAACTCGTGGATCTACTGTAGCCTGCATACTTCGTTGTTGTATACAGCTCATCTTTTCAGATAGACTTACGCCACGAACTGACTCTGAGACATTTTTTGAATAGTGCACTTACTAAACGAAACTGTACAAATTCACAAGAGATCGAAGTGAGTGGAGACTGGGCCTTAAAACGCTATACAATTTTAATAGTGGTAGTATTAATAGTTTTAGTTGTTGTTGTTGTAATACAGTAGTAGTAGCGTTAGTAATAGTAGTAATGTTGCTGCTGCTACTGTTGTTTTGCCACCCGTCCGTACTGACCAGTCGACGTGTGGTTCGTCGATGACTAGCAGTGTCTTACAGCGGTCCTTGTTGTAAACTGGACGCTGTCCGCCGCCAGCCGCTGAGAACAGACCGCGAGCGAAGGCTCCGTAACCCCCGGACGACGACGAGGACTTGGACGGCGAGCTCGGGGCACTGGGTGACGGTCGGCTGCGGCCTGCTCGCTGAGCGCGCGGTAG
>Ga0056128_1010224_pt1 | contig 11704 bp, 6 predicted proteins | sample WorMetLIZISLAND2_FD_71113 | JGI IMG/M metagenome (GOLD analysis project Ga0056128, IMG submission 71113) | Marine gutless worms symbiont microbial communities from Max Planck institute for Marine Microbiology, Germany - Olavius geniculatus... ... | reverse complement strand
AACCCTGCAGGAGTTAAGCCACGCTGCCCTAGATAGGCAGTGGTGGGCAGCGATAGTAAGAATGGCGTCAGACACCAACGGGCAATGAGCCCACGGTTGTCGATGATGATGATGATGATGCCGTTACCGCGACGCGACTTAATGCAAAACGCCGTTTACCAAGTCGTCTCACCGTGGCGGGTCGCAGCAGCCACATCGTCGCACGATTGCTCGTCGGCCGCTAATTCCATATTTCATATCGCGGCGGCGGAGTTTTTGCGCGTTCGCGGCACGTCCGACTCATCGGGCACAGAGCCGTGAAATACGCTCCTCAGGGATTCGACACCGGGATTAGGCGTCTTGCCGCCGGCCACGCCTTGGTCAGTAGGACGCGTAGCCAGGCCGTCCTTCTAGGGCGCCGCACCGGCTTGGACGACACGTTCTCTGTTAGTACAAATTAAACCAGTTCCCAGCGGAATGCGCGGTCGCTGCATACATACGGCGGGCGACCGTGCTGCATAGGACCGGTGCCGTAAGACACTTGTCAAGACGACGACGACGACAAGCGTCACCGCTGTGTCGCTCGTTCACGACTTGCAACTTCGCGACACCAACACTCGTTAGTTCGCTCGCACGCGAAACACGTGTATACCAGCAAACCACGTAACATTACTTATACAAATGTCCACTGACGCTAACAGCAGTGGCGAATGCAGAAGTGGTTTAGCCCTAGAGAAAACCACCACTCCAGGTTTTTAATAAATAAATTTATTTTGATGCATAGTTTTACTGTCCATGTCTGTTTCATCATCTTTATTCACTATAAATGTACAAAACATCAGTTTATACACGTGTTAACGGCGACATGCAATGAGTGACACATCGAAAACTGCAAAAATCATAAAAAGGTGATATCACTCAACATCACATCGCCTAACTATCACTGTGCTGTTGAATGATATCACCAAAAAATTTATGGTCCATGCAAATTCCTGGTCTTATATACCATAGCCTCGTAGCGTAATAGCACTGGCAGTTTGATCGTATCTTAACAGAATCTCTAACGGTACAGGACTAGTATGGCCTGCTCCTCATCGGCTTTGCAGATAGCAACGTCGATGCGATCGATTGTTGTGATTATTGGTGGACGAACGGACGGCGTTCTGTATCAGTGTCGAAGCGATACGTCGCGAGTCATGCACTACGCTGCAATTAGCGACACATTTACACACGCAGACGGATGGATACTGGACAGAGTGTACAGTACAGAATGGAACACTGAGGAGGAGCGGTCATCGCCGGAGGACAATTACGGACACGCACCCGCACCGCATACTCCTTGACGCCGCTGATGACTTCCATCCATTTCTCTTTCCCTTCTTCGGTGGCGCGGCAACGCCAGTTGTACGACGGCGACTAAAGCACTTCTCATGTCGGACAAGACGGCGGACTGCGGGCAGAACTTGCGTACTGACGACACCCTGACAATGTCACCGATCATTCGCCGAACGTACGAGTACATCGTCAAACACGCAGTGCACTTGATATAGACTCGTACACTGTAATACCCGTCACAAACGGTCCACAGTAGACCTATACAACAAACTGAATTTAGTAATTGTTCTAGCAGAGCTTTAGCAAAAATAATATCAGCATCATTGTGTCATAATTTTGTGTCAAGTGGAATGTGTCGTTTTTAACTGTTAACGTATTTACTTATTTAACTAGTATGGAATTGTATATAGGCCCTAGACAAAGTACACATCAGTAAGAAAAATGACGATTTTTGTTTTTTTAAACTTTTCCAGCAATTTACTGTTTTGCACGTAAATAATTTGTTTATTTGTTTTTCGAAGCGATCAAAAATACAACAAAGCACACCTCTGCCTTTTGCGATGAAGTATATTAGCGACTGGCATCATCGGTCATGGTGAAATTTTTTCTCAACAAGAAAACGTCATTATACCCTCAGTGTTTGATCTACGGTAACATTTCGCAACTTGTCGAATTTTTTTACTGATGACTTTAACGGGAATCACTATTTGTATGGTTTTTCTTACAAGGGAAAACAACAAAGCCCCCCCCCTTCCCGAATCTCCCCAATTATGCACGGCACTGCATAACAGCGGGTTAACGAACGTTTTTTGACCAGAGAACCAGACGTTTCTACAGGACGCTGTGGATAAAGGAAGTAAAAGTTTATGGAAGAGATCACAACGTATGGGTCGTACATCGTTGCCGGAGGCCGAACAAGGTGTGGTGGCCAATTAGTGCGTGAAGGACTTTTAATCATGTCTTGTAGCGGTCAGCAGTCAAGCAACACGACGGCAGAGAGAACGGTCAAGCGAACAGATATTCATCCACGATCAAACGTCGTAGCAGTAGTAACGACGTTGAGCGCGGTGACACAGATCCACACTATAGGCAGAAAGTCTAACACCTGCAATCTGGGGCTGTAGAGTTTTATTTCGAAGAAAATTACTAATGTTTTTTGCAGTTTTCATACTTGCCACAAATCATAAAATTATCACGCGTTTATTAGCAAAGTTGTTTGCTTTTCCTTTGTCCGTAAGCTGAAAGAAATTAGATCGAGATCACACTATAATGATAGCAAATCTAAAATTATAGATTTGCAAAAATGTATATTTTCATAATGTAGTTATTGCCGTGATGTGCTGTCAAATTCGAGCAAAGAATGGCCGAAACCAGAACAACGGATCAACAGATTTTCTATAATTCTTTCGTCTGTTGCAATTACTTGTATATGGCAGATCTCTAAGAAATTGGATTCAGCAATTCTTAATTAGCAATAAGTCTTGCGCCAAACAAAGAAATAATAAAATATGTGCAATTTTAGTCAAAAGTGATCTTTTACTATTACTACTAAGTACTGTCCAACAAATTGCAAACAATGAAACATTCTGTTAATTTTCACCATCACATAGTCCTTCGACCTTGCAGTGGATCGTGGTCAAACTAAAATAATGCATTTACAAAAATATTTGATTTATTCTACATCTGACCACCACCGTATGTAGGATTTCGATAAGGCTAATACGATATAATTATTCATATCGATCGGTAATAATCCACGCCACCTACGTTGCATCTTTGAAGCTGCTGTAACTCCATTAGCGTGGGCGTGGGAATAACTAATCACAGCGAAATCTCCGCCCAATGCTACCGAAAAAAAACTTCAATCAGCGAACTGCGAAGCGAAGTCTGAGTCGAGAATTATCATAAGTGAGGCTGCAAGTCGCGACCCCATCACGCCCAGTTTCATCGACGACGTCGTCGCCAATCGATGAGTTCACCGGAAGTGCGCCGACGCGCAGACGCGACTTGCACGATTGAGAAATTCCATTTCCGGAAGTGACAGCACCGACGCGCGGTAAACTGCAAAGAGGCTCGGATCATGGACTTGAATCCGCATGCACCAGAATACTCGCTAAGTCGCATAATGCTATTACTGATGACCTTAATTTGACTTTGACGATTATTTTAGGCTACCTGTTGTCGTCACCAGTAGCAATTTTGTGGATCGTGCCATCATAAAATAAAGTTGTTTAAAAAGACGTAATTATTTTTCAAGTTTTGCATTCTGCACTTTGAAACGTTAAAGACGTTTAAGCAATATGCGTATGGTGTGTACAATGGCTTGATTTTTTTTCAAATTATAAAATAACGGGTAAAAGACACAAACTAACAAATCATCATCGTCGTCATTATGGAAAAATTCTTTTTGTCCAAAAATTTCGGCATATTTAGTAAACTTTGCCCGTGCTTACAGAGCTCAGAGAGCTGTACGTTTCTGTACGTAGCCACTACAAAGTTACGTCAAACTATTCGACTACAGGTCGTCGTCGGCGGCTCTGTGGATGGAATGACTGACTGGTGGCTGCAGATCGCAGTTGTCGACATGCGGCACCACGCTGTTTGGACGATGCTTAGGGCAGGAGGCCAGTGGAGGCCTGATCGTGGGTGGTCGAGGTGAAGTCGCGGTGCATGCTGGGTAGCTGTAGTGCCGTGCCGTGCTAATGGAGAGCTGAATGGAGCCGCAGGTCTTGACGACGACTGGCGACTAGATGCTTTGTGCCACTGCTCCGAGTCCCGTCAGGCACGTCAAGTCGTGTCACGTGCCTGACGGACATCGGTCCCACTAACTCACTGCACTGACCGAGTCACACGTAACGATTTAACTGTCCGTCTCATCTTGCATGCTCTCTAATACGGCAATTGCGGCGGCTTCTTTGAGGCTAGGCTAAAATGAGCTTTTGTAACAACAACAACAACAACAATAACAACAACGCAATATAATTACTGTACTTATCCTGTCGTTATTCTTCTTTCTTCATTTTATTTTAACCTTTCCCCTCTTCCCGGTAGCAAAGATTTCGGATGGTTAATAAACGTATGTTTAATGTTAAACATTACTGGAATGAACAGTGGTACGACGATAGCCTCTAGTGAAATTATCACACACACGAATAGGCCTAGCATTGAAACGCTGCAAAAAGACTGACAGCCGCTAATACAAAAATAAGCCCTCGCAAGCCTTATTGAAATCCTGAGGTCCAGGTTTTCTAGACAGTAAATGACTCGTTGATTGAACTTGTAGCACCATTTCCAGAGCGGTCGGCTGGAAGACGTAAGGTAAGAGGCTGGAAGATTAGCCGGCCCAGCTGAGACGGCAAAAGACTCGGCAGCGCGTGGTACGTGACTGTCAGTGCAGTGGCGTCCGTGCCTGAATAGATGTCAACTTGGCATAACGTTTTACGTTTATAACGCCGGGAGGGAGATGTGCGGCGCCTAAATACCCGAAGTACAATTGACAGGTCAGTCATATACGACCGTGCTAGCTAGCGGATGGCATCAGCGGCTTAGGTCGGTATAATACAAGACACTAGCAGACGTATACTTGATGATTCCCGGCATGCACGGCGGGCGCGCTATGACGTCACACGCACCGACTGGTGTAATATGATGGATGGCGGGCCGGGCCGGGCCGGGCCGGCGCTAACAAAGTGCATCGCCGGGTTGATCTCAGACCGGTTAATGACCGTTCGTCATTCAGTGTCGCTGCTGGTCTGTAGTTACGTGTGTCGCCAAGCCAAGCCACGTCTGTACCCGGTCGTTGTCGCCGTCTTTTGCCGTACACGACGACGACTGAGGACTGCGGAGTTTTATTAGCGAACGACAGAAGAGAAGAGAAAGAAGGCGAGCGATCATGTCGACACAGTGCAGCGCACACGCGATCTGCTACGGGCGTCAGTCACGACGAGCAGAACATGACGTCAACAACGACTACAACAAGATTATGACCTCCTCACTCACTCATTTTGTCCCGGTCACGTTCGACCACGATACTACTGTAGTTATTGTCCTGTTCTTCAGTCTTAACTCTAAGACATAGTTATGATTTAAGTCAAAAAGTATGGCTATATATTTTACAATCACGCGCGTTTTCTTTTAAGCTGTACTTTGTGTTCTAGAAATTCGATGTCTTCGCCCCTTTTAATACTCGGATTGGGAATTAAAATTTAGAACCAAATTTAGCGATCGTGGTTAGAATAGGCCTATTGAAATTATTTCCCCTTTTATGCCACATGGCACGTTTTTTTGCTTCTTGTCTAGATTCTACATCACTGCATTAAATTAAAACATAAACCAAAACCTAATATGTAAATAAAAAATAAATAATGTTTTGACAATGTGAAAAAATTGAGAAAACTAAATTTAGAACTGTATGAGCCCCGGGCATTCACAAATGCAAAGAAACGTTTAGACAACAACTAGATCTATATCAAAGAGGTAAATGAAAAAGACTTCATTTGCGATAATATTATAATTGTCAACGCGGTTCCGTGATGTAGCCTATCCTTTTTACGTGGTAAGTTAAAACGCTTCTTGAACTGTGCACTGTCGACAAACTTATCCTATACTGTCTACATACGTCATTTAATCGGCTTAACAAAAACTTTATTGCCAACTTCAAAAAAATAAAATTGTGGGCAAAATAAAAAAGTAAATCCAAACATTTTGTTTAAAAATATAATGCCAAAAATATGTAATTTTTTTTGCTTCTGCCAGTCTAGGCTTAATCTGCTAATGGTGAAAAATTGTGAAAAATTTTCCAGGATGAGCAAAAGAAAGAAAGAAAATTTCTGCAAAAGCCAATCGATTTAAGCTCATGTCGCATAAGATTTATTCATTGAAAGTATTATCAAAATTTGCTTCAATTTTTCTAGATACTATGCACGTGATTACGAACCGCTACGAAGGTAATAATAATGTTCAGCAGCTGCCAGAATGAGCGATAGTTTTCAACGGTGCTCATCAATATGCTCGGCTACAGCGGCTGACGTGACGCAGCGAGCGCCGTCGCTGCAGCTCGTTCGACCGAGTCGATTAGACAATTGGAATGAATATGTAACCCCTCGCTCGAATCTCCTAATGTCCGTTGACCCCCGCCTTCTGTCGGCAGTCCATCGTCGTTTAAGTCCTTCGTCATGCTGATGAAATCTGTCGTTTTTATCAATTTTCGCTGACTCCGCCGCCTAATCAGCCGGGTTAAGCTGGGATCCGACAGCGACAGAGGGACGTCATCACGGCGGAGAGAGGGAAGAAAAGCAGCGTGTCTGGGATCTTCCGTTTAACCCCCTACAGACGTGCGCGTCCTTCCATTCAAGCTACTGTCAAATCCCGTCTTCATCGCGCTTCCGTGCTTCGCTCACTCGCTCACTCACGTCCGTCCAGCACGTTATATTTCCGAATTAATATTTGCACACGCTCGCGCGTCCGATCGAAATCTCGCGAAATCCCGCCGATATTACGCGAGATCCGACGGCGCAACGAACTCGCGTAATTAATAGTAGTTTTTGCCGGATGGACCGACAAACAGACGAAAAGACTGACTGACAGACGGGCACGGTTATGGAAAGCTGGAAAGACTTGTTCTTTTCGTGAGTTCCTTCACTCGTCGTCAACATCAGAGTTCTACAGTAAAACTTGGATGATTATGATTTTTGTCAAACATTTAAAAGACTTGATAAAATATAATAGTGATATACTACTACTGGTGCTGCTGCTGCTGCTGCTGTAATATCTGTTGGGTTACATGAAGAGAGCCACCCGCCTGGCTATGACCTTGAATGACCTCCGGTTATCCTTCCATAGGAGATGACCTACGGATTATATAGTTTATTTGTGTTATTAATTATTCAGTTTATTTCTATATTTATTTGCTAAATTATTCTATTGTACGTTTCTTCTCAGATGTTTCTAACTAAATTTTTAAGTCTGATAACTTCCTATTTCTCCTTTATATCTTTCTACCCTTTTTCTCTGTAGGTCTAACAAGATATTCTATTTCCGGTATGATTGGTGCTCAAGCTAAGTCTTCTCTTTTAGTCCTCTCTTAATAGATATAATTAGCTAATTTACATTTTTTGGTCTATTTCAATTCTATTTGCAATTCTATTTCTGTCTGCATTTTTTAAAGTCTTTATCTAACTTTCAGCTAATATGTAAGGCAAACAACGGTACAGAAATTTAGTAATGTTATTAGCACTTTCACTTTTACAATTTGTACAGTTTATATAACAACCAGGTTTTCTTAATTCATCCAATCAAGTTCCGTCTTACAGATTCCTTAACTGAGTCTAGCAATCAGCCGCACAATAACTCATTGCTAGTTTACGCTTCTGTGTCGAGTTAAACGTTTAACTGGCAAATTTCGTTCAAAAGCGCGTTTCACTAGTTGCCGGCAGGTGCGTGACTTCAGTGACGTAATGCTGACAGACGTCATGATCGATTGCTTCCAGCGTCATAACCCCTCATGACGTCACCGGAGACTGAACTCAAGTAGCAGTCACAATGGAGATTATTGACTTTCCATCCATAAGTCTCGGCGGCCAGTTTGATAAGCTCGGAGCGCTCTGAAAGCGAAAGCCCGAGAACAATGATGCACGGATTTTTCTCAACATCGTAATATAGAACCGACTGTATGAAATGGACTTCAGCCGAGCCGTTATAATTATATTGAACACACGTAATCAAACTCGGGTGTAAATTACTGACTAAATCATTGAAACTTCTACGACGTTTACTATTGATGTTTCGGACTCGTCGGCGACTTGATGGAACAAAGAAATAAAATAATATCTTGCAAAATGCAACCTACGATTTTTTTTAAAAATTACAACTACGAAAGCGTTTCAAAAATATTGAGCCTTGACATATTGAACAACAATATTCTTTACAATCTGTACATCAAAAAAACGTAGGCTACGTTATTTACTGACTTATATGAGTCTGCTGCGAATATGACGTCGTTGTAATTTATGACGTCACAAAGCATTAAATAGAAACGATTCGCAAGATCAACGCAAACGGCTTCAGGTCATTCATCATCGTGGGTAGCGGACACCGCCATGATGAAATTTTATGTTTCAAAACAGATAGGCCTAATAGTCACTGGGGCTCAGGTCATTGCTGTATTACATGTATGCAGGGTGGCTTTAATGTACGAAGTCATAGTAACGAGCAGCAGGATGGGTAATTGTAACTTTTTGACTGGACTTCAATACGGGATTTAGGGGAATGGGTGGGGCTTGCTTCCGGGCACCCGCGCACGTGTAGCAGGGCCGATTACACAACTGGCCAACAAATAACCATTTAAGTTCCCACCTTACGTCTGTTTTTGCACTACCTGGGGAAAACAAAATAAGCAAAATATTACATTATTATCTAATGCACTATCATCATTTGATTACAATAACGCACATTTAGCACATTTTGTCTACAATTATAGCACTTTGGCTGCCAGTTTATACAATTGTTTATTGTGCAACTGCAAACTTTAGATATTTGAAATATCGGCCACTTGTGTGAACAAAGGCAAGCAGATGCTTTATCCATTCATTGATAGCAGTGTCGGTAAAATGTATTGCTCCAGACATCAACCAGTCGCTTCTTGAGTTTATCGACACCCCAAACATTCTCAAACGGATTGAAATCAGGGCTGCTGTGGGCCATCTATCTGGAAAATACAATTTATTAATGTTTTCTCTTTCATTTTAACGCATATGTCGCTTATCCTGTTTTCCCAAGCGTTCGGTGAGACAAGAACTTAGTTAGTTCATGGCAAGTTTTGTCGGAAATATTTGTACCAAAAACTATTACAATCTGATAATACTATTTTAATCGATAATATCGGGAATGTTTTGACATTATTTTGTTTATTTCAAAGCGTATTTCGTGTGTTCCGTTTTTCCCAGGTAGTGTAGAAGCACATATTGGGTGAGGTAAAGACTTGAACGGTCGTTTAATAACCAATTGTGCTAAAAATATTCGTATCAAAAATTATTAAAATTTGTTAGTTTATTTTTACGAGCGATAGCAGAATGCTTCGCGTGTCTTAGCCATGGACTGAGAGTCTGTTCGTCTGTCCGTCTGTCTGTCACACTCTGCAGCCCTATCAGAACGATGCAGGCTAGAATAACGAAATCTTCACCATGAGCTGGCCCGATGACTCTAGTTTTTCGTGACAAAATTTCGTGCCACTGGGTGCGAAGGTTCCTTTCGAACGAGGGCGTCAAAGAAAGGTTCCCCCTAAAAGACGTTATTTTGCCTCTATTGACTCGTTTCGTGCGAAAAAAAACGGTTGCAGATAGGCACAACATGCTGCTTATCATAATAAGCACTAATGACGGGCTTTTTAAATTTATCAACATCGATGTCCTTGAACTACTTTGAACCCTAAAAAAGTTTTAGTGAATTTTTCGCAATTTTTGGCTGCAGCGCACATTTCAAAAGTGAATTGCGACGAAATGCCTGAAGATAGACAACCTGCAAATAAGAGTTTCAGTATTAAACGCAAATTTTAGCAGTCTAAGTGCCGACCTCCTAGGTTTAAAGAGGCCTGCGCACGAGAGCATCAAAAAGAGGTATTCCTTTAAAAGTGGTTATTTTACTGATATTGGCTCGTCTAGCATGAAAACAGGTGCAGATAGGCACAGACATCCTGCTCATCATAACAAGCACTAGTGACGAGCTTCTTAAAGGTGTCAGCATTAATGACCTTGAATGACCTTGAGCCCCCAAAATAGAGGTTTTTAGTGAATTTTTCGCGATTTCGGGCTGATTTTAAAAGTGAATTTCGCCGAAATGGCCAACTTGCGTGTGAAATTTGTAGCATAAAACGTACATTTGTAACAATCTAAGTTTCTATCTCTTAAACTTAAGAAGTCTTCCGCACGGAAGCTTCAAATTTAAGTACTTTTTCAAGACGCATTATTATTTTATTGGCGACTGGAGGCTGGTGTTGTTGCTTAGAGCTGGTGGTGAACACTTCGAACATTCGCAGTGACAATGGAATTCTGGCATTTAATCATTATTTAGCTGTGTTGTTTCAACGATGTTATTAAATTGGTGTTGTAGCATGATCATTTTTGAATGCCGAAAAATCGGTAGGCGGTCATGTTAAAAAATCTATAACTTCGTCGTTTTTCAACAGAATCACAGTTCTTTTTTGCTGTTAGATGTAGAAGGTTTCAATAAATAAAGCTGTAAAATTTCGTATTAAAATCCCAAACGGTTGCTGAGAAAACGGCTAAAAAATTTAGGAATCCACTTTTTTCTGCCGCACCCTGTATATTGATTGCCAAGGTTGCAGGATTGCTGCTATCGCGCGTCACGTGAACTTTGCTTAAATTACTTGTTAAATTACAATTGAAAAGTTGGAATCCATTTTGGGACACAGTGTATATTACTGTCAGATAATGGTTTTTTTTAATTATAAATTATAATTACCAGGACTGGTGTCTACATGTGAACATCACTGGCAGCATAGCTAAACGAACCTATAAGAACACTCCATGCATTAAATCTCCAGGCCTCCCACCAACAGGGGGTCTCCCACCAAACCCCTCAATTTTTAAAACCCCGTAATTCGATAGCCAATTCTGGCTTGCATAACTTTTGCTACCACCTTTGTATCGTTAAGTAGATTTCCCTAGCTAGTAAATTTCTTCGCGCTAGTAACCAGCTTGTTTGTAAACTCGTGTTATTCAGATGTCTCTAGTTATGTAATAGCTGGGCACTGGCCTCCCACCAGCTGGCCCCAGGCCTCCCACCAGCTAAATCCGGCCCTGTCTCCACCTACAGTGTTTGTCCCTTTTTGATGTCCGGGCTTATAGTTATTGGACTACGTTGCCTAATGCCTAACTAATCTAAGATTATCCGTATATCTCTCTAGCGACAGGCGCTATTTTGAAAAAAAATTCTTGCCTGCTTATCGGTAGCCTAAGTTTGACCCTACAGTGCACCAGAAAGTTTTTACTGCGTATTGTATTGTGTACATGAATATTTCTCACTGTTTACGCTTCACACTTCTACTTAACCACAATAATTTACTACACTGCACGACAATACAGTATAATTAGGCCCTATAACCTACGTATCTTACACCGTATCCAAAAAATCAGCAGTTCTTCATGAATAACTTTAACAAATCTGAACATATTTTTCAACTGTTAGCACAAAAAAAATCGTAATAGGCCTAATACGTTTTATAAAAAAAATAAAAATTTACTTTCGAAATGTTCTCATCACTAGGGCTGCCGTTATCGGGTAATTCGTTACCCGGGTACCCGGCCGGGTAGCTTAGCGGGTACCCGGGTACCCGTCGGGTAGCAAGTAAGTAAGTAAGTAAGTAAGTATGACA
>Ga0056128_1010222_pt1 | contig 11704 bp, 6 predicted proteins | sample WorMetLIZISLAND2_FD_71113 | JGI IMG/M metagenome (GOLD analysis project Ga0056128, IMG submission 71113) | Marine gutless worms symbiont microbial communities from Max Planck institute for Marine Microbiology, Germany - Olavius geniculatus... ... | reverse complement strand
TGCTGTTTTATATCTACAACCACGATGTCACCCTTACACTGTATATAAACTGAACAGTTTTTTTACATAAATATTTGCAGTTTTATTGCCGTTGAAAGTAATCTAGAGCTGAATAAAATCGAACAATAGAATAACCACTACAACTGCTACCACAACTACTGCTATTCCTATTTCTACCTCGACTATAAGTAACCCTTACTTTACTATTACCATACTCTACCCCTACCATAACTTACCTTACCCCTATTGCTACCATAACCCTACGCCTACACTACCACTATTCTACCCCTGTCTCTACTACTACTACTACTGTGACGGAAGTCACATTTTTGACAAACCGCATTAATAATTTAAATTGACCCAACACTAGCACCCAAGTTGTCTGCTTGCGTCATCATGCATACTATCAACTTCCGCTAAATATAGCGACTCAAAATCCGCCTGTTTTGTCTCCACACTCTACTTTTCGCCAGTATTTTATTTATTTTATTGTGCCCAAAGTAAATTTAAAATTGGTTTTGTCTTGGAAGATGGGCTACTTTGCCTAGTTCTATGGGTTTACTATCAATTTACGTTCAAATCGGACGGGTGTCCTATCTCGCTTTAAGCAGCTGTCGAATTAGAAGATTCTGTCATTAACTTTCAGAATGTCATACTAATCTAACGTCTGATTAGTTAGTTAGAAAATGTAGAAATGTTTTTGTTGGTAGATAATAACAATTTTTCGTATATTCAATGTATGATTTTTGCAGGGGTGCGTATGTGCGCTTTTGAATAATTGTGCACGCACACTGCCCATATCAAAATAAACCGACCTCGAAAACACCCCATAAGACGCAAAGATCTTCCATATACCTCTTAAGTATGCCGAGATCTACCCCGTTATGTCCCAAATTTTGTTGTAATGGCAACAGGAGTCGCCAGGGAAGAAATTTAAATGACACCATTGGATAGCGCGGGCCAGAAAATAGGGGGGTAGGTGCAAACAGCGTGCAATTTTCTCTTAAGGGGGCTGAGTTATCGCCCATTTTGTCCCAAATTTCGTTGCCATGGCAATGGGGATCGATCAGGGGTAAATATAAATGACACCGTTAAATTGGCCGACCCCGAAAACCATACCCTGAGACCAAAAATTACGACTTTATCTTATACGTAGCCGGAGTTATGACAGTTTAAAGCATTGTCTAATTTTCTTCATAGGCGCCATTGTAATTTTCATATTTTTGTGAAAAATAGGTGAAAATGTTGAATTTAAATTTTGTAACCCCCGAAAGGCACTTCCTTGCACGAAACCGCGTCATATGAGCCATCGTGCGTTAAAATCAGTTCAGTCGTTTTTCCTGTAGAGGACGGCAAGAATAAAAAAGGAAAGGAAAGGAAAGGCACAAAAAGTCACGCAGACGTTATATTTCACCTATTTGTGGGAAAGCCCCCTGTGAAAAAAATTTACCAAATTTTGCGTGTTGGGAGATATGCCGGACGTAATCATTTGTGCAAAATTTTGTGAAAAAATTAAGGGGTTTGGGAAATACGACGGGTCAAATTTTGGAGTTTCCCATTGGAATTGCTGGTCACCCTTACAACAGTGCTGCGCTACCGCGCAGCCTGTGATTATTATATTAAATGCATCTGTACACTATCTTGTGAAATATGAGTGTAAGAAAAAGCTAACGATAATAAAGAACATTTAGGTAAATGAAAAAACTTTAGACCAACATCGCGGTGAATGATCCATATGACACTAGATTGCGTTAGACCCACACAGTCTACCGTTACATAGATCATTTACCACAATGTTGGCTTGAAGTTTTTTTTTCATTTACCAAAATGTTTGTCATCATCGTTACATACATATATTTCACTTATATTTCGCAAGGTAGTGTAGAGACATTTTTATGGTGTGGTGGCATGTGTAATAATCACATTATTGCAATTTGTCTGCTGAGTGTGCCAGTGAAAAAAAATTGAAAATCTGTCAATAATTGGCAAGGATATGGACAAAAGTAAAGTGACACATTTTTATTGGCACACCCTGTACATAATATGTGAATACAGTAATTTACGCCATGTCTCAAAAAACAGTCAAAGTTGTTTTTGTTATAACTTTGTCAAACTTCCACCAAATTTTTAATGTTTCGCTCAAAGAAGGCCAAGACAATAGAATTATGTAAGGTGCACTCATTTTCCACCTCACCTAATTTGTGTCCATGCACTACCATGTTTAACACAAATGCTCCAAATTGGTACATTATGTGGTGATATTTGTATCAGATTGCTCACTTTTGGATCATCCATTTGACGGAGACCGCCACGTGATTTAATAATGTTGTGGTATTAAATATTTTCACGGTGAAAATAGCAGACAACAAAATAGCTGACTGATGAGCTTAAAATGTGTCTAATCAATGAGTGAATGCCGTTTGATTAGTTGATTGTTGATTCCACTATCAGCCAGTGGTATTGCATCTAAGCCATTGTGTCCATGTGTGCAGGGCACACTTTTGGCATAAACTCTGATAATTTGCAAACAAGTTGTCACACAAACTTATAATTCTGCTAAATATTCACATTTTATTGTGTTGTGTGCTTAATTAAGTCGTTAAAATGTTTAATGGATAACTGCTCAGCGTTGTGCAGCAATTTAAAGCATCTATGTTTCACATGGTAATGCACTGACATAAATTAGGTGAGGTTGAGAATAAGTGCACCTTACATAATTCTATTGCCTTGGCCCTCTTTGTGCCAAAAATTATCAAATTTGGTAAAAGTTTCACAAAGTTATAACAAAAACAATTTTGACTGTTTTTTTGATACACAGTGTAGTATTGTTTACATTCAAAGCTCACGATTCTAGTTACTATTAATACATTACGTGTTGTGGTACTTTTACTATAAGTCAGATGTCATCGTAAGCCACCTGCTGTAAGTTTAAAAGAGTGAATTGTTGACAGTTTGTATTGTAAGTTGCACAACTTTATGTCTATCAGTTATTTCACCTTTACGGCTGGTGTGTTAGTCTTCTTTAATGTTCAGTTGAGAATTCCAGGTTCTTTGTGCATTTTGTGTCTTTTTCTTTACCCAGGGCCAGTTTTTGTTTTGTGTTTAGCTAACCCCATTATATGCCGAGAAGTTAACTCATGACATTAGTAGTGCTTTGTTGTTGCAGTCGTTGTCATTTTTAGTTGGTGTAGTGACTGAATAGGGTGAGATTTCATATGTCTTGATAAATGTTGTCTGGAAATCGTACGGTAGTCTTGCATTATTTATATTATTGATTGTAAGTCTGTGTATTTATCAGCATGAAATGTTGTATGATATTTGGTGTTAATCCCGGCTTCAATTCTATCATGTTGTGTTAACACTATAGTTGAAATGTCTGATGAAGGGTTTATTGTACAGACAGCTTTGTTAGCATGTGATTGTGTTTCACAGCTGCCCCTTTGACACTTCAAATTTTTATACGTCCTGCGAATACACGTATATTTCTTATTTACAGTTGCAGCGTCATATTGCTGAGTCAGTACTGTGCATATGTATCATGTATTATTAATTGTCTTCCATTCAATAGTTAATTATTTGTGGTGCTGTGCTGTTACTCAGAGGCTACTGTATCTGTTTTTTTTATGCTTCTGTCAACGTATTGGCCATGGTTCCAGGGTATTCATGCGTCCTTGAGTCTCGAACAAACATTTTTAGCAAGATAGTTCGCATATTTGTTGATGGAATTTGACCAAATTTTCACCACTAATGGACTTTGGGGCACGGATGAATGCCTTGAATTTTTGGGTCAAAAGGTCAAGGGTCAAATGGTGGTCAAATATGCCCCAAGATGCACTTTTTGGCCTGGTTAGCACGATATTTTGAGTGTTAGTTGTCACATGTTGGCGTAGGCATAATAGTTGATGGAGTCGTAACCACCCTGTAGTTCTCCAGTTGTAGAATGCGGCTTGGATTAGGGTTCCACTTTGTATTTGTCCAGAACTTTGCCGAATGATAGTGAGTTTTGACAAGTGTTTGCCTATGATGCAAGTGGACGTTCAGATATTTATGTGTGTATGATTTCTCAGAACAGCTTGGTAATTTCTTATTTTTTTGGAAAACGGATACCGGGTAGTCACATTAATATTTTTGTGTGTCATTGCAATAAGTTTTACACATTTGTTCCAGGGAGATTGTGTAGCTTTATCTAAAAAATCTTTTTGTTTTGAAATAGCCTTGAAGAAATTCTTGTACTGGCATTTGTTGCATTATATAGGATTGCGACAGATGCAAGATTTGTTTTTACTCAAAATCACATCACTGCCTCTGATCATCAAGGTTGGCAACATGCCTCAGTGATGTAACATTATAATCAACTTGTTTCTAGATGTATTTGAATTAAGTAAAAACTTGGATGGTTTGGGAAATTATACTTTAATTTATAGCTGAATGTCATTTCATAAATTTATATTTCGGCTACCAGGAAGTTGTTGACAAATACAAAATACAGAGGCGGTCTTAACTTCTAAGACTTAGCACAGATGACGTTTAGTTGTGCAGTGTTCATTAGGAAATGTAGTCTGTATAGTATTGCTGCATGTCTGATCTGATAATTAGTCAATATTTCATGCGTTTTGTTTGCGTGAAACTTATTATGCTGGATTGGAACAGTTGACTGTTTTCTTGTTTTAGTCGTACGTTTAACAGAATAATAATTAGCTTAATGGAAATTGTTTTGAAAAAACAATAGAAAACAAATAGATAGAAAAAAAACATTAGCGCAGTAAATCCGGGATAATTTTATCATTCTGTGTACTTTCACAGAGTGCATAAGGCTTGCCGGCCGATTAAATACGTTAATGATATGTCAGAGCTGTAATTGCCAGTAGCTGATTATTGGTATCAATCAACGTCAACGTTTAGTGGTGATGATCAGGCTGGGTGCGCTATCGTCGTCATAATCTATATAGCCTGAAGGTCGCATGATCTACAAGTCTATTGAGGCAAGGCAAGGCAAGGCAAGGTAAGTTGGCGTCAGAGAGCTAACAATGGCGGTCAGCGAGCGACTGAAGGTAGGGAGAGGGACAGGTGTTGGGAGCACAGCACGCCACGCCACGCTTCACTGAGCATCAGCCCCACCCTCGAGCCGTTGAACAGTATCATGACGATCCGTGCATATCCTTTGATGCCGCACTACCAGTAATAATTCATATTCATTATATTCATGTGAAAAAAGTGGATAAGTCGCAACGATTTACACGTAAAAGTTTAAAAACGATAATAGAATCAAGATCTCCGAACAGCGGAAATGAGATCAAACGTTTCAACATAGAAGATTACACGCTGTGACTATTAAATGTCTTTAAACAATGCCCCCATGTGCGAGAAGTAAGAAAAGCTGAAAATATGTTGTAGGTCCAAATATATGAGCTGGTTTTCGTCACAGTGATTTACTTCGCCAGTGGGTTCTAACGCTTTCTGCAGCCCAACCGGTGGTAATTAGTTAACTTTGCACTTCTAGTCATCTGTTAGCCCCCAAAAGTAACAACACTTTTTATTGCTCTTGCAGCCACAATGGCTGGATTAGGTGTACAATAGGCCTACATTAAAACATCGCAGACAAAACGAATGTAGCCAGTAAAAACGCTCGTAGCATTCACTTTCCTCTCTTCGTCGCCCAGTGCACGAATCGTCATGATACAGCCATCGTCTGCACGAATCGTCACACAATCCGCTGAACGGCTGCACGTGCGATTACTAACGGACGCCGGTCGAGATGACGGTGATTTTTGGCGTGCTGCAAACGACCTCTGACCTCTGCTGGTGACGCGCCGCCCGCCCGCCCGAGCGGATGTGCAGGGCAAGTGTGCCGGAATGCAGGCGGCAGGTGGTCCAGGTCGCTGGAATGTCGCTCGCTAGCTGCACGAATTCAAATCCATCTTTTAGGCCTGCTACATACATTGAATTTCGAATAAACAGCTGGATTGGACGGCTGAAGAAACTTGGGGAAACGGAAATGCAAACAGACAGCGAACACTTTTGCTGAGCCATAGGTTAAACAGTAGAAAGTTTGGCTTACAACGAATGACAATCCACGTCCTACGCCCGTGCTACGTGTATTTAATACTATTTGTTGCTAAAATAGAAAATAATATTAATTTTTGGCAGTCGGTGGCATTGTATAAGTTGTTTCTTCTAGCGTTTTTGTCGACTGTCGTTCTCGCAGTCGGTTCAACTAGTCAACTTGACTCGCTTCCATGCAGCATTAGGTGCGAAAGTTAGGCTAAGGCCCCTACTGCAAATAATAATTTGTAACTCACCAGTTTCTCTGAGCGCATGCGCAACAGTTGCCGTATCATTGTAGCCTATTCATGGCGTGGTGGTATCGCTTAATGTAGCTTTGCCTTTTTGGGTCTACATTTTTAGCTTTGCGGAGTGTTATTGTCATCTGTTTCCGTTAATCGCTTACTCTCGTCCTAAGCGTAAAACGCGCGCATTTCGCAGTCTGCAGCACTAGGCCAAATCTGTTAACTTCTGGTGTTCACCGGTGGCACCAGATATTTTTCTGGACATTGGGACCTTTTTCAGAAACTGATTTCTGAGTCTCTGGCCGCCATCAGGGAGCAGCAGCAGCAGTAGGCCTACTTCTTCTACAGCAAAACTCCCAAACTGGCGAAGACTGCAGGCATACAATCAAGTTACCGACGTGTAGTCTACACATGCAACAGGCCCACATAAGCGAAGGACGTCCGGTTGATCCTTGGTCCAGTGTTGAATCGTCGAGCGTGCAGCTGACTACAATGTCGACAGATGTTCTGATCAGTCGTCGACATTGTCATTGTCACTTCAATTCGGTCCAGTATCCGGTGACGTTCTCGCGAAATCTCGCGTTGCACGAGATGAACGACCACGTGACATAATAACCTATACACGCTGTCTCGACAGACTACAGTCGCCATTCGTTGAAACACAATACCTTTGATGTGGTCTACAGGAAATTCTTTTCGGAACAAAATCTCACTAATGGCTTGCCGCGGTCAGCAACACGAATAAGCAACGTCTAAAACTATATACATGTACGTTCACATACAAACGGCATCATTTTCCTAGTTCTGTTTATGAATATTATAAATGTCATGAATGATAAAATAAAAAAGACAAGAAAACTAACAATAAAGCCGCCCGTATGAATTTATGTTGTGTTTTCCTGCGGATATCTCGCAAACTTCAGTCATAACTGTGTATCACTGTAACTGTGCGACATATTTGCGGAGCGTCCGTTTTTGAAGAGGCACTTGCAAGAGAGAGAGAGGTGTGTATTTTCGGCGATCCGCCACCCAGTTCCCCCTCCACTGTGTGGGGAGCAATCTAGCGGCCGTGCGACGGCACGCGAACTGCTGTCGTTGAGTCGCGTGGCGTTCGCGCGACCATGTCACGCCCGGGTGTTCGTCCGTTCTTCTGTCTGTCTGTCTGTCTGTCTGTGTGTGTGTGTCGGCGGGCGGGCGATGGCGATGACGGCAGGTGCAAAACGCGTTTGAAATTTGCTCTCAGCGCACTACGACAGATGTGCCGACGCCGCCAGCGCCCGCGCGCGCGCGTCTTAACGGACGTCGTCGGCAACGGATCATGGAATTAATGCACGCAGACGCTGGCGGCAAGGTGCTTCACTCCGCGCCGCTGGCTGTGTGTGGGGCTTGGTCGCCCCATTGTCGTTCCTCTCCTGGCATTCGTCACCGTTGCTCGACTTTTTTGAATCCTCTCTAGCGCCCGTGCTGATCACGCGACCACTGATACTTAAATTTAATTACTTACCATATAGCGCCGACGCGGCGACAGTCTATTCCATAATAGCATGTCGTATGCCAGTTATGTGTTAAAATTAAAGATATTTTCAACATAATTTTTTTAAACTTTCATTTCTGCACATTACTAACAACAAAGTTTTAGCGCATTGTGTAGAGCCTACTTTAGTCGATCACTGAATGGAATTGAATTAAATTGAGTTCATTTCTTTATGCAAAGTTTATCCTTCTGAGCTTAAAGTGTTGTATTGATGTAATTTTTTCTCGTGTTGTGACTTTAGTTTTCACTTTTTTAATTTTTTGTTTAATATTTTAATAAAACATTCTTATTATTAACTGTAAGTCTTACATTGCCGTCGGTTTATTTTATATCATAGGATAGTTTAACTGGCAAAAAGAAATTGGGAGTTTTACAAAAAATACACAAATTTTGAAAAATTGTATAGTATGTGTTTGATTAAAAGAGCTATAAACATGTCTATTTCTCTTCCAAGCGCAAATTCTATATAGTCTCCTAGTTCGTACACAGTTTCAAGTACTCTATGGATTCGTAAATACATTAAAAAGCTAAGGATAAAAATGATAATAAAATGCTGTTCGAATTATTGCGAAATTGTCATGCGACAACTGCATCTTCATCTGACATTTTATGTGACATTTTATAATGATTTGCATTATATTGCATTGCATTGTATGTATTGACGTAACTCAGCCTTTCGGCTAAAACACAAATAAAAGTTTATTTCATTTCAACTGTCTGGATGTATCGGGTGCAGGTAACAAGCGAGAGAGCTGCGGCGTGGGAGCGCGCTGGCTGCGCATGCGCACACACAACTGATTGTACTGGACCTACCTGGGCAGGTGCGCGTTTGACACGGCTCAAGTGAGTGGTCGGTCGTCTGCCAGCCGTCAGTGTCCATTGAACTGCGATCGTTTGTCGCACTTTCGTACGAATGCTTACAGCAACAGGAATGAATAGGCTAGCTGCTGTTATATCGTTAAACTAGACGATTCGAATATTTATGTAATATATAGACTAACAGGAAAATGCTGGCGTGACTCGTCATTAAAAATCCGTTCGTTATTTTGGATAATCGATTGGATTAGTTGGCGACAATATTTGTACTGGATCTACGTCTCTGCCGACACAGTTTAAGAACACATCGTCTGTTTTTGCTGGACGCCCAGTATACACTGAAGTACAGCAATGACGTCATCGTCGTCGTCTGCGCAAGCTTTGAAGGTGACTGTAAGTTTCGATCATGTTCGCGTCGTGGTGCCGTGCGGCAGCGGAGAGTTAACTGTCGCCGAACTGATGCAACTCGCTGTCGCCAGATATCGCAAGGCCATCGGAAAGGTCAGTGATTCCTAGCTAGGCTAATTCGTATTGCCGAATATAGCCTGAAAATTAAAGACATTGTGGAAACACGGGAGGAGACTAAAAAGCTTTCTTAGCGCAGCTGCAGAGCGCGCACGCGCGCTGTCAAACTGACGTAATTGGTTCATGTGCGACTGCCTCGTTGAATGAGGGCCATGCGGGTGATTATAAGCAACGCTTTACCGTCCAACTGTTTCAATCTCAAGAGTCAAGAACTACAATAGCTTACGATTGAAGTTGAATGCTTGCGTGAGAGATCGATGCCTATACTGATTTTTACGCGCGACAGCAGGTATGCTATAGCGCGTCTTAGCCATCGCAATTCTGCCCGTCTGTCTGTCTGTCCGTCCGTCCGTCTGTCCGTCACACGGGTGGATCAGTCGAAAGCGGTGCAAGCTAGGATCACCAAATTTGCACCGTCGGCTGCCCGGAAGACTCTAGTTTCAGGATCCGTGAAGCTTTTCCATATACTCGAAAGGAGTCTCCCGAGCGAGAGCGCAAAATAAGAGGGGGTAGGAAAAAATTGCGAATTTTTTAGCTGATAAGTCGCCATATCTCGGAAACGGTGCGAGATAGGGCCTAGATTACTATTAATCACTAATAGGAAGTCATGCACGCTCTTTCGATTGACACCCAGAGCAATGACCTTGGATGATCTTGAACGCCAAAATAGTTTTTTTTGGATTTTTGGCGATTTTTTCTCGCCTCGAGAGTGTCGCCACGCTGAGTTCAGTCCGTGGTTGGGTTCAGCGGTTGAAGATCAGCTTCCAGAGTCCGTAGCCAGGTGTTACATGTAGGTGTTAAAGTTACATTTACATTTGTAATTATGTAGTATCGGTCAGCCCACGGGTTAGCTTATAGTATTTGCGCTAAATCACCTACGGTTATTACTTTTTTTCGTATAGAACGTTTAAATTAGACAAGCCAAAAACTAAGTTGGCATATCTTATTTGGTCTACCGCATATACTGCCTATATTCAACATTCCAGTTCATTTGATTTATAAAATAAGTCATAGTTTTCTGTTTTCGTCATAAGTATTCTACTTTATATTTTCTTTCTTGGTAACTGTTTCGATTTTTTTATTTTCTGTTTTTTGGCACGCAGGCTAGTTAGTGGTTCACATTGGATGTTTTTTTTTATCACATGATGCTTTGCACTGTTCTGTTTTGTCATGCTGTCGTCTCAATATAAAGGCTTGGAGCCCTTTAGCATTGTCACTGTCACCGCGTGTCGCTTTGTGCACAAGTTTTATGCGTCGTTCGTTCGTATATCCCGCCAAAAGCCCGTTAGGCATAGGCCTAATAGAAAGCTAAATGCCGTGAGCCGAGTGGCAGAAGTAGACTAGCTTCTATAGCTGCTTGCATAACAGCTAGTCTTCTCTATACAGATGTTCACAACAGCCGTTCACGCCTTGTTTCCTTTATTGCATCCATTGCGTTACTTCTGGCGCACAGTAATGGCTCAGACCATTCGTTTTATTTTGCACTGCAACCGACATAAAAAGGTAAAAGGAAAGTCCATTACTTGCTATAGTGTTTCTTGCATAAGACGAACTCGTGGCCAGAAGCGCCTTGACAATTTCGAAAATGGCATCAGATTGGCATGGGCTAATACAGTATGATACCGCAGCGCACTATGCGGCCATCCGTTGCCCGCGGTTTTCAGCTAACAGACACATCACCGCCCCAATCAGTCACATTAGTCACACCCCGTAGCCCGTAACCTACTACACATTTTTCGTCCCACGGAGGGTAGGAGGCTGAGTAGGCCTGAGCACACAGTAGGTTAGCAACTTGCTCAAGGTTGCTTGCAAATGACCGGCAGTGAGAACCGAACCGCAACTTGAGAGTTACGAGTCGACATCAACCACTAGACCATGCACTTGCACTTGACTGTCAAATTGAGATGAGTGAATTCCCGCGTGCCTTGATGGCTGGACGACTACTAATACTACTAAATGTAAAATTAATGTTCCCACGCGTGTTGTCTTGGCACGCTGTATACGGTTTTAACGTCGATTGCCGAGTTATTACATCATTGCGCTTTCTGCAGTGTGGCCGACAGATGGCTTCCTTTCGCTGCGTGTATATTGTACAGGGTGGTCCAAAAAACGGATACCTAGTTTTATTTTTGGGATAACTTCGGTAATTCAGCACCGATTTTAACCATTCTCTTACTGTTACAAGCAGAAATTTATGGCGCGTAAATGTGAAGTTCTTTTGCCCACCGCACCTTTATTGTGTGACTACATTACCTAGCAAAACAAACACTGTCAAAGCTACAGTGGTTTCGGAAAACAGGCAACACATAAAGATATCAATTTCGTAGCATAAAATAGTTAAGCTTACTTATTTATTCTCAGTTATCAAGAATGGTGGCTTACACATCGAACACTGCAACTTAGCTTGAGCAGCCGCACATCTTTTTAATACTATCGACAGATAAGTTTAGTCAATAAAACAAAACACTGAACACCGATATTAGCAGTAGTGTTTGTTTTGCTAGGTAGTGTGGTCACACAATAAAGGTGCGGTGGGCGGAAG
>Ga0056128_1010215_pt1 | contig 11706 bp, 8 predicted proteins | sample WorMetLIZISLAND2_FD_71113 | JGI IMG/M metagenome (GOLD analysis project Ga0056128, IMG submission 71113) | Marine gutless worms symbiont microbial communities from Max Planck institute for Marine Microbiology, Germany - Olavius geniculatus... ... | reverse complement strand
CACAACTGTAGTGGAAATGCTTCCCATTGAATAAGCTGTAAATTCGTGTTTATACTATCACGACAACGCGCTACACAGCGCGTTGCAGCGCTGCAACGCGACAAAGCAACGCAACGCAACACAACGCCGTAGTGGAAGTGCTCTTTTATACCCCGTTTGCACGATCAAGCAAACATCAAGCAATTAGAGCACACGTCGTGCTTGTGTAATTTGAATACATTTGCTTGATGGTTGCTTGATGTTTGCTTGATCGTGTAAACGGGGTATTAACGAGAAGTCTAGAGGCTACCCATGGTAGATTTCGTCAACTCGATAAACATGACGTTTTCTAGCACTTTATAATCCATAAACTGAACGATATTGACTGTGATGACTTTTGAATTTGCTTCTTTATCATGTTATCTAGGTGACTTGGAATCAAAACGCAGCTAATCTTATATCACTTTTCTATGTAGCTTAAATTTTTTTCATTCCTCACGCGCTACGTTACTAACGTAGCGAAGAGGAGTATATTAAATCAGTGTAATATTGAGGACCGACCGACCGACCGACCAACAACCGACGACCGACCTTTGTTTTTTGAGGAGCCTTCCTGGAAGAATTTCAAATGGTCATATTTCAGCAACGAATCATCCGATTTACTTCGGGTTTGGTTTTCGGCTAGGGTTGTCGAGGTCGGCCAATTTAACAGTGCCTTTTATTTTTACGCAAACTGACGCCTGTTGCCATGACAACGAAATCTGAGACAAAATGGCCTATAACATGGCTTGGATTCTGTGAGAGATATTTGCGAGATCTTTGCGTCTGAAAGGGGACTTTCGGGATTGGGCCGTCGAACGCTGCCAAACAAATTTCACCCCGACTGACTCCAGTTGCCATAGCAACTAAATTTGGGACAAAATGGGCTATAACTCGGTTTCTATAAGAAACATGTCTTGGATCTTTAGTTACAGATGTAGCAGTAGTAGTACTGCAGTAGTAGTAGTAGCATCGGCGTATAGTATGCGCGGAGTATACATCAGATTGGTTACAATCCAAAGTATTTTTTGTGGATTAATGTCATCCTGCTTGCTTCGACAAAAGGGCTACCACAACTTGCTTTGACAGTATTTTTTGTAAAAAAAAATGCATTCAAACGTACGCGTATGTGTATGACGTGATTTGTATAATTCGTGTATACATTTTTCTTGTTACCATTGTATTGCTGTTCAGAACGTGCTGTTGGACGACCGCATAAAACTTGATGAAAACTTCAAAAAGTCGTTTATTGAAGAAATTATCAAGGTGCGTTAATCAGCAAAGCATATTTATAAATATGCACTGCGTTTTAGCAACGAGACACAATAAACACGGGACGGGTTGACTGAAAACAGAGGACCAAAAATGACGTGAACTGTAATTACGTACAAACTTTCAGAAGGTGGAAAATGCAGGACCAAATTTTAGAAGGCGGAAAATAGAGAACCGAAAAATGCAGCACCATAACAGAAGGGAGATTGTAATTGAATATTCTGACAGTAAAAGACTGTTATAAACACAACATGTGTCAACGTTTAGGGTAACTTTTGGATTATATTGATTGTGTATGATTCACAAATAGCCTAATTATACCAAACATTGTCGGCTGAGTCAAGAAGGCGTTATATACTTTTTGTAATCGCTATACAATGATACAAACAAAAAAGTACTTATAGTATGTTAAATCAGATCGATAAGCATTGTGGATCAGCTGAACCAGGTAATTAGACTTTAATGGTGACCCCAATCAGTATCTGCAATTCTGCATCCAAGATACGATTCCATTCTTTTCATAGCGAAACAGGGCACAACGGTAAACCTTCTACGGCGTCCGTGCTGCCATCTGGCAAACACAACGAAATAAAGTGACCGCGCTGACGAAGGTTTGCGCTCTTCGAGTGTTCTTTTACTTTATCTTAAGTGAGGGTTTAAAGCTCCAAAACGCCAAGCGTAGACTACATCTACATCGAAGACTGATAAACAGCGTAAATCAGCTGAACCATGTCTCAGCTTAAGTCTGATCTAGCTGCCTGACTCCAACGAATACGGGCTGGCGATAAAACAAATGAAAAACGTTTCTGGTCGTGTATCGTTCTCACTAAGAGATTTATTGTAAAGGATTATGTAAATCACTTTGGTGTTATATGATATTTTTTCGTTAAATAAACAGCAGTGTATTTACTGGTGTTGTGATTCAAAGCACTACAAACAAGTGGCTGGTTGCGATAAAAAAAACTTCAAGTAGTTGTTTATTTTGTCGTTAATAAAGCAGTTGTTAATACGCGGGCTGACAAGAAAAGTAGTTTACACCGTTTTGTGTGCATTTGTAGGGAATGGAGTATATTCACAAAAGTCAGCTGAAGTTTCACGGTCGCCTGAAAAGCTCTAATTGTTTGTTGGACAGTCGATTGGTTGTCAAAATCACCGACTTCGGACTCGGACATCTCAAACATAATACATACGACACACAGTATGAAAAATATAAAGGTTTTTATACTGCTTCTTTTAAAAATGTAACACACTAAGAGAATTAAGTCACGATCGTAATCAGTAGTAAAAACTTTTTGTACTGTTACAACGGTAAATACTTTACGCACAACTATTACTAATATTAGCAAACTTGATCGACAACAACAGACACCAAAATCTGTTGAATGGTATAAGAGAAAGAAAGTGTCAGTAACTCTGAGTTGAAGTAATCACATTTATAAATTCTAAATGGCTAGAATAATTTAATGACGATATTAAGAAAGAGCATTGAGAAGAATTATTCTGTGCGAAAACTGCCACAGTTATGAATTGCTGCGCATCGTAAATTTTTGTTTTTTTTATGCGAAATAATGATGCTACACGAATGTTTTATTTTTAAGGTCACGAAGCTGCCTTGAATGAAGGCAAAGCAGTAGGCCTAAAGGACATTATTATACAACTTAATATGCATTACTCGCTTTACTTGCATTGATTGTTTTTCGGCAAAAATACATGTTTCAGCACCATCTACTAAAACATTCCGATTATATTAGTCGTTGCCGAACGTTTATCTCAGTTGATCGAGTGATGTTGTGTGTCGTCATGGTGCAGCGCTGCTGTGGACAGCGCCGGAGCTGATGTCGTTACAGCGATCACGCTGTGTCGGAGTGCGGACCGGCACTCAGAAAGGAGACGTCTACAGCTTCGCCATCATTCTGCACGAGATTCTTTACCGAGCCGGAGTGTTCCGCTGTGCTGATAACGATGAGTCCGTCCCACCCAAAAGTGAATAAGTCAGTGGATGTATTATGCTTTTATCGCTGCAAACGATGGCGGTAAAGGCAACGGTGAAAGCTCGGGTACTTGCTATAGCGTTGTTTGCTCTACTCGTGATCGGCAGCACTTTTCAACCGCCTTTTCAAGCTAAAACAATGACATTCTTGGTGCAGCATGTCGATATACCGCCACTCCATTTAGCAACACTTTACACATACATTAGTTTAAAAGCTTGCTTAAGGTTGTTTGCGAAAAACGCGAGTAAGATTAGAACCGCAGCCTGAAAGCTGTGAGTTTAATACTCTAACCACTAGACCAGTTGCATCGTAGACGTAATAGTGCATACAGATGGGATTTTTACAAGTAGCCTAGGTCTAACAGCAACGGCAACGTACTCAACAGTCAGTATTCGTATCTGAGGTGTCAACTCTAAAGGCAATGAAGTTCACGCAATGTTTACCGTTAAACGCAAGATTTGTCATTCTGTCACACAAGGATGAATTCAGTTACTGTTAACGGTCCTACATTGTAGGCTATAAAAACGTGGCACTTTACTTTTGTCCATACCTTCACCAATTATTGACTGATTTTCAAATTTTTTTCACTGGCACACTCCACTGACCGCCTTAGAAATCATTATCGACGATTGTTAGTTATGTTTTAACGTATTACATTATTACCAGTATTCTTACGTGAATACTTGGTTACTTGCGCACATTAAACCACCAATAGTCCGGTGTAGAAACCGGTAGTTGTGTTTGCTACTGGGTGAACAGATATTTGCGTTCGTGTCACTGGAGGCGAGACACCTCCGTTTCGTCCTCTTATCCCAGCCAACGACACGACCAACGATGTTCAGGTGATTCAGTTGATGCGCGATTGCTGGGACGAGTATCCAACTCTGCGTCCCGACTTTCCCAACATCCGCAACCGCTTCGTTCAGATCAACAAAGGAAAGTAAGTGACAGTTTTCACGTTGGTAAATTACACTTGCTTGAAAGCTAAAAAGCATCAAAAGCTTATTTCTTTAAAGTATAAAAAAGACTGAACACGAGTTTTGTTAGGATATATCTCAGCAAACATTGACACGTTGGTACTGTGTTAGCCTTAATATTCCCTGGTATTTGTGTTTAGAAAAATAATAGGCCTACCGAAGATATCATAGCGATAACTTTGTCAATTCTCAAGAAATTTTAATTTTTTACTAGCACGTTGCGGAAAAAAATCTGCCATAAAGAGATTACCAAATATCCTCCACGCCATGACGGCGTCGCTACACTACCTTGTGAAATATAAATGTAAAAACACTAACAGTAATTGTCAACTAGCCTCTCGGTAAACGAAAAAACACTTCAGACCAAGATCGTGGTGAATCGATCCGTACGAATGTAGAATGTCGTGTAGCTGACTTGCAAAAAAGACAACACGCGTCATGTGCATTTGTGATATGCCTTTGAGAATCATGGCCGCATGCTGAACCCGTCACTGCGTCGTGTCAGTTTGTGTGATCAAAATTCACCAGTGGGAAAAGTAGCAATACTCAAATGCACATTCATATCCGACCAACTGCATAATAATTTCATTTTTAGTGCTTTACATCGTATAGCTTACATTGCTTCAAGAGATTGATTATGTTAGAAACGTGAACATCATGGACAACATGATTGGCATGATGGAGAAGTATGCCAACAACCTGGAAGAACTGGTAGAAGAGAAGACGCAGCAATACATGGAGGAGAAGAAAAAGGCGGACGTGTTGCTCTACAGCATGATGCCCGTGTTAGTTCTTTATTTGCGTTTTGTTGCTTCACACAAAACAAAAAATTACAAAGCAGCGAAAGTCAAACTTGGCATATTGTTTGTCACTTCAAGACGTATTATTTTCGTTTCTGTCACTTCGACACGTCCTCCGCGTTATTTGGTCAAAATATCGACGATAAGAGAGTATAAGACTTTTGTACCAAATAAACACAAACAAAGCAGTTTATGGAAGGAAATACAAAGTGCTTTCATTTAACAGCTTAGCCTATAACTAAAAATTATTAGCATATCTAGACGTTTGTCTAAAAACCAAGACCACAGCTGTAACCATAAGTTCTGTTTTAAGACTAACATCAGCGATGCGTGATTGCATCTCGTAGCTAACAGTTTTTTTTCGTATTCGGTTTGCGATTAGAACCTTTATTTTAAAGATTCTGTCGGTGATACCTGTAAGATATTTATTGCTACTTTACAAACCCGCGTTGGATCATAGCGTCTTTCATTCCTGTAAAGTCGGTTTTGTCTGTGCGTAGGAGTGTAGCAGATAAGTTAAAGGCCGGTTCACACGTCGAACCAGAGTTGTTCTCTGAAGCGTCAATCTATTTCTCGGACATTGTGTCGTTCACTAAGCTGGCCAGTGAAAGTACTCCGATGCAAGTGGTGACGATGCTTAACGATCTCTATCTTATGTTCGACTCCGCGCTGGCCCAGTTTAACGTCTACAAGGTACTTGCAGATATCGGTGAAATTTTCACCAATGAGTTTCCATGGAACTTAGGGGTCCGGGCTTTGATATCTAATATCTGCTGGTGCAGACAAACGAACAATAGCCTAGTGCCATTTCCAAAACCCGTTCTACGACGTAACGTAAAGTCCTTTTCGAGCCATAAAACCCATAGATTAAAAGCTGAATAAAACCCTTGCAGTTGCTGTATAATTATGCTGTATCTCACTTTTTTCTGCTGCAGATATAGTCTATGTTGTTGATCGTGGTCACCACTGGTTTTCATTATTATTTTCCATGGAAACTACTAAGTTACACCAAGACACTTTTTCGAACACTACGAACTTCATTACATGAACAACAGTACATGTACTTATTCTGGCACTATAACTCTCTAGGTGGAGACTATTGGTGATGCGTACATGGTGTCATCAGGTATACCGATATCCAATCCACAACATGCTCCGGAGTTGGCCGACATGGCTCTTACACTGTGTCACGGCGTCACTAACTTCAAGGTAACAGTTCTTTCTCTCTAGATGATCGACACTGTTAAACTAACTGTTAACGTTTTGAATAACTCTTTTTCATCATTGTTATCATGAGCTATATGTGCTTACGCAATACTCCAACGTTACAGTTAGCGATTAAGTAAAAGTTTAATTTGCTTTTAGAAACAGTGGATATGGTACGTGTGGTAAATGGCGGCGAACTTTAACCAGAAACAGATACAAACAGCTGTCTAGATCAGCATGCCGGACGCTTAGCTATTGCGGAAAAACCGCGTGATGTGGAATGTTAAAGCACAAAACGGTCAAGCAGAGAAATGTTTAGCCTGCTTCACTAGTCGCTATACATGTTGCGTCACCGACGTTGACTCTGTATTCAGTCGCATTATAAAACTTTTTATTGTGCATTATCTTAATCTTGATTGACCTTGAGTAACCTTGAACCTAGCAAACATCATTAAAAACGGTATACAATTTTTTTTACAGTTTTATCTACGCCGCATGTTTTTAAGTTCACATTTATGGACAGAACCGGCGGAAGGGCCCCCCGTACCCTCCGACCGGGGGCCTCACGTATGCTCACCGACCTCATGCTAGGTGTAAAGAAAACTTTCTAGTTTCTAAAAAATGTATATTCATAATATAAAATGAATAAACATGCAAAAGGTTTACCCAAAGTGGACAGGGCTATTACTTTTCATTACTGTACAGTAATCTGTGACGTATTGTGGCCTATAGACGTCATTTTTTTGAAAAGACAACACAAATTGTATCTGCATTTTTGCGTTTCAGATTTTTTTTGAAAGTGGGCAAATTTGCGACTCTAAGTGAACGTCCAAAAGCCAAATGTGTTTTAGCTTCAGGGGGGCTTCGCCCCTTGACCCTCTGACAAGGGGCTCTGCCCCTGGACTTCGCTGGGGCTCCGCTTTCAGACCCCCTATTATAGGGGCCTCACACTTGCATTTGGGGAGGCTCCAACTCTTTAACGCCGGCACTGTTCATGGAGTAGTTTATCTGAATTTTTTCTTCTTCGTCTTTCATCACTGCTGTTGGACGCTGAATAAATCATTTCTCCATGATCGGCGGTCTTCTGTGAGACACAGCAACTGCCTTAGTGTACAGTTCGTTGCCTCTAGTATATCACTGATCTAAATCTGGACTCCTGACCGATTTTTTTTTCAATTGGCAAAATACCCAGCTGGGACCAAGTGATGCGCGGTATGTTGATACTTGTGACTACTGTTGTCGATGTTCGTTGACGTGAGCGTGCAATGTATAGATTGCGCATCGTCCGGAGCGCAGGTTGATGATACGCTGCGGCATGCACAGTGGCTCAGTCGTCGGCGGAGTGGTTGGAGTCACAATGCCGAGGTACTGTCTTTTTGGTGACACCGTCAACGTCGCCAGCCGCATGGAGTCCACCGGAAAACGTACGTCGTTAACACGCGACACGGTAACGGCGCGAATTTTCCAATGACAATACTGCGTTTATTGCAGTTTTTTAACTGCGACATTGGTCGGTTGCTACATCCACTTCAACAATGATCACGTTTATCGTCTCCTCACGAAAATCTATGCCGTGTCCTTAAAAGTTTTCATTATTGCGTTTTCCCCCATAAGTTCAACATATTTCAACCGCTTTTGACTGTCTTTTAGACATACACTCCAGCAAATTAGCAGCAAAATCGTGTCGTAGCTTACAGCCATTTGCTACTTGGCCGAACTGAATCAATCATACCTTAGGCTACGTCTTTCGTAAGGAGATCAAAACAACTTTTAATCTACCAATATCCACCCGAAGTACGGCAACTCGCATAGGCTACTTTTTATTACCACAAACTTAGTGCAAACAGCTGTTGCACGCAGTTGTACTAATTATCGCTGTATTGTGTTGCGATTTAACGCCTGATGTTGTAGCGATGCACATTCAGTTGAGTAAAGAGATGTTCGCCGCTTTGACAGCGTCACAGCTTGGCTACATCATGAAACAGCGAGGTCAAGTAGAAATCAAGGTAAAACATGATTCTTGCAGTATTGCTCGTGCGGAGCATTATGTACACATGACCGTTTGATCTAAAACCATCTCGATGTGTTTGTATATTCAACTTTATTCACCATATAATATGGTAGCGCAACTGAAATAAACATAAACACAAAAACAACGCGGCGGAATAACACTGCTTACAGTACGGTAGTGCGAGCAAAGTAAGCCTAATAGAGTGTTTACACGATGAAGCAAACAAAAAGCAAACATGAAGCAAATGTATTGAAAATACACGTGCACGACGTGTGCTCTAAGTTTGCTGCTTCTTGTTTGCTTCATCGTGTAAACACCCCATAACAGTCCAGTGACCATGATAAATGTGCTAATAACTTTTTGGTGGTTTGATTATAATTTGATCTTTAATCGCCATTGCTTTTAATTTTAGGGTAAAGGTCTGCAGGAAACATACTGGCTTCAAGGTCGTCGAGGCCTTTCGTTACCTCTGCTTGACAGTCAAGTGGATGTCGGCTGTGAAAAACCGGCGTTTCTTATACGAACAATCGATAACTGATTTGGTTTTATACTTTCAAGCAACTGCAATTAACAAATTTGATTTTTAAAGCAAGACCTATTGAACATCCTATTCGTTTTAATAAAATTACATTTTATTTTGCTTTGCTTTAAAAGTATACCCAATTAAACTTTTGAGTTTACTAGTGGAAATAAGATTATTATTTTCTAGGCTTGTCTTTTTTGGTCCTGCACGTTTGGCGCTGCCGTGTTATATTACGTGCATTACATTCTAATTTAGACCGAACTATAACGTACCAGAAAACCCAGCTGTCGCTAGGAAAGACGCGCTACAGCCTATATACAGTTTCTGTTGCAGTATTGACCTTCAATGTCATCCGAGGTCGATGATTCCCGTTTTATCTAAAAGAGCGTATGTCACTTAATTCCTATTAATGATTAATAGTAACCTTTGCCCTACTTCTTACCGTTTTAAGATACGGCCAGTTATAGCTTAAAACGTTCTGTTTAAAATTGCGGCCAAACCGTTGCAGATAAAGACATGGTTACTATTTACAGCTAAGTCGCCAACGCCCTATCTGATGGTACCATCGCCGACCCCCTACGACTTACCACTTATCCACAATACCGCACGATTAGCATATCATAGTGCGTTATGACCCTTTAAGGTCAGCCAAGATCAATTATTTTTTGTCATTTGAAAGCCGATATGTTACTTCCCATTAGTGGTCAATAGCAACCTAGGTCCTGTCTCGCACCGTTTAGCCACAATACATCCGCTACAGACAGACAAACAACAGACGACACAACGTGCCATAGCCGCTCTACAACATGGCTGTAGCTGGTCAAAACAAGAAATTTGAGCTAATGCTCACGAGACGCGCGAAAGCCTATAGCAGTTCCGGTTTAGTAGTTTAGCTGAAAATTGGAATGTTCACACTTAGTTAATATACAAATACCAAATTCTGTATCTGGGTCGCATAACGATAGTTCCGTGGCGCCACCTTGTGAATGATATAGACTTGTGTCGCACCCCAAAATCGCCGAAAATCCATAAAACCCTTATTTTGGCGTTCATGATCATTCAAGGTCATTGAATTCGGCGTTAATCGAGAGCCAGTGAACGACTTCCTATTAGTAATTAATAGTAACCTAGGCTTTATCTTGCACCGTTACTGAGATACAGCGACTTATTGGCCAAAAATCGCAAATGTTACCTACCCCTCTCTCATTTAGCGCTTTCGTTCGGGGTGACCCCCTTCAAATTTATGAAAAAGCTTTACGGTTCCTGAAACTAGAGTCTCCCAGGCAGCCGACGGTAAAGATTTGGTGATTCTAGCTTGCACCGCTTTTGACTGACCCACCCGTGTGACGGACAGACGGACAGAGAGACGGACAGACAGACAGAATTGCGACGGCTAAGACGCGCTAAAAACAGTAACTGCTTTCGCGCGTAAAAATTGAGCATAAAATTTGGCGAATTCCTGTGGATGCGTAGTACTCGCAGCACCTTCTGTTCTGAAATAGCAAGTTAGCTGTTTCTTTGGCTTGTTATGGACTTTCGAATAATTATGTTTTGTTAATGATGATCGTACTTGATAGACTGCGGCGCTTGTAGACATAAAGGCACACGTGTAGAATATAAACAATTCTTTCTACGTGTAGAAAGACATGAATGCGGCGTGTTGCTCATTCTGTATACATCATCACGCCGATACAGATACAGATCAATGTAGAACTTATGTCGAAAGCAACATGTAACAAGAAGCTCAGCTGTCGCTATAATAGCCGATCGTACTGGTTGTCACTGATCTTCAAGGTCATCCAGGGTCGATGATTATTATTTTATCTGAAAGGGCGTATGCAATTTCCTATTAGTGATCGATAAAAATCTTGGCATTATCTTGCACAGTTTAGTCACAATACAGCCGTTATCCACGGACAGACACACGGACGACAACCCTGTTATAGACGCCTACAGCATAGTTGTATATAAACGCACTTCAAATTATATTAAGCTACAGGTACACATCTGCAATGCGCAAAATTGCACGTGTTAGCCACGGTAGCCTTCGTCAGCGACAAATTACAGATTTATCGCCGTAGTACTCAATTTTACCACTTTTAATAACGTTGTTCTGTGAAAAATATCGATATTTCGTTAACTGAGCCATCGAATCGATCAGGTAAACAATTGACGTCACCAGGCGATATAAACAGACCTAGCCACAGTCGTTGATTCTCATGTCATTTGAAAGCCGATATGTGACTTCCTATCCATGATCAATACCAACTTAGGCTCTTTATCTCGCATCGTTTAGCCACATTAGCGCGTAACGGCATTTAAGATCGCCTAAGATCAGTGATTTCCATTTAATCTGACAGCGTGTATGCCACTTCCTATTAGTGATTAATTTAGTGACCATGGTCATATCTCTCACCGTTTCCGAAATACTGCCAATTATAGCTTAAAACATTTAATTCAAAATTGCGGCCAAACCGCTGCAGATGGAAACATGGTTACTATTGACAGCTTATAGGAAGTCGCCAGCGCCCTATAGGATGGTACCATCGCCGACTTTCTACGACTTACCGTTCACTCACAATACCGCACGATTGGCTTACCATAGTGCGTTATGACCCGTCAAGGTAATAGTAATCAATAACAACCTAGGCCCTATCTTGTGGCTCGGTAGTTTAATTGAGTGTTTACACGATCCAGCAAACGTCCAGCAAACTTCCAGGAAATGTAATGCTGGACGTCTGCTGGAAGTTTGCTGGATCGTGAGAACACCCTATAACGGTAACGTGCCATTCATTCATTCATTCATTCATTCATTTTATTCTTTAAAAAAAGCTGACAAACGCAGCTTATAAAACATATAGTCAGTAACCAAGTATAGCAAATCTGACATAGGCCTAGTTTGCAAAGA
>Ga0056128_1010214_pt1 | contig 11708 bp, 13 predicted proteins | sample WorMetLIZISLAND2_FD_71113 | JGI IMG/M metagenome (GOLD analysis project Ga0056128, IMG submission 71113) | Marine gutless worms symbiont microbial communities from Max Planck institute for Marine Microbiology, Germany - Olavius geniculatus... ... | reverse complement strand
TTTAAGCGGAGACTGAAAACTCACTTTTTCTGCAAATTTTATGACTTGGAGCATGATTTTATGTAGGCTTAGTCATTTTATTGTATTTTATTTAAACGTATTTTATTGTTATAGACTGTTTAGCTCCGCTGTAAGTTGACACCATTAGACATTATCATTATCATTATTATTATCCTACTATTTGTGGTTTTGTGCATTTGTGACAGCTGTTAGAAAAATAATATGCAACGTTGCTATACAAAGCATGTTTTATCTTAAACAGTTAGACTTACAACTGTTATTTTCATTTTGTTAGTTAAAATTAACGATTAATCGTTACTTTGTGAAAATTTATAAATTTTAATCGTTACCAATTTACCAGTTTAAATAAGTCAAGTCATCAATCAGTTTGTGTAAAGACATTAAGGGGCCTAAACCGGCAATTGCAGAGAAACACGTGAACGAGGAATTAACCAAAAAAAACTTATAAATATTTTCTGTAAATAATGATTTTTCATCACTTTGCATGGAACAATCGCTATAAAGGGGTGAATTTAAATATTCGAATTTTATGAGGTAGTGTGGCAACAGATATGGGACGAGGTGGCAGCGTTTGCTTCTGCCTTTACCGCAGTTTATCATTAAATGCTTAAGTAAAAGAACTCGGCTCATATTTACCAGTTAACTTAAAAACCGAAGCGGACTACTTTTTGTGGGATACTACGTATGTTGTGCTTGTTCCCAGTGTTTGAATTGCCGGGGGAGGGGGTTTAACCCCCAACTGTTTTCTCAACCCCTGTAACACCCTGTCAAATTATGCACTGGGGGCTTAGCTGTGTACTATATACATAAGATTTACGTCACATTTTTGGTTTGGCTCTGACCGCCCCAAAGTTTAACCCCCTCCCCCAGCTAATTTTTTACAATTCAAACACTGCTTGTTCCATAATTTTATGTTTAATTGTTGTGGATAAAAACGTAATAATTCTGTATTGGCGTTTGCCAGGCAGCCAAGTCTCTGTGCATGTGGGTGCGAGCCATGGATCTTTACGCACACGTTTTCCGTACCGTTCAGCCGAAACGAGAGAAGTACGTCATTTTCTCGCTTGTGGTTTTTAATCCCGCAGCAATAAAATATAATTATGTTTGCCGGAAAGTTAGGAAACTCTGTCGCGCTAAACACCTTCCGTACTTTGATTGGCTGTTTTTCTCTGGTTTGTGATTTCGGTTTCTGTTTTTGAGGTTATTGTGAAAATGTTTCTTTACTCATGCGTTTTTTTTTCACCGGAGACATTTATTCTTTTTTCGTAAGTACACCTATTCTATCTCTCTTATCTCTCAGACTCTGTGTAGGTTGAATCAAAGCTCAGACCGAACTGGAAGCGCTGATGAACAACCAGAGAGAGAGAAGCAGGCGATGCTGTCTCTTCGTCTGTCCGTCCGTTTGGGGAGGCGCCAGGTTTTCAGAGCTAGGTGGTCCGGGTGGAGTCGTTGTCGATTTACCGCCGCTACACCCACCCCGTCCCCCCTTCGTCCATCCAAAAAGCTCGAATTTGTGCAAATCTCATGGATCATCCTGTTAAAGGCTGGGGGACCTGGGGGGTCCCGAGCGGACCCCTGGACCCCCCGCCCGCTGCCGCTGTCTGTCTGTCTCAGTCGGTGTCCGTCTGTTCGTGTTCTTCTGTTTATCTCTCCATCTGTGTGCGTAGGTTGAGTCAGGCCCAGATAGAGTTGGAAGCGGTGATGAACAACCTCAAAGAGAAGCAGGCGATGTTGGCAAGCGTCGAGGAGAAGATAGCGGCGCTGCAGAAGAGCTTCGAAGACAGCGTCAACGAGAAAGAACGACTGGAGGCCAACATGGCGCTCACTCAGGCCAGACTCAAGCGAGCTGGTAAACTCACCGCCGCATTGGCCGATGAGAAGACCCGATGGGAGGAGAGCGTCGCGGTCAGTAGCAAAGCGCAGTATTAGAGTCGTAGGTTGGCTGTCCGTCCGTTCGTCTGTTTAAAGCTGTGGGTACACGCAAGGATTTCATCGTCCGAGGTGTTGTCCGACGTCACCGAGTCTTTCGAGGTTTAAAAACCTCGTGCGATGAAGTCGGTCTTAATGTGCATGCGCATTCTGTCCGATTTCCTTGGACGAGTTTATTTGCCTGCCAGCCAAACGACGCCAATCAGAACCTCGGATGTGGAAATCGAACGCGTCGTCCAACGTGTCGTCAAGCATGTTCAAGAAACTCGTTCGAGAAACTCGGACAACATCTCGGAAGAGGAAATCAGTGCGCGTAGCCACGGCTTAATACGGCTTAGCTTAACGGCTTAACATGGCTCTGACGCCAACGAGCTGGGTATAAACTCACGATCGCACTGACTGGTGAAAAGACACAATGGGAGGAGATGGTCGCCATCAGTTGGTTTTTGGCCGACCGTTAATTAAAAGTCGAGCGTACGAGCATTTGGTATATACGACGTGTCTAGGCCTATCTGTGACGCATGTGTTGTGACTAATTTTTAGGTCTTGCCAGAAAAGTTATTTTACAGCTTTCAGTGTGCAAAATTGCAGCCATCCAGTGCAAGGGAAACATTTTCAAATTTGAGGTTAAACAAAGGCGGGGTAGGGAAAATGTGCGTTTTTCAATTGATAAATTGTCGTATCTCGGAAACGGTGAGAGATAGGACCAAGGTTGCTATTATCACTATAGGACGATACAAAAGCCCTTTCAGATTACACGAAAATCATTGCCCTTGGATGACTTTGAAGGGTCATTGCATACTTTGCTATGCCAATCGTGCGGTATTGTGGTTAAACGGTACATCGTAGGGGGGGGTCATCGATGGTGCCATCAGATATCTCGATGACAACTTCCTATAGGTTGTCAGTAGTAACCATGTCTCTATCTGCAGCTGCAGTTTTGAATGCGATGTTGCTGCATGTAGTTGCCAATTGTGGCCAAGGCGCTAACGACATGGTTACTATCGACATTCTATAAAAACAATGCCCTAACGAACGGTACCGTCGTCGATCGTTGTTGTGAGAAACTAAATGACAAACTGACGTTTGTTTGTTTGTGCAGAACTCGGAGGTGATGATAGATAACGTAGTCGGTGATGTGTTCGTGTCGACGGCTTGTGTGGCTTACTATGGCGCTTTCACCAGCGTCTACAGACAACTGCTGGTTCAGTACTGGACCGACAGGTGAGATCATTGCGTGCGGTGAAGTTACGATGCTGAGACTTTAGTTTGGGACGTAAGTCTTAGAGACTAAAGTTTGGAAATTCTCAGCTAATCGTGTCAGACTTTGGTTTCAGAATTAAGTCTCAGACTAAAGTCCTAGCGAAACTTCATCTCATTCAACGATATGATAGACTTGTGCATTGAACTAAAGTCACTGACATCAGAAACTTTTATTCTCCTCCGGCTTTACACGAAGCTCTCAAGACTTACCTGTTTTTGCAACTTTATATTTTGTAATGCACAATCGCTTTTTGTTGATGTGTTATAGATCAGTGTTACATTTATCATTGAGATTGAGATTGTAGGGCCTATAACGGTTAAAATCTTTGTCTATAGTTTCTAGGGGTAGCTGCCTAACCCATGACAGAGCTAAGGAGCGTCACCTGCCATATGGAAACACACAGGTTTACCTGCCACCTGACACGGGTGAGCGCGCCTCGACGTAACCCTAGCCAGATATAGGTTAGTACTCGATTTATCTGCCCTGGAAGGATGGAAGGCTGAGTTGACCTTGATGGTTGGTTATTATACCGAGATGGCTTACCTTTCCGCTGACAGTCACCCATCCAAGTAGTAACCACATGATAGCGACTCGATCGGGAATCGAACTCCCAACCTTTTGGTCGTAAGTCCAGCGTCCTAACCGTCAGGAGGTGTTCAAAGCCACAGAAATGCAATAAGCTGAAATGAAATTAAATGAAAAGCCGCAGAGCATTTCTTTTCGGTTTATTTTGTTTCTGTTGCTTCAAGCACACCTTTATGCCACGAAGGCCATCAATCATATCCATGCAATGTAAAGGTGCGTTGAACTAGAAATCTCTGTCACAAGTTCCATGACAATGTACTACACCCTTTCAAAAAACAAGCCACGTTTATTTTGAATAACTCTGTGAAACTTAGGCCGATTTTCATAATCTTTAGCATGCAACATCACAAAAAAACTTAACGTGAACGACTGTAGTTCAGCCCACCTTACCTGAATACTGCTGCTACACTACCTTGTGACGCTCTACACAGATGCGTTGAACTGGAGATTCCCGTGACGAGTTCGATGACAATCGTCAGCGTTCTGGCTGACCCGTACGAGATACGACAATGGAATGCTGACGGACTGCCACGTGATCAAGTTTCCATTGAAAACGCTATACTAGTCACGCGCGGCCGACGCTGGCCGCTTATGATAGACCCACAGGAACAGGTTAATCAGTTAATTCATTGGTTAGTTGCGCGAACGGTCAGTCAGTAATTGAATCTGTCAATTATTAATTAACCAATCAGCCAGTTAAGTCTTTTGATATGTCGGATGACTTATCCCCAAAGACACGTAAATGCAATCTTTTTGAGATTTCTTTTCTTAGGAAAGGATGCTCATTTTAGAAACGTCTTTGTAAACGTCTTTGGAAAGATTTTGAAGAAATACTGTAGTAAAGCACTAACCTCGTTTTACGGAAGAAAGCTGCGTAATAATGTCATTTGACTGTCGTTTTTCTTGGTTTTTACTTTTGTTTTCTTATTATATGAACTTGGAGTGCCATGTGACAGCAGTAATGCAGTTGTATAATTTACCAAATGCTTTGGATTATTGTTTCATTCTGCTGACATCGTAGGCCAATCGTTGGATACGTAATCGTGAAGCTCTGAACGGGCTCAAAGTCACCAAGATGTCTGACTCCAACTTCCTGCGTACGCTGGAAAACTCGATCCGCATTGGAAATCCGGTCCTGCTGGAGGATATTGGAGAGTTTTTGGATCCTTCGCTGGAACCGATTCTGCTCAAACAGACTTTTATCGCGGTAGGTAAGCTGCAGAACTTAAAGTGCAGTAATCCTAATATATTTACAGTAATATTGTATAATATAGCAATTCTGTATTCATGTGCTAGAGGTCACATTAGCTTGCTAATCTAAAGGCACGTACAGAGCGACGTAACTAAACTGAACTGAACTAAGCTGAACTGACTGGGTTTAGTTTTTGACGAACTGACCAATGGGCAAGCAGTAATACATTACAGTAGGCACCATATAACGACGTCGGTAGCTTAAGTGACTACGCTCGTGTATGCGTCAACCAATGACCAATGAGCTCTCCCTGCTTGCCCATTGGTCAGTTCGTCAAAAACTAAACCGTGTCAGTTCAGTTCAGTTCAGTTGCGTTGCTCTGTACGTGTCTTTATGTACGAAGTGTCATACAGTATACTCATTTTACAAGCGTAGGGTCCGGAACTTATCCCGGTCTCGAGGCTAGACAGCCCACAGATGACGTAGTCAATAAACCCGGTGGGGTAGATTGCCAGTACTTTCCACCAGGTCTACGATTTCAGCATCAAGGCTCTTTTGCTGGTGCCAAATTATACTGTCTGTTGTCAAAGGCACACGTGTGTGAACAACCTGTCCAGAGTTGTTGCCTGGCAGCGAACCGGCCGAAAGTCGAATTAGCAACCTTTCGATGATGAATCCACTGCCCTAACCATTGGGCCACCAATCGACCGTATAGCCTATTCTTACTTATTTGGAGAGCTGTAATTTTTGCACGGAGGTCGGTTCTGGAAGACAGCGATTTTTGTAATGCTTTGAAATGCCAACGCAGGGAGGTCGGTTGTTAATTCGTCTGGGAGACAGCGACGTGGAGTACAACAAGGCGTTCAAGTTCTACATGACCACAAAGCTGGCAAACCCGCACTATCTGCCGGAGGTTTGCATCAAAGTCACCATCATCAACTTCACCGTCACCAAGACTGGATTGGAAGACCAACTGCTCAGGTTAACTTGTTGTTAACTTTTTCATTCTGTACTAAATGCTTTTCACTTTAAAGCTGGTAACTAGTGAAAATGTATAGTTGTCAAAAATGAAACATTAACTAGTCGCTAATTTTCCTTATAAAACTAACAGTAGTTATTGCGGAGGAAAAGTGAAAATTCGTGTCTTATTGACCTTGTAAATCACTGAGCTAAAATTTATCACAAAAGTACTAGGACAACAATATTGTCACTAGTAGGGCCTAAGACTTAGGCCCTAAGTATTTGTTTTGTCTTGCCACTTTTTCAGAGAAAGTGATCATCGCTTATCAAATGTTTGCCATTTTATGTACTGTTATCTCACTTCATAATACATTTTAATAACGTGAATTTAATTGGCTATTTGTCGATTAAAAAGTTGTGCCAATTTATTGATAATACAACCTTTTTATTCTGTTATTGTTGACGTTTTGGTAGCCGCTGCTGCCTTTTTCGGAACGACTGTCCGCCAGGTGTCGCTGAGGCGGACAGTTAGCAGTCATAGACGTGTGGAAGTTGGTAGGACCCCTCGTCTCAGTTCATCGACTCACTGTTTCAACTTGCGTTACTGTTTTATTACTTTTGACAGCACTGCCACTGAATCCATTCAAAGACATTTTTCGACTAAAATTGTTAATAAAATAGTTTACAAGTAATCTTGCTGGCTGTCTCTTTACCTTACCTTATCTTACCTTCGCGGTGTTATTCACTCTACGCTGAGGCCACTATGATGGGCCCAATGCGCATCCCCAATGTGCCAGGTGCATGGCTAGAACCCAATCTCTTGGAAGCCTTAGTAAACTTCAAAAGAGAAGACCAGTGTAGTTTGCTTAGGCTGTCTCTCTCTGTGTCAGTCCTTTCTTCCATCTGTCCGTCTGTGTCTGTACCGTTGCTATATTGTGTCTGCAGTAATCGCCTATGTGTAGTGACGTGGTGAGTTTGGAGCGACCTGATCTCGAAGAACAGAGGAATCAGCTGATCGTGAAGATCAACACGGACAAGACGCAACTTAAAGCGATAGAAGATCGCATTCTGAAGCTGCTCTTTGAGTCCGAGGGAAACATTCTGGACAACGAGGATCTTATCAACACGCTCAATGATTCAAAGGTAAAACATTTTTGAAATTGACAGTTTTCTGAACAATCTGAAGGTAGGGAGACATTTTCATGTTTGGACTACCCCCCCCCTCTTTCCAACGCTATATAATGCCCGATTTGGCGGCGTGTATAACGCATATAGCAAAACCTGGCCCCACCTACTCGTAACCGTTTTTTTAATTTGTGCACGACCTTGTATTAGCCAACACAACATTGGTGCGTTTGACAGGAATATATAATATTGAGTTCACCACTACAACATCATTTTAAGCCTATGCGTTAATTTTTATATTTTTACGTGGAGCCACTCTTGCAGCACAAGCGATTCCGCCTATAGTTGCACATTTCTCTGTAGCGTGGTCTGGCTGTATGTCACATTCATGTAGTGTGCTTACACTGTTTGATGGATGCAGATACCATTCGGCAGTTACACTGGTGGGGTCCAGCGACACATTGTCTTAGATGCGGTTTCTGAACCACCCTGGAAAGGGGACATTTCGGGATCGAACTCCCAGCCAAAAATGCAACTGCTTCCGCAAAGGGGAACGCGCAACAGCTGCGGTGCAACTGCACCGTCGTACGCTAGTGATCAGTAGACTTCATCCGTAGCTTTTGGCTACAGTTTCGAAGAAAGCGCAGTAAAACGAAATCATTCGCCAGAGGCTGCCAGACGACCCGTGGCTAGTGCCTATAGTGTTTTACTCGTACTCACCAGAGGACGCCACCTCTCGCTCAGTCAACGGTTTATCGGCTGGATATTGCAAATTTTGCCTACCCCGTCTCATTTAGCGCCCTTGTTCGGGGTGACCTTCTTCGAATTTATGGAAAAGCTTTACGGTTCCTGAAACTAGTCTTTCAGGCAGCCGACGGTGAAGATTTGGTGATCGGACTGACAGAACTTCGATGGCTAAGACGCGCTACAGCAATAGATGCTGTTGCGCATAAAAATCTGACCCAATTTTATGATTCACCTGGTAGAAGCATTGATCAGGGATTCTGCCTTTATAAAATTATTTTGGTTTTTTGCTTCACTCTGTGCTTGTTGCATTCTGATTGCAGGTAACGTCAGCGGTGATATCCCAGCGTCTGAAGGAAGCCGAGGCTACAGAAGGGATGATATCGGTAGCCCGTGAGAGATACCGTGTCGTAGCCATACGTGGTTCAGCACTGTACTTCGTGGTAGCTAACATGAGTGACGTGGACCCCATGTACCAGTTCTCACTCAAGTACTTCAAACAACTGTTCAGCAACACCATCCATACGAGTGAAAAGAACAAGGATTTGCAAAGAAGACTGCAAATACTGCTCACTGCTACCACTGCTGATGTGTACCGGAACGTTGCTAGGTACGTAACGTACGTTCTAGTAGTAGTATTGGTAGTAGTAGTTACCTCCGCCAAGAAGGATATGTTTTTGCCAGAGTTTGTTTGTTTGTCTGTCTGTGTGTTGGCAAGATAACTCAAAAAGTTATGGAAGCATTTTTTTCGAAATTTTCAGGGAATGTCGGGAATGGCAAAAACTACAAGCGATTTGATTTTGGGGGTGATCCAAAAGGAATCCTGGATTCTGGATCACTTTGAAATTTTCGTTAACATTGCTTTTAATGGGGCATAAGGGAAACCGCTGCCAAACCGAATATGGTGTTGTCACCTGGCGAACAACATGGCGTTGGCGGAGGTCTGCGGTCTCTGACTGCTTTTCTAGTTGTAGTTGAAGTAGCAGTAATAACAAGTATTTGCAGCGATGACTACAATCACTGTTTATTGCTACCGTTGCTGTACTAAGCAACATGGGGACATGAAGTCAGGCGTCTCGCAATTTAAAAACTCCACCATTTCGGTGTGCTAGTGCACTGTCTTGCTCGAACACGTGAAAGTTCAACTATCCCGAAAGACACGTAAATGCAATCACTTTGCGCGTTTTTGTGGCTGCAACTGTAAGACTTTGAATATTTGTCATCAGCAAGCCAGATTTTTTACCATCGGAGCAGAGTAGCAACTGACAGCACCAGTTGAGACTAGCAAGTTTGTACCCGTGACACATTATGACGTCAGCGTTACATCGCGACTAGCAAAGAATATTTAATCAACTGCCATATTTTGTTAAAATATTTTGAATTAGTATTTTCTCAGCTACTACTGGTAAAAATTTCATGTAAATTGCTCGTAATTTGAGTTAATTATGAAAAAACAAACAGGGGTATTTTTTATGAAACACCGTGTAGCAGCACCGTGTAGTTGCTTGGGTGTTTGACATTTTTTCTTTTCGTACTTTCTTTCCCTCTTTTTTATTTTTTTGTTCCTTTTTAGCACTGACGTTTGCGAATGCAGTTTGACGCTTTTATTTAAAGCTTTTAAGATGCATTGTGCTGTCACGTATTAGTAAGTCATTGGGAATATTGTGATCATTGTGAGTTTTGTGTATGTGTGTTGGTTTAGGGGTTTGTTCGAGAAGGACAAGCTTGTTTTTTCATTCATGCTGTGCGTCGAAATACTCAAGATCAGTGACCAGGTCTTTGTTAACGTTTAGTTAGTTTTTGAAAGTTTTCTTTGTTTTCTGTGAGTGAAAGAAAGGCATTTTTTAACGGTTCTCCTATTTTTCAACGTTTATTTAGTAAAAGTTTTAGCCGACTGTACTATGGGTCGCACAGTCGCACTATGCCACGTTTGTGTCTTTTGCGAAATTATATCTGCACATTTAAATTTGCGTTGCTGCCCCTGCGTCAGTGTCCATTACTTATAAATATAGAAATGAACGGACAAATGACAGCAAATAAAGAAAATGTCATATGAAAGCTACGAAGCCTCGATCAGAGCGCTGTCTGCCATTATTGGCCAAAAAGATAAGACTTTGAACATGGATAAACGTGTTGACTTTTGTGTCTAAAACGCATTAAAACTATGGTTAGGAAAGGCAGACAGAAGGGAAAGAGGGAGAGGGAAATGGAAGGGTAGGGACACAAGGTTGGCGAAGGGGGATTGCGTCATCGGTTTTGGAGGGATAGACGCCCCTGCTGATGTCTATGGAACGTGAGGCTCCGTTTTAGCCGGTCGTACTTACGTAACGGTCGAGCTTATGGTACGAAGTGTCGTCTGTCTGTCTGTCTGTCGTCGTCGTTTTCTGCCACAGATGTATTGTGGCTAAACGGTGCGAAAGAGGGCCAAGGTTGCTATTGATCACTAATAGGGAATCGCGTACGCCCTTTCAGACGAGATGAAAATCATCGACCTTGAAGGTCACTGACAACCAATACGGTCGGCTATGATGACGGGCTATCCTAGCGACAGCTGGGCTTCTTGTCTTAGACATTCTGTGCCTATGTGGAGTAGGTATCGTCCGGCGACTGGAACTATTTCATGCGCGGAGCTACAGGGGCGCAGGTTGACATCCCGGCCAAGCCTGATGTGCCGTGGTTGCAGCTATGGCAGTGGCAAGAGGCTTGTAAACTGGACGCCATGCTACCGGCATTCAAGGGTCTACAGGCAGATATCACTACCACACCTTGCTGGGTCAAGTTTGGAGACAGCAACGTGGTCTGTAGTAGTAGTAGCAGTTTAGTAGTAGTAGTAATAGTTGTTGTTGTTGTACTAGTGGTAGTAATTAAGTATTAGTGCGATAACAACTTAAGCAACAACAACGACAATTCAGTTTTGGTGTCATAATGTCAGAGATCAAGATGCGAGCAGGCAAAGCATGCAGAGCTAAAAGTTGTTAGATGATTTACACAATAAAAGGAACATGAATTCTGTTTGTGGTGGTAAATTATTTTCTTTTTTAACAACTACTACAAAAATACTAACAACTGCCACTATTACTACTATTATTTGAATAGGTATTTTGATACTTCTTCGCTGTCAGTTTTGTTTTTAAAATTTGGAGGTTTTTGTCATTAGTGAAGACACAAATATTTGACACGGCAAAAATTTGCAAATTTGGTCACGCAACGCTGACCACTTTCGACGTATCAACGTGTTTTTGTTTTAGGAACGTCCAAGAAGTCTTATTTTTTTCAAAGCTGTGTTTTAAATTTGATTAATCGATCAATTCGATTTCGACCAATGGATCGATCATTTGATCAATTCATTCGTTTTGACTGATTGTTTGAAGGTGCGTGTGAACCCTGAGACGTGGAAGGGTTATGGCCCGTTACCACCACCGCCGGTGTTCGATGCGTCAGAAAACACGAAGGAAGGTCGAGCTGGCGTCAAGAAAGACTCTGAGCTGAAAGGACACTGGGACCTGCGGCTCTCAAGCTTCCAGAAACTTGTCTTCGTCAAAACGTTCGAAGAGGAAAAGGTTAGTTTGTTTGTTTTCAGTGCCGCATCTGACCCCAATTTTTTTTCTTTCAATCTCTGATTAATATTTAATAACACAGGCCTGATATATGTTAGGCGTTACCAAAAAATCAAATCAAATCAAATCAAATCATTTATTTAGACAAGCAGATAGAAAAAAAACGTTGACAAAATGAGTAATGAAAAGGCTTGAGCAAGGGCACAAAGGTCTGCAAGAGCCTCTTACATGGACCCCCAAAAAAGAAAAAAACATACGAATAAGACAACACAATAAAACCTGTTAAAACACAGATGTAAACCGAACCAAGTCAAAATCGTTTAGTCGAGCT
>Ga0056128_1010213_pt1 | contig 11709 bp, 9 predicted proteins | sample WorMetLIZISLAND2_FD_71113 | JGI IMG/M metagenome (GOLD analysis project Ga0056128, IMG submission 71113) | Marine gutless worms symbiont microbial communities from Max Planck institute for Marine Microbiology, Germany - Olavius geniculatus... ... | reverse complement strand
CTTAGACCGAAGTTTGGACTCAGCAAAAGTCTCAGCGATTCGCTGAGTCCAAAAGTACCTACTTAGACCAAAGTTGAGCCGAACTAACCTGGCTAAAGTCGGTTCGATTTGCATGGAAGAGATAGCTTTAGCCCCTAGGGCTTAACTTTCACTGAGCCTGAATCCACTTCAACTTTTGACTTTAGCTGAGCAAAAACATGGCGACTATTTACAGTCCTATGCGTATGGATAGTTTAGTAAATTAAAGCAGTCCGGTACCAAAAATAAACGCCGTAATGAATATGCAATGACGTAAGATGTTACGTAATTACGTTATTTGCGTGCGCGGCGCAATTAAATAAGCAAGTCCAAGCATAAATGGTTGATTTATTTCCTGTTAGGTGTACCTGTTTTTCCGCCATTTTTAATCGTTTTGGTCTAAGTCAGTAGACTCAGAAAAAGTTTAGTTGAACTGTGGTCTAAGTACAGACTTTAAAGTTCAGCTTTAGCTTTCGCTCAGCGAAAAGGCTCAGCGAAAGTCTAAGTCAAAAAGTGAAGTCGCCCATTGTATCAGCAAACAGTTGGTTCCACCAGGAAAAGGCGATTCCACCAGCTGGACCTCGGGTCTGGAACAGTCTGCTGGGGGAAATAATGACATCTCAAGACAACTTTGATCAAACGTTTTACAGGAAGTCATACCGGTCTGCTTATTTTACTTGTTATCAACCTTGAATATCTCTGCTATTAAAACAGCTCTGATTTACTGGCTGACTGAATAAGGCTATCGATGAGACAGACATCACTGCAAATCAGCTCCTACAGAGTACATACAGCTGCTTTACTTCCATGACACTCAGCGTGATTGAAGTCGAAAAGGAAGACTTTAACGCCAATCCGTAAAACCTGGAGTATCGATATCTGAAGAGAATTGGAAGCGGAAATCAGGATCACGGTGGGGCGTTGCATGTGCATGTAGTGGCCATAGCTTTTCGGCTGAAGAAAAAATGTGGGTAGAGATGAATGCCAAGATATGGCCTCCAGGAATTCCCCAAGAATGAAGTAAGCTTAACACTCATCTCACATGAAGATGTTGTGTCATTATTGCAACACTGTATGAAGTGCTGCTCAGAAAAAAAAACCAGCTGCACATAATTTGGTCTCCCAGTAAACCAGACTGCATATCACTGTGCAGCAGCAAATAATTAGATCAATAAATCCGAACTAGTAAACATAAACCTTCAGTTCTTGTGAGTTTAGCGAGGAATGTCTGCCACTCTTCGTCATCACCAAACAATGTAGACTCATCGTACAGGTCGGGGGTGATGTCAGGTGCCACAAAACTCGCCTCGATCTCATCTATCCGAGTGTCATTCAGTGACAGTTTAGAACGCGTCCGCCGAGCAATTATTCCTTCATCTTCAACCTTTCCCATCTGCCAACACCAGTCGAAACATAACAATAAAGGACAACGGAAAACTTCAGCCAGACCACAACACTATATGCTTATCAGCTGTCAACTGCTGATATTGCCATTAACGTTATTATGAAAGAAAACCTCAACTGCAGAGTATTCAAGCCACATATTGCTTATAATGAAGCTACACTGTTCGGTGTATGGTTAATCACATGGCTGAACAATGACCAAATGGCTGTACTGGGTCTAAGCCAAAGTCACACAGTTACATACTGGGGGCAGGGCTGCCTGGGCTCATCCAATACAAAATATAAGAAGGCTTTCATCCCAATGGGAAAGCAGAAACTACTAAACATATCCGTGTAATACTGGAGAAAGTTAGTAGGATTACTGCTTTCTGAAACACATTAGGACAACAGTCAATGATGAATTTATTGAACTACGAACAGAATGACTGACAACAAGTAAATAAGTAAGAAAACTTGAAAAGTTAACTGTTTGTCACAATGCGCTGCAATCTCAGCACGCAAACAAAAATGTCCACTGCAGCCGTTAACGGCTGAAAGTTGATGTCAGTTTGTCTCAGATGAAATGAAAGGCTGTTTCACAATTTGGAAGCCAATGTCTGCTAAACATCTGCCTCTAATCCATAGTTGCTGCACGTTCGATTTTCAGACAGCACAGACAAAAAGCAACAAAAAATACAATGAATTCGTTACTTACGACTGTACGATCAATCGCTGCTGTGGAAATCTGACGACGTCTCTGAGGAACAGCTGACGGAGGGCCCATTGACGTTGTCACCTGAATCACCAATCATCACATCTCCATGAATAAAGATCTAAATAAGTGATAGTTTTGCATTATGTAAAAGTGTGAAAAATCTATATCTATAATGCGTAACTGCATAATACTAATTCACTACAAACTGTACGAATGAGAATTGCATGTTAAGCACCTGTCCATTAAAATTTAATTTACAACAAAAATCATTAAGAAAGAAACCTTACCGTACTGTAAGAGAAAACTCTTACAGTAAAGGTGGATGCATTTAACATATAAGCTGAAAAAATATTTTTAAAATGCTGAAAAACAACTTTAACATACATTTAATGTAAAGTTAACTTTAACACTGAAAGACAAATAACATCAAACTGGACATACGCTAGGGGAATCAGCCGTCGTAGCAACTGGAGTGACAGAATCAGATTCAGTCTCAGACGGTGAACGTCTGCGACGGCTGCTTGGAGTGACAGCCGCTGGGAGTGGCGAATCATAGTCACTTGCTTGTGACGATAGCACGCTGTCATCATCACTCCATGTCTAAACACATTATCGGCACAATGCATTTCTGCTAACTACGAGTGATAAAAGTAAGAGTAAGTAAGATGTCTTTTAAAGCATGAATGCCAGAGCAGCTCTTAATGTGCTGCTCACATTAGTACTCTGAAAAAAAAATGTCTCGAGTAATCATCCAAAAATGGAGGTGGTGTGACGTGAATAGGATCACATAAATGCCTCAGTAACAAGTGGAGTTCAAAGATATGCCTTTTGTAATCTGTTATCAGCTGCAAATTTACAAGTGAACATACATGTGCCTCTGTCACCAAGCAGTATAATTTGGTACCGACTTCACTGCTGGGATGTAAACAGGCACACCGCGCGATACAACCAGTACTTAAGAAGTAGCAGCTGATAACTTCTGATAGTTGCAAGTAGTTGCTTAAGTGATACAGGCTGTGTTTTTCACCTAGTGGAGTGAAAAGTATTCTGATAATAAAATTTGCAAATAACTCATGACTCAATATCCATTAATATCCATAGTACATCTGTGCATATAGCAATGTAAACTGAAAGTATATTAGTGACTACATAAAATACTTAGTGACATGCAGCAAAATCAAACCTTCAGAGTCAGCTGCACAAATGACAATAACAGCAGCTGTAACTAATACCTCAGCTAAATTAATAATGGTAACTGGCATAATCCTGCTGCATACTTGAGTATACATACAGTGTGCTAAGATCTTAATCATTATTAGTATTTATCAATAACTAGGCAATCTTATTATCCTTTTATGTGATGTGCTTGTCATGATAAGCAGCATGTATGTGCTTATCTGCAACAATTTTCATGCTAAACAAGCCAACAGCAGTAAAATAACGTCTTTTTAGTGGGTGTCCCTCTTTCTCCCCCTCATTCCTGGGGACTCCCTTCACCTAGCGGCATGAAATTTTGTCACAAAATACTAGAGACTCTAGGCTATCATGTGGTGGAAACATGAAGTCTCTATCTCACATGGTTTCCAATCGGTACCGGGATGTGACACTGGGACAGACAGACAGATAGAAAGACGGATGAACTAAATTACTACATAGCTAATACGCGCTGTGCTAGTTCTCGTGCATAAAAACCACACATGGCTGAAATACATCAAACAAAATCATAAAAACCAAAACTACGAATGAGAAGTCAAATGCTTGATAAACCATGAACGTCCTCTGATTATGTTCCTTACCTCCAGTTCATCTTCATAGCTCGGACGATATTCGTCATCATCGTCATCGTCGGGAAAACTTAGATCCAAGAAGCTTGGTTCAGTTTTATTCACAGACCGGACTGGAGACACAGACCAGCTGGACGACAACTAGACCAGATTTAAAAACCAAAATGAAAAGAATTAATGCATGGCTTTAGAATAATAAATAGCACATATACCACATGAAAAAAAAAACAGAATATTAGTGAATGAAAAAAATTGATGTCTGTTAAAAAAATCCCGAAACACGTTCAGTACTACATACCATGGCAAAATAAACAAACAAATTAAATTGTATCATAATTTGATGTGGCAAAAACTACTTAAATTCTACTACTTGTTTTTTTGTTCAATGCTAAATTCTAGCCATACAAAAAATGCCAAATCTATCATGTTCGAAAGCATTCATACAATCTCGTTAAAGTGAACATTAAACATTTCATACAGTAGTAGCAACAATGATACTCAGTACAGCACTATGCTTATCAAATGCTCATCCTTGTTACTGCTGCTGCTAGATCTGTATTACTATATGGCAATTACAAGTTAAATTATAACAACAAGGAGTGACCCAAAACACATAACAATATGTTTACATACACTATTATGGTAGTAGTATTATGATAATAGTAAATATACAGCAGATAGTACAAAGTAGTGTAATGAAAGCTCATAGCAACAGCCACCAAAAAAGCAATAGCTGTACCATATGCAATACAAACACTCACTGGAATCTGTCCTTTGTCCATAACTTCTCTCAGCTTTGACCTCGTCATTTTTGGTTCAAAAATAGCTTCCTTGAGCTTTGACTGCACGCTGCCTTCTTCTTCCAGGATCGTGTTTCGAACCATTTCTTGAACGTGTTCATTTGTGATTAGTTGCTATGCCACAAACACAGTTACTGCAAACAATGTTGGCAAGCGATGCAAAAAATGTCCCCCATTGCTTTGCTGATGTGGCGCATATTAGCAGCAAAACTAAATGCTGCAACAAAACAGTAACATATAAGGTCACTTTTCACATTTATGCATGGCTTAGCAAATCTCAAAAATCACAATGGTCTATAAGAAAAGTTTCAAAACAAATGCTCTTCCTAATACCTGTAACAAAGCAATGGGAGCTACACAACACCGTTTAATCTAAATGTTGAAAATGTTGTGCCTAAAAATACTTATTAAATTACACTATTACTGTACAGTAACATTGGGTACTAATGGATTCAGCATATTAAACAAAGCTTTGAGACAAGATAAAATACTGTTTGATGGCTTTACTAGATTAATTATTCACTTCATTGTGTCTAGAACGAATTACGTCATCAAAATATTAATATTTACATTTTAACTAAAAAAACGACCACAATAATCTAACCAATGTTTAAGTAAGTCCTATAATGGCATTCAAAACATATAGAAACAAAATGTTTAAATTGGACTAAAGCAACATCCAAAGAAGAAAGAAAATATGGCAACCAAACATAATAAAAATTAGTGTGACGACCAATGAAAAAAACACACTTATTTTTGTTGAATTTATTTTCTAAAATTACTCCAGGTTAGGCCAGCACTCAAAATTAAACTTCTGCAAACTGTTGCGGCAGAAATTACACCAGTCGAAAAGTATGCATCCATTCCTGCTGCCCAATCAACAGCACAACATAGTGCAGGACGAGCACTGAAGATTGAAACAGCATTGCACAAAGGATAAAGAAAATGAAATGAGACTACGGGTGAAAGTAAAAAGATGAAACACTCACGCGAATGATGCTGCGCACATTGGTGGCCGTGAGCTTTATCTTTTCACACGTCCGTTCAACGGTCTTATCGACATCTCTGCCTGCAACATCAGGAGATGCTACGATTGTCAGGTCGGAAGGCTCCAACTCTTCAATGTCAGAAAATCCACTCGTAACATTATCTGGCGATGGCAACCAATGCTCTGTTGATGGGATAACGCTCGTAGATAATTCTGAGGCACCATCCAAATGCCTTGAATCTCTTGGTGAACCTGAATGCCTGCATCACCACCCACAAGCCATCACAGTGAAAATATGTGTCAAAGTAAATGATTCTTCATTTTGTACAACTTTTTGTGTGCTTTAGTTAGTGCAAACTGCAGTAAGTCTATAACCATTACTGCAGCATCTCTTCTGTTCCACACAACTTGTCTATTTAACATATTAACTGATAACATTTTTACCAAATACTCTAACTTACTAGTTACTACATCTTTTTGACAACTTTAATTTATTATACTAACAACACATTCTCAACAAATTAAAATGACTCAGAAAACTTAAAGAAATCTATAGAGAAATGACTGTAAAAAAGGCAAACAACATGCAACATTCTTAGACAATGATGGCCACCAAACTGCAAGCCAAATCAGTGCAACAGCTGAGATGGCAAGTGATCAATTTGAGCTGGCAATCCAGCTGTTCTAGCCTGTAGAAGGTTGTGTTGTTCTGCAACAGTGCTATAATGCAATGTTTTGTTCTAAAATTACATACAATCAATACAAACCGAGCCACTTTAGCAGTTTTTCTGGCACCATATTCTGGTGACTCAACATAAAGCTTTCGTTTTGTCTGCTTCTTGCTGGGAGTTGGAAAGTTCAAAACTGACGAGCTACATGGAGACTTCTTTTTTGAAGCTGGCGTCTTATTAACTTCCTTCTCTGACTTTGATGGTGTGGTTGCGAAAGGAAACTTTACTTTAATCGGAGTCTTACGACTACCAGTAATCTTTCTTGGAGTTGATCGTGGACTGCGACTGTTTGATCTACTGTTTGAACTAAGAATGCTGAATTTGCGTGGAGTGCTAAGTGATCGTCTGCCACCAATGGCATGTGTCTGATCACGTCTCGGTGTGGTGCCAGCACGACAGTGAATATGGGTTGTTATGTGAGCACTCTCCTGATTCAACGAGAACAACTCTTGAGACAGACAGCGCAACTGATTTTTCTGCGGAGTGGGTATGCAGCCACCTTCAGTCTCTTCTGGACTTGTTGGTTGACCAGCAACTACCTTCCTCTGGTCTTTCAGAGTTCTTATGGCATCAGATGAACTACATGCAGCAGATGACAGCATCATCACAGCATTGATGGCATTACAGTTATCTGCTGGTGAGTCATTTGCTTCACACGAATCCATAGACTGGTGAGAGGCATCTAACTCACCAATACTGTGCACATTTCTGCCAGCAGCACACTCATCATTCACACTTGCAGCATTCAAATCAACTTTCTCATCCACATCCGAAAAGTCATCAGTTGGCAAACATTTCGCAGCTTTAATACTCCTTGTAGCTACTTTCTTTCGCTGCCTCTCTGAATATTTGCTGCCTTTTTGACGGTTTGTGTAAGTCTTAATATCAGTACTTTTAACATGACCTACAGGCACTGCAACAGAGATCTCTTCTCGAAACTGACGATGATTACCAGCTATAGCGCTTCCCTGTACTGATGACACATCACACACAGCAGTATCACATATAACACATTCCGAATGACTGCTGTTAATAGCAGCACAGTCAACTTCGAAATCCTCATCAACAGCCGCTGTGTCTTTAACAGAAAATTCAGTCAACTCCTTCGCATCTGAATTCTCTTTCTGCTGTTGTTCTCCAGGTGACAGTTGAAGCAACTTTCTTGGTGATGGATTTTTGCGTGGTGTTCTCGGCATTATACCTGCAATTGCATTTCAGTAAAAAATACATAGCAAAGAATGACATAAGCAAGAATGACATAACTTATCACTCATAATAACAAGGGAAAGAATAAAAAGTGCCACTTGCACATTAACACAGACTCATAAAACAACAGTCAACAATTCAAATAATTGGTGATACTTTTTTACAGAGCATGGAACAATTTTACTCATCTATTAGTTATTGATCATGATGGTTATCATTAACCTCCGTCAACTGATAATGATGGTAGTTGTAGTAGACATTGTTGATGTGGTTGTTGGTACGTTTGACCGGTTAACCGATCTTGCCTTTAGGACCGAGCCTGAAACTTACGACGAGCAGCGACGGCGCCACAACTCTTCTCGAGCGACTCTTTTCACCCAGGTGTTATCAGCTGCGATCAAAGCCCCGGGTGAAAGGGGAGGGTGAGCCCATAACCTTCACTGGGGGCCGTTACAATCACCGATCACCGATTGGTGAAAATAAGTAAGGTTAGTATCACAGTGATCAGTGATTTTTAACCTACTAGGCTAAAATCACCGATCGGTGGAAATAAGAAATAAGGTTAAAATCACCGACTAGTGAAGCAGTAACCTAACTTCATGCAAGTTTTTATTCTTAATAAATCGTATTCCACACATATAACACATATATCACAAAAGCGCATAAAGTCATATCACGGTTTCGCCCCATTGGTGATCGTAGTTCACACTGTTAGTATCACCGATTGGTGATTTTAGCCTAGAAGGTTAAAACCACCAATCGGTGATACTGACCTTCTGACTTATTCTCACCGATCGGTGATCCTAATCACTTCGCCTTTACTGCAGCTGGTTTCTACTGGCTGCGCCAACTTCGTCGCATCCGGCGGTCGCTTGAGGAAGAATCGACAGCAACTCTTGTGCATGTTTTCGTGACGTCACGGATCAATTATTGCAACACTATCTATGCAGGAGCTCCGAAGACGATCACAGATAAGCTGCAACGAGTGCTCAACACCACCGCCCGAGTAGTCAGCGACACAAAGAAGTTTGATCGTGGTCTGTCGACACTCCAGCATGACAAACTGCACTGGCTGGATGTGCCTCGGAGGGTCACCTTCAAGCTCGGCCTTATGACGTACCATTGTTTGCACGGAAAAGCACCTCGGTACCTCGCTGATCACATCAAGCCAGCCATCGAAGTTGCATCGTGACATTGACTACATTCTGGTAACCGACACCGACTCATCGTACCATGCTGTCGGCTCAACACGTTGCTGGTCCGACGGTCTGAAACCCAGTGCCAGATGAACTCAGAGATCCAGCATGTGACATTGACAGTTTCAAACAGTTCTTTAAAACAATCCTGTTCAGACAGTACTAACATGTCATATCTAGCTTAAAAAGATGACAAAGTTAGGCTTAAATATTCTTTAAAACACATTTTTGGAAATATCTCGAAAACAGTGCATCGGAGCTCAAAAATTCCAAAAAATCTCTCCTTACTAACCTGCTACCTGGAAATTCAAAAGCAGGTCTGTAGAGCGTCCATGCAAATAGCACTAGCCAATCAGGCGGCAGTAATACTATAGCAGGGGTATATATAGCACGACTATCGGGCTATATGGGGCTAACATACATAGTGCTATTAAAGCAGCTTTGCCGAGAGCCCTCAGCAGTGCATTGGTAGCGTACGGACCTGCTGCACGAAAGGCTCAGTTCAAGTCTTCGTGCGTGCAAACTTTTTGCAACTTTTTTCACTTTTCTCTTTGCTGTCGTAATTAACTTTTTTGTAATAATGTATTCGTATCATGCAGCTTATTCAGTTTTAAAGCACTTCAGGTGAATGGTTTTGTTTAAATGATGTGTAATTGTAAGATATTAATGTCCACAGTTAATGCATAAATAGAAATAGAATTGTGCCGCGTCATTGGCCGGTGCCAATTGCACGGCTGCTGTACTAAACTGCTTGTGGAAATTCTTTCCTCAACAAGATGGGGTCAAAAAAATTTACATCTTCTTCAGTGAAATTAAATATGCTATGGTAGACGTTAATGCCAGCGTGGACACAGACATGTTGAATATTAATGAGACGAGACCAGTGACTCAAACGCGACACATCTAGCTTAAAAATAACAAAGTTAAGTTTGAATATTCTTTGAAACACATTTTTGGTAATATCTCGAAAATGGTGCATCAGAGCTCAAAAATTCAAAAAAATGCCCACCCCCACTAACGCCCTCCCTTGAAATTCTTTCTTTTGCAAGATGGAGTTGAAAAAATTAAATATTCTTTGGTGACGTTAAATATTCCATGAAACACATTTTTAGAAATATCTCAAAAACAGTGCCCGTGAATTTGAATTGGACTTAAATAGACAATGTGGACCTGCGGACCGACCAACAAATAAACTGCGGTCAGCAGGTTTGGTCCGCAGTTTACCCGTTGGTCGGTCCGCAGGTCCGCCTTTTACTCGTGCCCACTCCCCACAACAGACATCATTTGCTACTTAGTGTTAATGTCAGTGTAGATCTGCACTGACAATAGCCTAGAAATCAGTCACTTGTCAGTGCACATCTACACTGACAAAAACATTTACGTCATTTGCCAGCCAGCTAATACCCGTTGCCGCATCCGCAGATCCGCCTTTTACCATCGTCCTTTAGTTGTTTCTTTAGCACAAAATGCTACCTACTGCCATTCTGTGCTATCAGACCGGGAAAGGGAGCAATTTGCGAAGTGGCGCCAGCGAAATTACAAGTAAACAGCAAACCATTAAAATGTCCAATTCTCCAATACTTCACAATAACGCTACATGTTTGATTTCCTTTCTTCAATAATTCTAAACAAGCATAGACTTAATGAGATCTCAAAAAAGTCTCAAAAACAATACATTTTAGCAACTTTTCAAACGTAAACACAAAAACATAGATTACTTAACAAGCACGATTTTTTTCTGAAGATGTCGGACTTCTAACAAAGCAACCGTCTCGGCAAATTTGCAATGGCAAGACAGTCATTATTGATAATTTTATTACGCCTTTAAAATATTATAAAGAGTAGCTTAAACTGCAAAATAAATGGGACACCAGACTGAGAAAAGTCGCATAGCTGATACTGAGAGCGGCCTTTGCTGTTTACAGCGGCGTTTTTTTGCGGCCCGCTAGCATGACACCTTCGTTTTCTTCGCAAAGAATATGTAATTTGTTTGTTTGTTTATGTGGTTTTTTATTCGATTATTAGATGAGATAATGGACTCGGTGGAGGAATTTGAGATGAAACATGAGGAGAATTCTTTTAGCCAAGGCGATTACTGGTCAAAGGAAAGATTGAGTAGCTTGATAAGTCTGTATTTCGAGGAACGAGATCTATGGGATACAACACGCACACCAACGTTAGACCAGAAGCAAGAAGCCTACGAACGCATCGCAAACAGTGTTGGCTGCGATGGTTGGTGTGCCGTATTCTGTTTTGAGCAGTAATTCGGGGAAGTGTAATCAACAGCACTGTGACATGATGACTCTGAACCTGAAGGGTCATGCTAAACTATGTTGGCGAGGCTCCCGAGGCGGGCGATGGTTATACGCCAAGGCGGGCGACGGCCGCATCGGCGGCGTTACGTAATGACTGAGCAGTTACTATAGATCGAGTAATTAAGGTGCTGCTAAATGCCTGTTGTGTCGTCTAGGCAGCTAGAGCTTCAGATATCAGATGCTCAATGCACTTTTACTTATTGCTTGTAAGAGCCTTTAGCTTATGCTATATTAAAAGCGGTTCATCTTCTGCGGCCCACACACTTTATAAGAATTTAATTTAGGCCTATATTGCACTTGCTACACCTGCATAAAGCTAAATTTTAGTTTTGTATTTTGTTTAGTATTTCTTATCACTGCTAAAACTCATTGCAAAGAGGCTAAATGCATTATGCCAAAAGCTGTATGTGGCCTCTAGAATACAAAATATTATTTTTAATCTTATGTGGCTTGGTATTGTTGGATACATCCAGCTAAGTATTCTGTTGCTCTGTATAATTTTATTAGATGTCAGGTAGCACAGCTAGCACATTTTCATTTAATTAGGCCTATGGCTTAAGGATTATAGCATCA
>Ga0056128_1010212_pt1 | contig 11709 bp, 4 predicted proteins | sample WorMetLIZISLAND2_FD_71113 | JGI IMG/M metagenome (GOLD analysis project Ga0056128, IMG submission 71113) | Marine gutless worms symbiont microbial communities from Max Planck institute for Marine Microbiology, Germany - Olavius geniculatus... ... | reverse complement strand
CCTGCAGGAGTTAAGCCACGCTGCCCTAGATAGGCAGCGGTGGGCAGCGATAGTAACAATGGCGTCAGACACCAACGGGCATTGAGCCCACGGTTGTCGATGATGATGATGATGATGAACAGAAAAAAACAATAGTTTTCTTTTGGACCAACCTGTATAAATAACAACGTCTATTCGTTGCACTTAAACTACAACACACAAGACAATAGACAGAAGAATGACAGATGACAGGCGGATAGACTTGATTACCTTGGGTGAAAAATGAGATAAGCCTAATAACACAATGCAAACGTGTCAATCAACTTAAACAACACTGACAAACTCATCATTACTGTTGCACAACACGTATACCGTAGATAGTTAACGTTAAAATTACATTCAAAATATAAGCTAAATATAACACCTGTACAACTCGTATATAACAGTACACTGTATTCCTAAATTCATCAGCATCAGCAACACAGTTTTTTAAAGGCATTAGTTATCACCGACGGCGTAATGTATCAGAAATTGATTCTAGTCAAAAATGTTCTAATTTTAATTATTCTAAAGTTGCACCATCTATTTATTTTGCGCGGACATTAACTGATTTAGGCTACAGACTGTTTATGTTGCTTCTCTTGGTCCTTATATAGGCAAAGTTTGGTGCATTAGACATTATAACGGTTTGAAATGCGACCAGCACATTAGAGGCTACTTTATAGCCAGCCAGCTGTCCGTCTCAGCGAGGAACATACGACTTGTGGACTCGCACAGGAGTTAATGGGTTCAAACCCCTTTCCGAAAATGCTGGAAATTTTTAAGGTCATTGTGATGATTTTGCATACAACAGTTCAATTTTTTCTGCTCGCTTCGCTTGCAAATTATTTGTACCTCCACTTTTAACTTTGTTTCGTTGCCCTTGTTTGCGTTTATTGTTTAAACTGCATGTACTAAATTTGGTCAGTTGATTCTGAAAAAAATAATTAAAGCTGCTGCCACCAAATGTCATATTTAAAGGCTAAAATGCACCAAATTCGATTTCGGCTGGGGCTACACACCAGATCCTGCAGGAAAAGCCCACAGCGCTCCCCCAGACTTCCTAGCTGAATTTCAAGGGTTCTACTTCTAAGGGAAAGAAATGGAAAGAAAGGGGACAAGGGAAAAAGGAAAAGAGAGAAAGGAAGAAAAAAGGGGAAAAGAAAAATAAAGAAAAGGGGAAAAGAGGGGAAGGTCAAACCCTTTCCGAGCAAAAATTTTGGCAACGGTCTTGAACTAGCATGTATGATATGACTGCGTTATGTTCGACGGCGGGCGTACGAGTCTCCGAGGAGTTCGCTGTAAGTATTTTTATGAGTATTGCACGTGTAAGACATTAATTTCAAGCCCACGACAAAAAACTACAATTTGCAGCACGCTCATACTAAACTCATACATATCGTACTTCTGAATAATTGTTCAAGTTCAAGTGATCGACACAGCGAACCCGTGCTATGGTGAAGTGCGTCTGGGACAGATTGTTGACGTCGGCGACGCCATCACAGATGTCTCCGTGCTGGTGATCGTTCTGTCGTACTTTCGCCATGACGTATGTTACTGGTATCGCTAGCTATGGCCCTGCGTCCGATGGTGCGGCGACCATTGATCGTACTCCGGTCACAGTCCCGCGCACCGTGCCAGACGGTACACGGTGCGACGGAAGTGTCGGTTGACCACGCAGTACAGCACGAAGTTGAAGGCGAAGTTGACGCTCTGCAGCAGGTTTCCGATCGCCTGCGCCGTGTTGAAGACGCTCATGTGGTAGACATCGATGACCGCCGTGCGCTTCATGAAGAAATCCAGCAGTTCCGCGGGAATGAAGAGCAGGATGAAAAACGCAATGATGATAACGAGGGTAAGGGTGATGCGACTTGCCGAGTTGTGGTCACGGTGTTCGTCATCGCTGGCAGCGGCAGCAACGGTCCTCTGTCCAGTCGTCATTGACGGCTGCTGGAACGAAGTCTGAGCTCGCAATTTCCTGGAGCCGCGCAGCGCGACGACCAGCATGACGTTGGAGAAAACAAGCACGCAGAGCGGCATGGCGATGCCCAGGGTGAAGTAGGTCCACGAGTAGGCGTGCTCCAAGCCCGGACGTCGCTGCAGCGGCCCCGGGAACACGAAGTACACACGATGGCCGCCCGTGACGATGCTCTTCGGCTCCTTGACGAGAAAGCGCGGAATGTTGAACCAAACGCTGATAAGAATGACAGCCACGAGCGAGCCGATGGTGAACGTTTTGCCGATGATCTGGCGAGCTTGCAGCGGGTGGCAGATGGCTATGTAGCGACTAACAGCGATTGTCACCGTCAGCCACGTGCTCGACAGCATAAACGTGTTGATCAAGCCGTAGCCGTACAGTTTGTGCGCCTAATCTTTCTAAACTTATCGCTAAAATTTGAAAGAAGATTGACCCGTACCGTCAACGGCAAAAAAGTGTAGTCCAGCGACTCTAGTTTCTAGCACTTTGTAGGCTATTTACTCCTTAACTGTACAGTTTGTGCACCAACCGAAAGTCGAAACTGTCATGCGCGAATCCGCCTTTCGTCTTCCTGGTGCCGTAGATGACGCTGGGGAGGGCGGTGAGACAGACCAGGAGATCGGAGACGGCAAGAGCGATCAGACCGTAGTGTGCCGACTTTTCCATGCGTTTCATCGTGCACACCAGACTCCGCTGACTGAGGATGATCAGGTTCAGCAGGTTTCCACCAATGCCGAACACGCAGACTATCAGAATCACCTTCGTGTAGATGAATTCTTCGACGAGCTCAGCCCACGACAGGGGCGACGTCGGCATCGGCACCGACTCGTTCAGATACAATCGGTTCTCCGATTCATTACTACTTTCCGCGAGGTTCATTTTGCCGCATTCAAGCTTCCTTTCGCTTTTTGTTTGTTAAAATTAAATCTGGACAAACTGACCTTCGTGAGGAGTCAAGTCGTCGACGAAATCGTCGTAACCGATCGTGTCTAGATGATTGCGTTGAAAATTTTTTTCACGCCATAGGAACAATTATTAATTACCACGGCTGGCAGACCACAGCCGAAAACTGACTCCAGCTTTTAAGATGGTAGTTTAGTAGGCTTTAGCTGGTCCACATGAATCGAAATGTCAGCAGATGTCACTCCGAAACTTTGCTGTATCGCATACCGGTCATACAAAACAGCGAAATTAACAAAAAAGCAACCACGTAAAACTAGTTCCGTTGACTGATATCGACATCGGCAATAACAGCGTTGTATCATCCTCGACGAGTTTGCGCTTGTCTCCGGACGCCTGAAACAGTGCAGCATGATGCCCGTATATAGCAGCGTACCTCGAATGATAACGTCGAGCAGCAAACAACAACTGCACTGCGGGGGATGCTGGACTGTCGTCGCGCGCACGCACCAACCTCCAACTGGCTGCCCATAGCGCTCACATATTCACCAGTGTCTCAATCACCTAATCTGTCTCTTTAATACTCTCGCAAATGTGATTTTCCATCCCATGCTGGACAGTTAGTCGCACCGTTGGCTATTTTCCAGCCGCGCATTTGTGTTTAGGTTATGGTTGATTAGGGACAGTGTTACGGTTATTAATAGGGTTGGTTCGGTGTTAAGACCGAATAACGGAAAATAGCGTAGTTTTCACATTACTCTGCTGTTTACACCGTCTCTTGTTAACGTGATAACGGTACATCCATTAATTCAAAAAGACACTTTTTTCTTTCTTTCGTAACAGTCGAATGAAGATAAATTTAAACAAAACTTTGAGCGCAGCTGTAGATGAATAAATACTAATTCAGAATATTTAAACAAAACCTTATGCGACGCTACCCTGCTTCGATGATGAAATTCGTCTGGTTGACTGACGAAAACTGCATTAAGCAACTTGGGAGGTATGAAGTCAGACTTAGGCCTAGATGTCTCGCGAGCCAGAAACTCGATCATCTCGCAACCTTTCTGTGCTAGGGCATTGTATTGCTGGAACGTGTAAAAGTCAAACTACTCTCACAGGCCCGTGAACGCGATCATTTTGCGCGTTTTTTTGGTTGCAATTGTAAAACCTCAACAGTTTGTCATCAGTCAGTCTTAATTGTTCAAGAGACTGAATAGCGTTTATGCATGTAGCATAACTATCAACCAATCAATTTATTTGTCTGCAGTGTCTTCCCCAAAGTTGACTTGCAGCAGTCCCCGAAATGGCCTATAGGCCTACTGTGTCGGGCGGAATGTTAAACCCTATACGCATTCATTCATTCATGCAGCAGTCTGGGCGCCGGTCCAAAATAGGATACCTTGATTTGAGCAATATGACGTACCTCAGCAGACTCACAATTCGTGAATGTTTTGGGTTAGGGTTAGGGTTAGGGTTAGGGTCAGGTTTGAAATTAGGATTAGATCGATCTTGTTTATTTGCACAACCGCTACTGAAAATTTAACCGGAAAATGGTTGCTCTGTAATATATTACCATTGTGTTGCAATTTTTCAACAAAGTACTGAAGGTTATGAAATCGATAAATTTTATAAATTTTAAAATAACTGCACACTTCACCATTAAAACAACACAACTGAATGCAAAAAAAGATTCATTATGAGTCTGCTGAGGTACGTCATATTGCTTAAATCAGGGTATCCTATTTTGCACCGGCGCCGCAATCTCTCATCATTATTCACAATGCTTTCTGTTTTCTCTACAAATTTTGCCAAATAGACTTTCTGCAAATATTTTGGAAAGCGAACTACGAGTATTAATAAGTATCGTTCATCTTGTTCTATGATGTACGTATATCAATGCGAAGTAGACTGGAATCGGTAATCAGTCTCAGATCAATGTTTTGCCGACTTTTTCCTCACGCGATTGTGATGTTATTTCTGCTGGTCTTCGAGCAGTGCAAAGTGTGTGTCTACATATACCGGCTGCAGATTGGACATCCGAATATCGTGTCTTTAACGGTTGCGATTACGTCGAGAAAGAACACCGTTTCCCTGTAGGCTCTGCGCAGGCTGCAGATCAGCCATGATGCGACCTGTGGGGATGTAGAGCCTACTTTAAGATATCGTTTCGTGCTCCAGGTTTATACGCCTGTTCAGATGTACCAGCTAATTACTCTCCTAGAGTGCTTCATAAACCCAGAACAGGCACAGAAATCGTTTTCATTCGACTAAGCCTACATGATCTGACAACGTTCTTTAATCAGGTAATTAAGTAAGCAAGTAAACGTCGATCGTAATACAGCGCAACATCGCCTAAAGTCCCTAATGCGCTGTGTACTCAAATTTCTAAAATCGGTTCACAGAAATACGTACGTGTGCCTCCTCCTCTTATTCGCTGCTGTCGACGTCTGTTCCGACGTGTTTATTTGGCCATCAGTTACCCGGGCCATTTGCTGTCCTGTCCAGAAAAATCGTTCTTCCACCCCGCTGGACATCTAACATCTAACTGCTACTGTGGACACGTCTTCTGCATACAGTTAGTTAACAGTTGCTGTCGTCGTCCCATTCGAGTGACGTATATTGATTGGCCCGTTTCAAAGCTAAATACTCGCGCTGTCACGTGTGAAATGAGGCCTGTTCAGTTATCTCTTTGGTTTACTGTGTTTTCATTGTCCTGGTCACTGCGTGACTTGGGTTAGCAATTTTGAGGCTATGAAGCTATTTCTATTGTAGTTCCTCGCTGTTTTACCGCGAATGCACCTTCGTATGGCACTCAATGTAAGCCTATATATTTATTATTTAATCGTACACGAGGTACAGAAAAAAAATTAAAAAAATCCTAATACTGTCCATAATACAAAAAAATTCGTTTTCTCACGTTGTTGGTAATTTTCTATTCAGCTGTCAGTTCGAGCAGCATTTCCGACAGGTACAATGGCGTATGTCGCTATAGCTAGAAAAAGAAAAATAAACTGTAACTTAGCAAACCAGCAAAGGTAACCACAAAGCTGCGGCACGTTTTTACACTCCCTGGTGCGATGTCATAAAATACGATTAGACCTATCGACGTAGGCCGTTGCGTCTTCGTTAGGCGTCAAAATCCAATACAGCGCTTTCTATATTTTATCCTTCTTTCAACTTTTCACCGACACCTTGCAGGCATTTTCAGTAAGACAACAAACGTTTGCTACTACCAATCCTAATTTTCACAAATCACAGTGTAGCACGGTAGTGCGTAACACTATTGTAAGGGTGATAATTTCGTCAGCTTATCCACATCTCACATGTCAAGAATCACTTAAATTTGACCTTTATCTTATCAACCTCAAAACTCACGAACGACCATTTCAAGATTAAGAATGCAAAAGATCCACAATGTTTCTTGCCACTCGTGTGCGCAAAGAATCTGTGTTCAATGCTTACTTTACTTAAGAAAAAAACGTGTCATTCGATAAATGTCGATGGTGATAGACTTTTAATGTAGGGGCCTTTTGAGTACTGATATATTACAAATTTACAGTAAACGTAACTTAATAATATTGCTGCGTTGCCATGCGCCTGTGATGTAAAGTTAAGTCGTATGGAAATTATAAGAGTTAGAACAAAAGGACTTCATTCCTGCTGAGCTCGCGGCCGACTCGATACAAGGTACAGTGCAAAATTTTAATTTCACATGGTTATTGGCTTACGGGATAATGCGGGGTGAAAAAGGTTAAATGGGGTCACGTCACATTGGTTTGTAAGGGCAGCCAGTTTGTCGTTCTATCACTCTGTGTCCTAGTAGAATGATTTCTGCTGTTTTTGATGTGTGAATTGGTCGTTTTTACACAGTAGCGTAAACTGGTAAGTTTTTATATTTAATTTAAAAAAGGGTCTCGGTGGATCTGGATCAGGGAAATTATCGCAGGACAGAACCGTCAATAATTCTGCTGAAAAAAAACGTGCAGCAAACTGTTCAAACCAAGTCATTACTGTACGAAAACTAAACTTGCTACCGACCCACAAACGAAGCACTATTCTGTAGTTTTACGCTTAGTTTTAGCTAAAAACTAAATTTTAAATCGTTATATGTGTAATTTTTTCTAAATAAAAAATAAGGAATCGAATGTCCTTATTTTTGGCTAATTTTTTGCGGACAAAATCGGGCAGCAAATTCGACTATTTGTTTCTGCTTGGGGTAACGTTAACCCAACTGATAACATATCATGTCGATTAAAAACAGATCGCAGACGCGATATAGCATCATTATGCTGTGCTGCAGTTAGTACTGTACAAAATAAAACATAGGCCTGCACATCGGCGGCGTTTAGGTGCTTTTAGTTTTTTTTACAGCGTGCGTGGGGCTTGTAGTCTATCATGGTCTGCGTCAGGATTCATTTTACTCACTGGTCACGATTCATATATCGTGCAGTTGCGCTGACCGTTCAGCAGCTGATACTAAACATTTATACCCGGGCGTAGCATAAAAAGTGAAATATAAATGTTTTACGGTTCGAACGGCCGACAACATTAGCGTTATTGGCGAAGCGATCCGCACACAGCACCCATGTCTACATTTCGCATGCAACTAGCGTTTTCTGCAACTGTTTCAAAAGCTGCAGTGTGTGACTATTATAGCCTAGCGTATGTAGACTCTAAAAAAACTGAAAATGGAATATTCCACTTATATTCTGCGCCAGCCTGTAGTGTCGCAAAATTTGACATTTATGTTACGTGTTTATAGTCACGTGAAAATGTTAAAAGGCAAGTCATTATCCTTAGCTACAACAAAATCACTGAATTTTTCGCGTAACCACATCATTATTTCTCTCGTTTGCGTGCAGCCGGATGTGTGCAGAACGAACGGCGCACCATGTTTGCGCCTCAGAAAAGCACATTATTATTCGAACAACATAACGAACAATTCGGCAGTGACTGTGAGAACTCGAAATGTCCACGGCCAGCTTTCACACATGTACGAGGGTCATCCCTAAAGTTTCTGGCCTCGACGTATTAGACAATAATATTTTCTACAGTCTATACGTCAGTGAAACGTACATCCTTTACAAACTCTAATGAGTCGGTTTGCGAATATGACGTCGTTGTAATTTATGACGTCATATAGCTCTAAACCGAAACCATTTGGAGCGCTAACGCAAACAGCATAGAATCAGGCTCACTGTTGTATGACAATTTTCCAGTCTGTAGCTAGGTTTACCAAAGTGGAGCCCTCTGCCATCTGATTTTGTGAAAGCCCTAACAAATACGTTTGTGATTTTCTCATTTGCATATGTGAATATAAAATAGCCTACATTTGCGCTAGCCTCAGAAAAGAGCACTTGAGTCAATTACGACTTCATGCAAATACGAGGGGCATTAAAAAGTTTTGCGTCTCGATATATTGGACAATTTTTTTATTGTCTATATATCAGTAAAAGGTACATACCTTGCATATTCGTGTGAGCAGATTGTGGAAGTGACGTCATTGTAATTGATGACGTCATAGAGCATTTAGCTGAAACGATTTGATGTGCTAACACAAGCAACATTTGAATCAGGTGGATTGTTGCATGAAACTTTTTTTCAGTCTGTAGCTGGATTTACCAAACTTTGGCTCATTGGCATCTGATTTTATGAAAGCCCTGACATCTATGTTTAGGAATTTCTCATTTGGGTCCGGGAATATACTATAGCCTAATCTGTAGTAGCCGCAAATCAAAGCACTTTAGCCAAAATACGACGCAATGCCAATATCTGATGGTATCAAAAAGTTATTAAAAATTTAACTGTTAATTATATCAGTTGTGTCAATGAAAAGCCAATCAAAATTTGGGACTAGTTACATGGGCAGCTGATGGGCAGGGGGCTGGTAGGGGTCCGAAAGCAAGCCCTGCACAATTTCCCCAAAGTTCAGCACTGCATTCCAGTCCAAAGTCTACAGTTACCCAGCTGGCTGTTCACGTCTATGACTTTCTACACCAAGACCACTATGCATACAGCAATGACCTTACCTCCAGTGACTATTATCTGTTTTAAAATCTGAAATCCGATAATGATGGTGTCCGCTATCCGTGATGATAAATGACTTAAGCCTCTTTCGTTGACGCTAGAAATCGGTCCTATTTAATGTTCTGTAACGTCATAAATAACAACGACGTCATATCCGCAACCGACTCATTAAAGTTCGTAAAGGATGTACGTTTCACTGATGTATAGATTGTAGAAAATAATGTTGTCTAATATGTCGAGGCCGGAAACTTTTGGGATGACCCTCGTATTTATTCTAGTGAAGTTTGTAACAGCCTTGTCGGTGGCAAGTTGTCCCAGGGCCAGATCACTTGCAGTGTATGCTTGAGCTTAGCGACCGATATCAGTTTTTGTGAGAAATTGTCAATGAATAGAGTAAGAAATTAAAATAAAAGATTTTAACCTTTTTAAAAAAATTATACGACACGCTCACGTCATAAGCAACAAGATGCAGCCAGTTGTTTTCGATACGCATTTCATTACAGAACTAAATTGTTAAAAAATTAAAATCACGACGTCGTCTCACCAAAAATTGATACGGTAACTTTGCAACAGCAATATAGTATCAAATGCTGCTTGGCCTATATATGCAGGTGTAAACAGGTAATAGGTGCGTCAAATTTCGCTTTATAATTCCAAACGGTTGCTCGGAAAATGGCAGACAAATTTAGGCCTAGCGATTATTTTTTTGCCGCATCTTGCACGTTTTCAAAAATCACTATAATCGTATGCAAGGACGTATGTTTTGCAACAATTCAGGCCTCCCGGAACGGTAGTTCCCGAAAAGCTTTTTGTTTTACTTTTGCTTACTATTTTTTTCAACGCGAGATCTCCGAGCTCTTTCGGCCGATCGCCGAGGAATATGCCACATGGTCGGAACTCGGAAGTATGTTTAGGCCTAATTGTATAATCTTGGTCCAAAAATTAGGCGGCCCTTTCACCAAAAAAATTTGTGGGCCAAAACATGCAATTTCGGACGACTTCAAATTTTGATCACTAACATATCCAAAACGGATAGATAACTGATATATTTTTTTTAAATCGGTCAAAATTGCCCTATGTTGTTGAATTGTTATACGACTGGTGCGCGGTATCAACAAAAAGGCACCCTTTTGATTTGTTACATGACTAAGTCGAATGACAGTAAATTTTCACGAATTTTCACGGAATTTTAACACATGTAGTTGAAAAAAAATATTAAGTCAAAATATTTGAAGAAAATTTAGCTGTTGATTAAACATTCTGCTAGTCGTGACGTAACAATGACGTCACAAATTTTAGCGCAAATTTAACAGTCAATCTGTTGCTTATTTCGGTCGGTCTACTGACTGCAGACCGGATATCCGATGAAGCCTATCTTTAAATTGAATATTAATTTGTCCTTGACCTGTTGTAAGTTCCCCGATGTGACGCTAATGTGGCCTGCTTTAATGCTTTCTAAAACGCAGTAAAATAACGACTCGACTCTGAAAGCAAAGCTTTCGAGGAGCTTCAATTGGTCGGTCTTGGCAATACAAAAATCACATACGTTGAGAGCTTTCAGTCGGCGAGCATCATCGGCTAGCACTAGTCGGAGGCAACGTTATATTCATTCACATCTTTCAAAATCCGCTACGTTTTTAGTCACAGTGCGGAACTAACGCATTAGCGTTCTTGTTAGAAGCGAGTGCGACTAACTTTTTGATCCTCGTCTGTCACCCAAGGCAGCTCTTCACCGCGACATCAAGTATCTGTGTACTGTAGGCTTATATGCAGAAATGTTTAGTGACTAAAGTGATATATAGTCGGGCAGCTTTGCCGCAGTATCAGTAGTGTTGCTTCGCTGGTTGTCGCTGAATTGAGCGCGTGCCGCGTGGAGACGGCGAAGTATCGCGATTTGCATCAAAACCTTTCGACCGGAACCGTTCCGACAGAAGGGCAGAACGTTCCACGCAGGCCCAGTGGGTAGGGGCCTATACATTTATGCCTACCTCAACGTCTGCTGCATTTCGTTTCACATCCTCGGGGTTTTCGCATATTATGCATTAGTATAGGAAGTCCTCTTTATTCTTCTTTTCCTCTCTTTTACACCCGATTGATGCTGAGGCTGCTATTAGACGTCTCCATCTGACTCCATCACAGGCGCGCAGTAGCGCAGCCCTGTGTTAATGGCGACCGGCTAAGTCAATGGAGAATGGCAAAATTCGACCCCGCGCAGATCCGAAACCCCTCAATCGATCGTCACAAAATTTGAAACAGGTGATTACGTCGGCGAGACGACCCCCCGTGCAAAAAATTTCGTGCAAATCCGTCCATTGGGGGCTTCTCGGCAAATGGGTGCAATATAACCAAAATTTTTCTAGTATTTTTGTTGACCGACCTACAGGTCAGACCGCCCGGCGGATTTTCACGCGCGATGGCTCGGACAACGCGGCCTCACGCAAGAGTGAAAACTTTTCGGGAACCGAAATTCGAAGTTAATATTTAACCCCTGAAAAATCTCCCCAAAATCGAAAATTGGGTCCAAAAACAAATTTTCGGTCAAAAAGACGCCTGTATAAAAATTTCACCTATAAACGACCCCTAATCGTCATTGTAGGCCCATAAAAGTTGTATAGTGAATGCACAATATGGCCTCGGAAAGTCCAAATAGATGATCATTTTTGACGCCCTACCCACAGGTCACGTGACACGGGGCATGCGCAGTCAACGTTTTGGCCTTTAAAAACATGCCTATGTATAAAATTTTCACCTACAAACGGCCCTTAATCGTCATCGTAGCCTCATAG
>Ga0056128_1010209_pt1 | contig 11710 bp, 8 predicted proteins | sample WorMetLIZISLAND2_FD_71113 | JGI IMG/M metagenome (GOLD analysis project Ga0056128, IMG submission 71113) | Marine gutless worms symbiont microbial communities from Max Planck institute for Marine Microbiology, Germany - Olavius geniculatus... ... | reverse complement strand
GGTGTCCGGGGGGGGGCAGATGTCCGGACACCGTGATGATCATAGGCGTAGCCAGAAATTGGAGTTGTTTCGTTGGGCGGTTGACATACAGGGTGAGCCTAAAATGGCACCTTTTTGTGCGTTTTATAACTTCACCAAATATTAGCCGATTTTCAAAATTTTTCACTGTCAGATTCAGGAGACACGCAACTGGTCAGTGGTGTCGCCGGCTTGAGTTTGTCGTCTGATATTTCACAAGGTAGTGTACCGACACACTCGAGGTGCGGTGGGATCTATAGTGACAGTCTTATTACAAATTGTTTCCTGATTCTGACAGTAGAGAATTTTGAAAATCGGTTAACATTTGATGTACAATAAATGGTGCCATTTTTGGCCCATTCTTTAGGGTGTGCACTGCAGTCTTAAGGTGCGTTTTCACTGAGCGCGTCAACGTGCGTTACGCCGCGCGCGTCACACGTCTTAACGCGAGCTAAGCACAAGGACCATCTCAATTGACTGTTCAGTTAAGCCCTACCTCACCCTAGAAAAGCGGATACATAACCAATTCAATGGCCCCCGCGTTTAGCGCGCGTTAACGCGCGTCACGCGCGTCACGCGCCGTACGGCGCGTTAACACGCGCAGTGAGAACGCACTTTTATAGTTGACAATCAAAATATGCATGCAACGGTCTAAAAATGACATTATGGCACAAGTCACGCCGAGTCGCTTCCTAAAAATGACGCAAAATTTATGCGTATCTTTAACGGTTAACTGAACTTTCTAAAGCTTTGTCTTCAAAAGGCAGTCGAAAGATTTGCAGAACTGTAGTTGCGTGGTGTGAGCGGTCGTCCCTATATTATCCTACCTTCACGCCAGTGATGACATTATGATTGCTATTTGCGCCCAGCTTTCAGGAATTGGATGATGACCTACTGATGCGGTGACTCGTTATACTGATAATGATAATGTCGATGACGGTTCAGTTCCTGTTTGGTTCATTTCGGGAAGTTATCGGCGTCGCGTTATTATATCGTACTCGGCTGCGCGGGTTGGCGGGTGGAAGCTTCCTGTGAAGGAAAGACGTCCGGCAAACGATCCACGCATTCTATGTCTAGACCTAGTTGATTGTCGGCGAATGCTCTAGGTATCGGGATGCGGGACGGACGGACCGGATGCTGAGTTGAGTTTGAGCTGGCCTGCATTGCATGCTGCACGCAGTTGATGTTGCTGGCAGTCGACGCTGAAGTCTGAACGCTTTACCGTTGCTATTGACCTGCTTCCGTGCCGCTCTCTTTTCAAATTGTACCGGAAGCAAGACGACACGCATGCGGCGGCACTGCGCAGTTTCCGCTGGCGCTGTTGCATGCAGGGAAGAGTTGGGTTGAGCGGCGGATTTCCGGCGCCGGGCGGGCGGCTGTTTCTGATGATGGCTGCACGTGTCAGCTAGAGCAACGGCCGAGATGTTATTGTGATATTGCGCGGGACGACCGACGATGCTTGTCGTGGTCTAAGTGGTTCTGTAGTAAGTGTTGTCGTGACACGTGACTTGATGACGTCACAGGCGTGTCCGTCCGGTCGTGCTGACCACTGACATTATACTTGCTTCTCTGTCTCTCTCTCTCTCTCTCTCTCTGTCTACGTCACTGCGTGTCACTCTGTCTCTGAATATCGGTAATAGACGATTGGGTTGTATACGCAATGTGATATGTTGCAGTACGGTAAGATGGCAATTTAAACTTTAATTTAGCAGGCTGACTAAAAAACTAAAGGTGTTTTAAACGCCTATAATTGGTTTGCGACATATGGTGCTATATAGCCTAAATCAGTTTTGACTGAAAGAAATGTATACGATGTGCACTGTGCAGTTATTATACTCGTACCTGTGTGCGTGTTATATACCTTTACTGATTGCAGGTAGTTACTGACTGTTGCACGCAACTGTTACAGGTGTGAAGATGGCTGCAGTATGTCGCGGCCGCTACAGTCTCTCCTCAACCGTGACGTCAATGTACTTCGACCAGTGACGTCATCTGTGACGTCACCAGTCACACGCTGTCGCGACGAATCGCTTCCGACAGGTATGGCCTATAGATAACGATTGTTTGATTCATATTGGTTATTGAGCCAATGGGGATGTGTCAGTACTGTAACTTAACTTAGTAAACTCTGTTGAGCTGCGGAAGTTAACGATTAGCCACACGATTAATCGTGATAAATTTTCACTGATTAGTAAAATTAATAATAGCTAATAAAATTGTAATCGTTAAATTGTCGGTTAAATTCACTCCACTCAAATTCCACAGTAGACATCTATGATGACTAACGTCTGAAATCATCTCGATCGCCCCTTTCTCTACAGAACGCTAACATTCTACAACAAATACTTTTTGTTCAGTTATGTGTTATTTGCCTGTGCTGATTTTTTGGGTGAAAAAATGGCAAAATGTTGAACGGATTTATCGTTTTGTGGTCTAGAAAAAAAATCATTTTTATTGTGTAAGCTTATGTCGATGGTCGCTGCACTGCATACAGGGTGTATTGCATTTTTTGTTTTTTTTTGCAATTAATCATTAATGTTATATCGTTTTTTTCTCGGTAATTTGCCCGCCCGCTCAAAAGCATGAATTCTTATATAATGTCGGCGACTAGGCTGTGGCACAGATGCATTACAGGCGAGAAGACCGGGCGATTGACTTTGCCTGGCCCTTGCGGGCTTTTGCGGCATTGATGGGACGTTTAATGCGATTGTGTGTCATGTTAATGAGATGATATCCGACCAACGGACGGACGGAGGCGAGATCAGACCAGAGCAAGGCCATGAGCGGAAGTGGCGGTTTGTGTGAAGTGTTTGTTAGCGACCGGCCGTCATTTTAGTGGCGGGGAAATGATCACAATGGAGAGAGAGAGTTTGGGGAATGAGGACGCGCGTGATTAGTAAATAATGAACAGGATGGGACAGGCCACCCATACCACACGGGCCGGTGGCCGGCGGGCGTGGGCGATGTGCGGAAGTGAAGGTATAGCCCTACTAGGCTGACAGCTGACGCGCTGACTGACCGGATGTGGCCTGCTGCTGGTGGAAATGGCTCCGGCTGCATTAATAAGTCTCATTTCTTCCCGCCCATCTGTTTGCCGGATGTCGACCCATGGATTGGATGCACTTCTCCGTCCTCGTACTGAAATCCACGCACCAGTCTTTGGTCTTCATTTCCGCAGCAGCCTGCCTTCTTACAGAGGATGACGCAGTGAACGCTTGACTTGATGTTCTGCATGTTCATTGCAGACATACTTATTGTTTCTCAGCTGCTTTGTTTTGTCCACTAAATAAAGTGTGTTATAAACATACTAAACATACTAATTTTTTGTCGACAATTTTCTGATCTCCCCAGTGCGTTGCAGTGGTTGGCTACAGCCTGTATGATGGACGGGTGCCACCCGTGCTTGGGGTGGCACGGGATGGGTCATTGGCGATGGTGTATGGGAAAAAGGTCACCGGACAAAAAGCCACCAGACAAAAGGCCACCCGGACAAAAGTTTTCAAAGTGAACTTCACTTTTTGTAACACCGCGCCAAATGCGACAAATTAATTACAATGATTCTGTCACTTATTCGGCGAAAACTGATCCGGGCCTATATGAAGCACGTCAGCGCCGTATATGCATAGACACAGAACATTTTAGTTTTGTTCGCTGCTGCATGAGCCCTTATACACACGTGTCAGTGTCCACGTATGTGACAGATCCACGTGACTGGTCGCGGTCGGACGTCAACAACTGGCTGGAGTCGATGAGGTCGTCGTGCGACGTCATCGACGTCGACTCGGAGCGGTTCCTGATGAACGGCAAGGCTCTGTGTCTCATGACGCGCGACATGTTCGCGTACCGTGTGCCTCGTGGAGGTCTCGTCCTCTACGCAGACTTCCAGGCGAGGTTGTGCCGAGCAGTCGCCTTGACGCTGCACGCCAGCCTCGCCGTCGCATAGCTTCTGCGTTCAACATTATTGAATACTTTCCCAAACTCCACTATTTCGAACTGCTATCCATTTACTGGACGACAAGTGGCATACAACACGGTGTATAACAGTGCGTTATGCTGTGATGTAGTGATACACTGTGTTGTAGTGGTAAAGCGAATTTTTTGTTTAGTGGAACGCCTCCTAATTTCTATCCCATTTCTTAGAAGTATGCTTTCTTTAAGCCAACTAGAGGTTTGGTGGAGCACTGTATGCTCCCGCAGCGACATCCGGGACACAGTCTCAGTTGCAAGCGTATTTAGATTATTTGCACCCCGGAAACTGCATGTGATTTTGCCCCAAAAGTTCCGCGGTCAGTGTAGGCCTATGTATTTATTGTATTGCCAGGGTTGAACTCCTCTCGATGCAGATGTTTTCATGACTGACTCAGAACACATTGTCGCATTATGTATTGGGGGTCGAAATCATTTTTATACAGCGCACATACGATATAGAACGAACTCCGAACGCCAAAAAATTCAAAACTCCCGTAGCTGTTTTGCCAGAATTTGTTCAAAGCCCGTCCATGGTCAGACATTTTTGTTACGATTTAATAAACTGTTGTGAGTTCAACCCTACTCCCCTCCTTGAACTGCAAGAGTTCAAACGATGTGCAGCAAACCCTCAACCGACCGTTGACTGATGGAAGACTTTGACCTGTATGTCGACGGGAGCGCCGAAATCGCGAGAACTGACAACACGGCACCATGCAGATCGCAGGGGTGGACACTGCGAGACCCCACAAATTTGATGGTCTCGCGATGTCAGATCTCGCGATTTTAGTCGCCCCATGTCGACTTTGCCGTGTTCTTGTAATGTCAGATGATTATCGCTACATTGTAAAACAGTGTGAACAGATTGTTTTAAGTATCGTGTATTTATGCAACTAGTCCGTTTACTGCTGTCATAGGCTCGCGGCATTCATAATCAGCATCATCATCGTCATTATCATATCTGTACGTTACCATGACGAGTTCAGTTCGTTTCAGAGATGTTGTCTTGATCAACTTGACTATATGCAGTGTGAATCAAAAAATTTTATGGCATAACGTTGTCAAATTTGAAGATAACTGAATTAAACTTTGTAGTTTGGCGTAGATTTTAAACGCAAAATAGGCCTATGCGTGAAAATATTTCAGTCTTATAAAAATATATTTTAAAAAACGTCTAGGGCAGGCGGTGGGTAAAATTTTCGGACTCGCACTGTACAAGCGTGTGTTGTGTTCCTTTTCGTAACATGTTTGCTCACGTTATCTTTTCTGAGGTACATCTTGCGATTTGTCGCTGTAATTTAATGTAATTTAATGTAACGCAAGTAAGCTGTTCGTCATAATGTAATGTCAAGTGTGATTCATTTATTTTCATTAAAATATACAACTTGTAACGAACTTATCAAGCCAAAAGGGAACACGAACGCAATACATGCCGATCTATCTATTTATTTAAGAATTTTATCAATGCACACATAACAACGCTATTAAAAGCTTTAGAAATATGCATTAATGCATAGTGCACAGACTGAATGGCTTAGGCCTACACATGGCCAGCAGGGCTTAGAACAAAACACAGTAAAACTCAAACTGAAAATAGACAAATACATCATAAAATCATTGCCAAAAATGAGTACAATAGTATAGATGAAAATCTTTGAGTAAACTTTTACTTAGTTTACAAAGTCGAAGATTTTTGCAAGTTCTTTGAAAGTGATGCAGCAGCTTTGTTAAATGCGCACGTTTTTTCGTAGCTTTTTCGTTTAGCCTAACAGTATATTTTATGCACGATCGTTGTGGAAAAGGCATTTTTAAAAGATTCCTCAAGTCCTAATTCTCCCAAGTTCGACTTACGAATTTTAATAAATTACAGGTACCTAATCAGAGTTCGCACATAACAGTCTTGTTTAAACGACAATTAATGAATTATAGGCCTCACGAATTATCATTTACTTTTACGAAATATCTTAACGTATCTAATCAGAAAAGTCAACTCGCACTTAGCTAAAGCATTAAATTCACAGAAAGCGAGATTTTGGAATCATTTACTGTCTTTGGCATAACAGTCATCAGTAGAACGATGCAACTGCCGTTGAGTCTCGATACGTCAAAAGTTTTTTTTGTTCGCGGCGGCAAACAATGCAGTTCTTACGCTGCTTGTTGGAGAGTGAAGCAAATTGCGAACGACTGATTAAGCTTAATATCCAATGATTATATAATATTACTGTTTGCCGACAGTTTACCAGTTTAGACAAGAACGGAAGAAAACGGCAAAGTCCTTCCTGAGCCACAAGAAGCATCGCGGCCCATCCGTTTCCTTAGACCCAGCGAGACACCATTGTACACTGTGAGACCATTACGGCTATAGTGAGTTTGAGACTTATAGGGTGTCTACACGATCCAACAAACGTCCAGCAAACTTCCAGCAAATGTATTCAAAATACACGCGAATTGCTGGACGCTTGCTGGATCGTATAAACACCCCGTTAGACAAGAACGGCTTTGTGCAGATCGTCGACGTCGTCCAGGGCATCGTCCTCGGCCATGATAGAGTCCAGCTCGATGCTTTCGATCACATCATCACTGTCACTGTCAAACTCATCCGACTGATCGCCACACCGCACGTATAACGACAGCACAGTAGTGACAAGCCTGGCGTGAACGGCCCGCCAGATTTTGAGTGCCGCAGTCCTCAGCCGTCGGTCGTATTTGAGCGTGATAAACGGGCTTCTTATGCGGCCATCCTGATAAACCGCATTACAAATTTTGCCCGTCCGTCCATCTGCAGTGTCCGTCTGTCCCGTACGAATTTCTAACAGTCTCGGTTGCTGTGGTTCTCATTTTCAGTCGTAAATGAACGTAACTGGCTTCTTAATATGCAGCCGTCTTAATAGACCACATTACGGGTTTGCCCGTCAGTCCGTCCGTCTGTCCGGTATGTGTTTCTAACAATATATTGACTATACTGCTGCGGTCTTCAGTCGTCGGTCGTATACAAGCATGACGGGCAGGTGGCAGACAGGCCGCAGCACGACCATGACGTTCCCGAGTGAGTTCATGAGCACGAAGAAGACGTCAGCTGCTGCCATGTACTTGTCGACGGAGACCGCTTCGGAAAGACGCATTGCCAACAGCGTCGACTTGATGCAGTGCGTCAAGATGTGGACACCGCACGTGACTGAGACGACATCGGCCCAGCTACCCAGTGCAGCAGCTGTCGAACGACTACTCACGACCGAAGCCCCAAACTCCACTTAGGCCTACTTCTGTGTGTATGCTGTCTTGTCGAAAAACATCATGCGCAACGAGCTGCCCGGCAAATCCGCAACAAGTTGTACAACAAATGCACGTAAAATCAACGACGTATGCAACAGATCGACGACATCTTGACATGCATACAGCTCGTCGTGCGACTTTAAGTCCACAGCAGTTCGAAATGGCGGAGTTCGAGCTTAAACGAACGACTACTTACGACCACCGACTGATAGTCTCGTCTGAAGATGGCGTCGACAAGCCGCCGATAGCGGTAGAACAACGGCACGATCGGCGCGATGTAAACTACCACGGCGTACGCACAGTCGTAGCAGAGGTAATAGAACAGATCTTCACTTGCTGTCAGACCTACGGACAGCTGCCACTGGTCAAATAGAGGCACCGTGCACAGGGAACGATGACCGGCTACGTGTCTGTGCAGCAAGAGTCGAACCGGCGGCATATAGATCGCGAAGTAGTGAGTGAGTGAGTGAGTGAGTGAGTATATACGACGTAGGTATATAACGAAGCAAATCAGACTAACTCAGCCTGGCCATCCCTCCGTGAGAGAGTAAGTCTCATGTCCTACGCGACACACTACGGCGTAGGTCATTAATTTGAGGACGAATTTTTCCAGACAGATAGATCGCGAAGTAAAGTGCACCGGCGATGATCATGATTAGCAGCTGCGACAAAGGACATCGAATTCTACGTTGAGGAGGAACTTTGTGCCGCTCGTCTAGCAGCAGATGATGGACGTACGTAGCGATGATGTAGAGTATCCACGGCTGCACGTACTGCAGGAATCCAACCACGCCGGCCAGCGCGTTGAGCACGTCCAGCGACGTGACGAAGCTTTCCAAATAGTTGGGAAGCACATTCTATGGCACGGAAAATAGCAAAATGATACGGGGGAAAGTAACTGGGATTTTTCTCCATGTTGAGCACGTCCAGTGAGGTGATGGCGAAGACGGCGGCGACGTCGACGACGACCAACAGCAGCGTCAGCAGAAGAACGTCGACGATAACGGCGCAACATCGCAGGACGCGCCACGATGCCGGACACCGAGCGTCGCCGCCAGTAGGGGCCATCACCAGACCGTTGGCGACCAGGCCGAAGATGGCAACGGTCGGCAGTAGGCCGAGAAGCACGCTCTGGCCGAATCTCTGGGAAACCTGCTCAGCCAGACTCAACGTCGCTGGCGCTGTTGCGACTTTGGAGTCCGTTGTCATCGGGTCGGCGGTGGTCGTGGCAGGCGGCGAGTGCACGGAGTCGTTGTGTAGAGCTAGGAACAGATGTATCAGTGAAACGCGTCCGACACAACGCTCGTCGTCGTCGTCGACGAACCTTCGAACTCGACGCTCGTCTGCATTCGCCAGCGTCATCGCCGGCGTGACGTCATTCGTAATCACGACTGTAATCATGATTTTAATGTGCCTCCGTCGGCGTCAACGTGGGCCATGACGTGACGACATTCGTCCAGTTACCAGGAAACAGATCCAAGCAGATGTCATCCATCGTCGACATTGTCTGTATCAAAGTGTATACGTATCATGCTGAGAGCGCGCTATGGAAACTCTAGCCTACCAATAACTATTTTGATCTGATGTTTTATGCAAGCTAATGTTTTACTAACTTTGGATTTATTGTACATTTTCTATTGTCGATTGTCGCAACCTTATCAGGGCTACTATACTCGTACTGTAATAAACGACCCTTCACACATTTTTAGCCGACCGTACTTAAAAGGTAACGTCCAGTACTTGCTATAGCGCTTCTTACACGAGACGGACTCAAGACTATGAAGCGCTTTACAATCTTGGAAGTGGCAGCTGATTGGTATGAGCTAATAATACCGCAGTGCACTATGTGGCCATCCATTGTCCGCGTCAGCGAACAACTGGACCCGCGGTTTGCAGCAAGACATACCACCGCCCCAATCAGCTATAAACCTACACCCCGGAGCTTGTAAGCTACTACTCATTTCCCGTCCCACGGAGGGTAGGAGGCTGAGTTAGGTAACGGTCGAGCTATTGCCACGCTTGTCGTCTGTCCGTCCGTCTGTCTGTCGTCTGTCACGGATGTATTGTGGCTAAACGGTACGAGATATAGGGCCTAAGTTGCTATGAATTACTAATAGGAAGTAGCATATTGGCTTTAAAAAGACATTAAAGTCGATGATTTTGGATGACCTTGAAGGGCCATAACGCACTATAGTCTGCCAATCGTGCGGTATTGCGGCTAAACAGTAAGTCGTAGAGAATCAACGACGGTCTGTCTGTCCGTCTATAACGATATGGTTCACTGAATTCTGTGTCCTGATGGAATACAGAAAAGCGGCTGTTTTTTTTCCACATAAATGATGCAATTTTAAACAAAAAGTTGCACGTGTGCTTCTGATTGATACTCAAATCAGTGACCTTGAATGACCTTAAACATTTTAGAATTTACCGAGAAAATGGACGCACTGTCCGCGGCATAAATGGAGGCTTTCTCAGATTGTCGGAATGATTGCGGTACATATCGCGCACTTTCGCTGGGATGGCATGACTTTCTACGTTAACGTAAATTAAACCTATTTACAGATTGCGTAATTGCAAGATGTCGCGTGGTACGAGTGAATTGCTCAACAAGAGAAACGATCGAACAACTTTTAAAATGCTGACTAGGCCTAATCTATACGAGCAAATGAAAGAGACGATAGAGACATCAGTTATAGGCATAAATTACAGTCAATATCGAATACATTTACATCAAGGATAATGAACTCACCTGATTTCACGTCACTTGGTCAAACTGGCGAATGACAGCCTCTTCAGATCCAATAGCTGACAAAGTGTCTATAGGCCATATATATCGATACACAGGCTTGAGCCTCAAGGGGCGTAACTTTGCATCTATAATGGGGTAAAGTTCTAAGAGGAGTCTGGGGGGACGAAAGTCGAAAACCATCGGAAACTTGGGAACTGAAAGACGCTAGTTGAATATCTCTATAAACTTTGCTTCATTTAGGCTAATGCAGTTTCAACTTTTTTGCAGTTATACGATTTTGTACCTCAAACATTCGTACCTATTCGGGTAATTTCAGGTAATCCATGGCATATTTTATCAAAGTTGTGCAACAAAATGTGACGAATATCTCAGTGGAATAAACACATTACTCAGTTATCAAACTTACGCTATGCACAATTTATAAAAAAAATTACAACCACAGTTATTGTAATACGTAATTGCAATATTTCAGTGTTATGCAATTTTTCATTTTTCTTCAAATTCTTTAAGAAAGTTGGAATTAAAAACCCCACCCAATAATGTGAGGGCTGCAGGTTGCAACCCCCTCTATCCTCTAGACCTCTCCGCCGAATTATAGTACACCTCTCCCACGATATCGTTGCTCGTTCATAGGTCCACCATGTCTCGTTGGTAGGTCCAGCACCACCACTGACGCAATGTCTCGCGGGAGTCTGTGGCACAATGTTATCAGCGGCTGGCGACATGAGCCCTATACCCTATAGGCCTACACCGTAGTTTGGCATCATCCAAACAACAATCATCATTACCGGACAGCGACCATTCCAGCAGTGTAAACATTGGTCCATTAGGTCAGTATACTGCCTCGTATATTAGGCGGAGCCTATGTAGGCCTATTATAATAATTTACCATATCATCGTTTTCGGTTATATAGGGCCTACCTGTTTGAATCTGATTTAAGCTAATTTTTCCGTCGATCCGCGCGCGGTGTGTTGTACGTTCGACACCAAAAAAGTTTTCCAATTCGAACGAGCGACACACGAAAAAATACGAGCGTATATGATTTATGCAAATAGGTGATGACGTGATACAAATCCAAGGTCGAGTTGAAGGTCACGACTCACGAGTCTTCCAAGTTTTTTATGACGATGATCTTTTTTCGACTTTCTCTCTCGGGGTGCCTTTTACAATGGCAACTTAGTACTAAATTTTGTCCGAATGTTGTAGTCGAGTCCTGGGTATGATGTGGCAAATTGCGTAAAAACGCACGACACAAAATACTGCATTTCTGCGTACAACAGCTCCAATTTTTTTCTGCTCGCTTCGCTTGCAGATTACTTAATTGGGCCCCCTACTTTCAGGACCGTATTTAAGGGGGAGGTTAGCGTGTTCAAACACCCCCCCGAAATTTCTATTTGTACCTCTATTTTTACGCGCGAAAGCAGAATGCTTCGCGCGTCTTTGCCATTGTCTGTCTGTCTGTCTGTCCGTCTGTCTGTCACACTCGTGAATTGTATCAAAACGGTGCAAGCTAGGATCACGAAATTTTCACCGTGGACTGCCCCAAGGTCTCTAGTTTATCGTGACAAAATTTCGTGCCACTAGGTGCAGGGGTTCCCCTCAAACGAGGGCGTCGAAGAGGGGTACCCCCCTTAAAAAGACGTCATTTTGCCGTTATTGGCTCGAATAATGTGAAAACGGTTGCAGATAGGTACATACATGCT
>Ga0056128_1010202_pt1 | contig 11715 bp, 8 predicted proteins | sample WorMetLIZISLAND2_FD_71113 | JGI IMG/M metagenome (GOLD analysis project Ga0056128, IMG submission 71113) | Marine gutless worms symbiont microbial communities from Max Planck institute for Marine Microbiology, Germany - Olavius geniculatus... ... | reverse complement strand
TCTCATTTCATTTTTCTTTTAAACATTTCAGTTCTTTTTAGTTTATGTGCTAGATTAAACTGACAGTGTGTTTGTCAGTTTTTGAGTGCAAATTTTCTATTGTATTGTATTGTATTGTATGTTACTTCACCATTGCTTGGGTCAATCCTGTGTATTGTAGACTTGCCGTAGTTATATTAATTTACAGTAAGTAGTTTGTTGTACTGGTGTAGTTCATAAACAGCAAGTGTGACGACGTCAGAAACCTTGTTGAGATCTTTGTCATAGTGCACAGGTTAGGAAGTATAGAACAGATAGAAAGTGAAGGTCATGAACTTCGTTGGCTGTACTGTACATCAGTATCTGGGTGGGAAATAACCTACAATGATGTGATGTGTGTGTCTGTGTGTGTGTATAATGGATGTTGTTTTTCAGTAATGTTTTGATTTCTGTGATTTTGCTATAGATGTATAAGCAGTTTTAAGCATTGTTGACCTTTCTGTTTTTTTGGAATTTACTGGTCACCATTCTCGAATGTGTTTAAAATTTGACCACACTCTGGAGAAGAAGATGCGTTTATCGTAGTAAATTGCATAACACATCACATAATTTATAAATTATTACTGTCGGTATTCTGAGAAACATATATGATGATGATTGATGAAGATCTGGCTGAGAATAACGAGTGAACAGAGTTGATTCATTAAAAAAAGTAAGTGAAGAAAACCGATAATCACTTTAGGATAATATACAGAAATTGCCTGTACTCAGGATTCTTCTGCCTCCTGGAAAGTCCTGGAAAGGTTTGGAATTTTTCCCTCTTGATTTCAAGGATCTTGAAAGTCCTGGAAAATGAGTTTGGTCCGGTAAAATCTTGCAAATTAAAGTGGTGAATTAAAGTTTGAGATCCTGGAAAGTTTTTCCCGTAGTTTATTAATGTTTTAAGTTCTCTGTCAAAAGCTTGACAGCAAGCTGCTAGAACTGAAAGACTTGTGAATTGCTTCCTTCATTGCCGCCTATAATGTATATCGTGTAAGTAAATGTAACTGAAACAGTTTCCTGACAGTTTTTGCTCTTGAAGAACTATGTGAATTGGATTACACTCTGTAGATTGTGCAGTATGTAACTGCTGTTTGTTTAGGAACTGTTGGCAGGCTTCGAGAAGGTCGTGGAAAAAGTTTTCATGATCCTGGAAAGTCCCGGAGTTTTTTATCGGTAGAAGTGTGGGAACCCGAGTGCTGTCATGTTCATGAATGATATATGTTTGCATCTTGCTGACTGCATGTACTGCTTGTATAACTGTTGAATTGTTTTGTGTGTTTGTGTGTTAATTCTGTGCACAGAATTGTGCAGAACGTTTTGGACAGCTCTCCCAAGACCAAGTACATTGTTGCAGTCGACAACTCAAACAACACTCTGGAAGAAATCACCCGGGTAGACTAGATTAGTTTAACACTCGCCATCAATAGTTCACTGTAGTTGCAGTCACGCCCCTTGAGAGAGGGGGAGCTAGGGGTAAGTTACCCTGGGCCCTGCAACATTTCGGGGCCCTGCTGTTGCTCAAAAATTTTAAGTACACCAGAATGTAACATTTAAAAAAATTTTTTTTTAAATTCCTCCAGGGGAACTCTGCAAGAATGTTTATGTTTATGGTAAACGTTTGCCAGAGATGATCAATTTTTCTTTGTACCGTAGCTCTAATAATGGCAGAGTGCTCAGACTGGTACTTAACTTTCACCAGTAGTCTTTTTCTGGCTCAGATTAATGCCATTAAAGCCAGGTTTTATAGCCTGAGCTGAACACTGTGCTCCGAAACTGGTAATTATATATTATTTTAATGTTCACAATACGTACTTTTTGTGTGGTACAGGCAATCAGCAGACAGCTGTCGACTGGGAAAATAAAGAAGATTCCCAAGGAAGAAATTCTCTTGGCCAGAGATGTGAAAGTAAGTACCAGTTTTAGCAGAACTGCAGAATATCGGTACCGTAGCTGTAGCCTTACAATGTACGAGGGGCGTTCAAAAAGTTTCGCAAGTCGATATGTTAGATTAAAAAAACTTTTCAAAATTTATACACCAATAACACACATATTTCTCCCAAACTCATATGAGTTTAAAGTGGATGTGACGTCATTGTAATGTATGACGTCATAGAGGATTAAACAGGCTCGATTTGGAGTGCCAGCGCAATCAGTGTAAAATTTGGGCTCACTGTTGCACAACAATTCTTTAGTCTACAGCCGGATTTTCTAACACAAGGCCTTAGGACATGTAACTTTTTTGAAAGCCCTGACAAATATGATCATGAATTTCTGATTTACGATTATAAATATTTAATAGCCAAAATCTGTGCTAGCTGTGAAAACCTATGCGTACAAAGAAAGTTAAGAAAAAATTTGCAACTTGATAGGCCCTCGTATACGAGTGTCGTTCAATAAATAAGTTACAAAACAACATCATTTTGTTAGTTTTCCAAATATTAAAAATTTGAAATATACGTTTTGTAGAGAATTTAATTCTGAGTAGTAGCTGTGAGTTTCATGACGATGACGTCACTGACGTCATTTATAAGCATTAAATACGGCGATGTTGACTCTGAAATCCTCCCGTAACGAACAGCATGTTGTTATTGTATTTTGTGGGCAAAAAATATAAATCCAAATTAGATTCACTCTGAAATGCATCCATGCCATCCAGTATATGGCGACAAGTGCTTTGCAAAGTGAACAGTTCACATTTGGTGTAAAAATGCTGGGTGGGCAGAAATTTGTATCGCATACTGAGGTGCAATCAGTCGTTTTTCAGTGGCGTGGACAGCAGTTCTTTGCATCAGGCATTCAGAAGTTTCCTGACAGATAGGAAAAATCTTTAAGCGAACTCGGATGATATGCTGAAAAATAAAACATTAGTCTTTAAAATTTCAATTTATGGTGTTAACTTGTTATTTTATCCATTTTTTCGTTCTTATGCTGTTTATCACTTGCGAGTTATGACAGATTACTGGTGGGAAAAATAATACACGTGTAGACTGTGTTCTGTGAGCAGATGTCATCACAGGAATGATGTCATCATCCAAAAATCTTACCTGTGTTCAGAATAAAATTCCCTACAAAATGTATATTTCGGATTTTTTAGATTTGGAAAATTAACAGACTGACGCTGTTTTGTAACTTATTTATCGAACGACCCTTGTATTAGACTAAGAAATTTTTCAAAATCTGTACACCAGTAAAAGATATATTTTTTCCATACTGGTATGAGCTTACAGCAGATGTGATGTCATTGTAATTTGTGACGTCATAAAGCGTTAAACAGATACAATTTGGAGTGCTAACGCAAACAGCACAAAATTGCGCATGACAAATCTCCAGTCTGCAGCCCAATTTACGTAGGAGAGACTTCGGGATATATGATTTTGTGAAAGCCCTGACAAATACGTTCTTGAATTTCTTATTTGCAATATGAATACACAGTAGCCAAAATCTGCGCTGGCCATAATTGAGAATGCTTCTGTCAATTACGATGTCGTGTCAGGATTTGACATTGTCAGTACAATTTTATTGAAAAGTTAACAGTTAATGATATCCGTCATTTTTGTGAAAGGTTAAACAATTTTTACAACATATGCCATGGGGAACCCTGATGTGTGGGGGCCTGAGAGTGAGCCCTGCAGATCTCCCATAAATCCGGCACTGCAGTCTAGTCCCAAAGTTACAATTACCCAGCAAGCTGTTCGCGACTCTGGCATTGTACAATTAGACCACCCTGCACACAGCAGGGACATATTACTTACAGTAACTATTATCTGTTTTTAAATTTGAAAAATTTTCTTGGTGGTGTGCGCTATCCAAACAATGAATAGGGCCTAACTCAAGTCTGTGGTAGAAGCCTGGCTGGAGGACAGACATAAGATGCGTTATGACGTCATAAGTTACAGTGATGTCACATCCGCTTGAAACTCGTATGACTTCGGAAGAAATAAGCGTTTTACAGTTGCATACATTTTGAAGTTTTTCGATCTAACAAATAGACTTGCAAAACTTCTTGAACACTCCTCGTACGTAATGATCGTAGGCATTTCCATTTGTCCTGTGTCAGCTGTTTGTTTTGTAGTTTAGATAATTACTCGCAACATTGCGTGTCAGTCAGTCACTGCTAATAATTTATTATATGCTTGTATGGCTGGTTACGTACTAAAATTGTTTACCTGCCTGCTCTGCTTTCTCTCTCCCTGTTTCAGAATCTCTCAGTCTATCAGTGTGTACTACAGCGCAGTGGGCATGTGTCATGTACTATTCACGACATAGTGTAAACATTGCGACATCAACAATGAATCAGTGCACCAATCAAAGAGTCCGCAAGTGAGTCCGTGAGTAAGTAAGTAGCACAATACTCTACATCTCTACTCCTCCGTCAAAACAAAGGTTAGTTCCACTGTAATCAGTTCCCCACACTACAGACTACTAGGTTTGCTAATGTCACCAGTTAAACAGAGTTAGTGAACATAGTCTTTCAGTCTGGCGGGTGTGATAACCCGACATCCTGACAAAGTATGCGAATGTTCCGCAGGGTGAGGAACTGTCTGTTGTGATGTGCTTGCAATCTCTTGGTTAGCTTCAGGTGGTGGTGGTGTGGTAGTGGGTTCCACTGCTGCAGTTGGTGTCGGTGGTGGTGCTGGTTGGATTGGTGCTGGATCCGTCAGCATGCTAAAAGTTTACGTCTTATAAATGCTTTGTAGTAGCTAACAGAAGTATTGTAATGGAGGGGTATGGGTCAGATGGGCAGATGGATCATGGAAGGATAGTCAATGGTACATAGCATTTACGGCTCACAATCTGTAGTTTGTTGCCCAGCGGTCTGACATTAACTGCAAGGATGGTGACAGGACGGCCTGTTGGACAATAGCTCGGCTGGCAGTGTCGAATAATATGGTCCGAATTCCTGGCACTCCTGTGAGCATGCTTTAGTGCAGAAGGAAATCTGGGACAACCCAAGGTTATCTAGAAACTAGCCATTAAAACGCTGCGTGTCTCTGTGTATATGTATGAGCTGTGTGTCGTCTGTCTGTTTGTCTGTCGTGCAGCAGTCGGACATTGATCATTTGCTGGTGAATCTGCGCGTTGATGCTACGATGGTCAAAGAGCAGATGCACATTCGATGGGCTGCGGAGACTGGCCTCGTGGACGCCATTGAGCCAACAGTTGCCACATACAGAGAATCTAGAGGCCTTCAGGTACGTCGCTGACTGTCATTAAGCATCTGTTTCGGCTTTTTAAACCAATTCAGCATCTATGGTTGTTATGGATATACACTGTGTTTCAGGAAAACGGGGCCACTTTTGTTATTTGAATAACTCAGTGAAACGTTGGCCGATTTTGATAATTTTTGGCATGCAACATCACGAAGAAATTTGACATAAATGGCTGTAGTTTATCCACCTCACATTAATACTGTCGCTATGCTACCTTGTGAACTGCAGAAGTCGTACTTTGGCTGTCTACAACAATACAACAATCACTAGCAGTAAATGTTGGCTGAGTGTCAGTGACTGGTGCTGGCTGGCTGATGCTAGGCAATGCGTGTTGTCGTATTGGGGCCTCCAGCCGTTGGCAAGTCAACGGTTGCTGAACAGCTGTGTGAATACTTCAAGCTTCATCACGTCCATGTCAAACAAGTCATCGATGACAGCTTCGACCACATGGTCAGTTATTACACTCTACTCTACTGCACATAAACTGTGAGTCCCAGTGAAACATACCTAACATTAACCCTAACCTATAATATTTTATTAGTAGTGGAACAAGAAAGTTAAACAAGCTGGTAGGCGATGTGGCTTGCGACTGTTAGCGATCACAGTTTTGTGGAGAGATTAAGGACAGACAGACAGCGGATGCAGAGACAGATACCCACAGACACGTCCTCTGACAACAAGGGTTGCTTATAGCAATACAAGACAAGTTACATTGGGTGAGTAAGACTGATTGAAGGCTATGTGACCAATGGATTCAGCATATGTGGTTTCCTATTCGTGATCAGTGTTAGTAGCGGGAATGCTGGCTATGTGGCGATGTGCAGCAGAAGTACCTGGCTCATCAAGCGGCATCAGCCGAGGAAGACGAAGACAAAGCCGAGGTCGAGGCTGACCTCGATGAGGAAGACCCACTGAAGGCAGCTGACTACCAGGAACTGCTGGATGCCATCAATGACGCTCGTGAGCAGGGCAGTAGGCTTGACGATCAGCTACTCACTCGACTGTTCCGCGACTGGCTACACTCCAAGCCCTGCCAGAACCAGGGTTTTGTACTCGATGGATACCCAAAGACCATCGACCAGGCCAAAGAACTCTTCTCAGGCAAGTTGACTGGTGTGTTATGGACCACATCTGTGGAAAATCTGAGTATGCCAGCCAGTGGCATAGCCAGAAATTTTAATTGGGGGGGCTCGTCTCCTTCCCCTCTCCTCCCCTTTCCCAATTTCCCTCCCATCCCATTTCTCTCCCCTTTTACCCTTCCTCTCCCTTTCCCTGTCCTTCCCTCTTTTCTTCCCCTCCCCTCCCTTAGAAGTAAGATCCCGTAAAATTCAACTATGGGGTCTGGGGGAGTGCTGTGAGCTCCACCAGTGGGGTCTGGGGCGAAGCCGCAGTCGAAATCGAATTTGGTGCATTTTAGCTTTTAAAAATGAGACCTGGTGGCAACAATTTTAGTTATTTTCAACTGACCAAATTGGCCAGTTTCATGCAATTTAAACGCATGTTTATGTTTTGTCTGGAGGATTGGAGGGGCGGCTGGGCTCTCTGCCCCCTTTGGCTATGCCACTGATGCAGCATATGTCACAATCAATGCCCAGTTCTACTAATGGTTTTCCTCTTGCTTGAATGCAGTCTAGATTTGTCCTGCTAAACGCAAATTCTCGAAAACTGTATGCTATTTTGGCGACATTGGTATAGTCTGCTGGTCTGATAGTCTAAAGGCAACGTCAAATGTTTGACATAGTTAGCTGATTTTGTCTGCTCATAAATTCGACCAACAAAAATCTGTTGCCTGTCGTTATGTCATGCAAAAATTGGCCAATTTTGTTGTTAGATAATGTTATCCGATTTTATGATCAAACATTCAACACGTTCTATTTTTGACGATAAAATTGGCAAACTTTTCGGACATTGGCTAACAGTTTTTGTTATGTTAGTTACTATGGCGATTGTTTACAGTGGGAGATGCATATTTCTTTTATTTACTTATGTTGTTTGTTACTCTATAATATTTATTTTTGTTCATTAGATGCAAAAAATGATACAAGTATCATTTTGTGATGAGCACTCTGCTGTCATGAATTCATGAAGGTAGCTGATATTGTACGCTGTAGCAGACGATAAGATCCGTCATGTGTCATGGTTCAACAATTTTATCTGCTGATTTTTTTGTGGGCATCTAAACCATGCCCACAGAAGTTGGCCGACATAATCGATCGTATGTTGCTGGTTGTTAGGTGGGGATGAGGAAGAGGAGGGGGGTGAGCAGCCCTACGACCGGCTGATAATGCCGCGTCTGGTCGTGTTGCTGGAGGCCAGTGACGAGTTTCTGCGTGAGCGGGTGATCAACCTGCCGGAGATCGTCGTCGTCGGCACACACAACACGGACGAGGCTTTCACACGCCGGCTCACTGACTACCGCGCCATCAACACCGATGACGACACTGTCCTGAACTACTTCGACGAACTCGAGTTTCACCCCGAGAGAATCGGTACCGTATGCAGTTTAACTGCTTCTCTTTTTCTCTTTGGAATGCATCTACTGAGACTCGAACTAGCGACCCCCAAAAAACCGCAACTACGTACACAGTGGTAGCATGCTTACCGGCGTACCGCTAGTGCTACTGCAGCAGCTGCCATCTGTGGCCTACACAGCCTATTTAACACTGTCTGCAGATTGTGCTATATATATATTTCTTACTTTGCCAGGCGGCAGCAGCTACCTTATTGCTGTATCCACCTGGTAATTCAAAATTAGCAGCCTTGTTGGCACTGCCAGACAGCTGGTGACACGTGGGATGGGGTTGTCGGCGGCCAGGCAAGTCAGCAACATGTGGTTGAGTGGGCCAAGGTATTGCAGCAGCTGTGAGTAGTGTCAGCTGTGTTGATTACCATAATGCTGTTTGGGAGTCCTGCTGCTATGTATGTACATGTGTTGATGTGAGTGCAGATGTGGAGAAGGACCAGTCGCTGCGTATGTCGGACACCATGGCAAAGATCTCTCAACTGATGACTGAACAGCGCACAGCCAGCACATGTATGTCACAGTCACAGTCACAGCTCTCTGTCCGTGCCGTCTGTTTGTCGGTCTATCTAAAGTTGCGTACAGAGAGACGTAACTGAATGGCACGGTTTAGTTTTTGACAAACTGACCGGTGGGCAAGCAGGGCGATAGAGCCCGTTGGCCATTGGTTGATGCATACGTAAACGTAGTCCTGTAGACCATCGACGCCATTAGACGGTGCATACTGTAATGCATTACTGCTTGCCCTTTGGTCAGTTTGTCAAAAACTAAACCATGTCAGTTCAGTTCATTTCAGTTGTGTCACTCTGTACACGTCTTAACACGTCATCTGTCTCATTATATGGACTGTATTGCTGGTGTGTCACTCAAACCATCCGGGCTTCGATGATCACAGCTGGTATTTACAGTCAATACACTCATGCCTGCGATTTCTGACATGCAGGGGTAGAAAAATTCTTATGCTACAGCCGGTTTCATAGACCATGAATCCACATGGGCAGGGGACAGTTTTGACATGCTGTCTGCATCCCTCACAGGGGTATGATGTTTCCTGTTTTGAGTCACCAAGTGGTACCTTGAGGACTCTTCTCGACCTCAACGACAGCTTGAGGACAAACAATCATGTCCTACACCTTTGAGGTCTAGCTGACTTCGACCTCGAAGACCAATGGCCTTGGCCTTGGCTCCTAATCACTTATAATGAATGTGCTCTGTACTAATGTTGTGTGATACCTGAAATTGGAGCCATGATATCGATACCGTCTCAGGTATCGAGTATTGCGATAGTACCGCAATACCGGAAGTTCATATGAAACGTTGGTCCACAGGCCCATCGAGAGGGGGTAAAGTTTTTCTGCATTCTGCAACTTTTGGATGTCTCCACTATCGCTTAAAATACATGTTTACTATGTATTTGACAAGCTTTAATATGATGTGTTTTTTGTTGCTGTCACGCAGTGTGCAGTAGTTGTTTGCAATAGAGCGATTGCATCGTATCAAAACTGGTAATGTCACGATACTTGGCAGTATCGTGACATTGCAGCATATCAAGACATCTTTGATACTGGTAAATGAAACGTTGGTATTGATGATACTTATCAAGGTATCGAAGGTATCACACAACACTACTCTGTACAATGAATGAGCTTTTGGTAGGCCTATTTGTATGATATATCCAATGAAACACTGAAACTGTTTGTCTGAGCATTATTATGGTTCATTACATTTTGCTGGCTTTTTGATGTGCAGTATACTTTAGTTACCTTACTTACTTACTTTGTGGCTGTGGCTTTGGCCTTAATGGCCACTTGCCTGGCCTTGGCCTCGATCACTGGCCTTTGCCTTGAACATGCTTGCCTTGAACCAGTCCTAGATGTGTGCGTGTGCGTGTGTGTGTTAAAGCATGCACAGAGCAGGAGCATCATTTAGGCAGAGTTGGGGGTCTATGGACCCCCAATAATGTGATTTTAATTTTATCCCTGTAAATCATACCTTTGAAACAGTGTTACTGCTGCAACAACAATACGTTATGTAGACTTAGACCCCCAATGATTTGATTACTGAAATGATGCCACAGGCACAGAGCAACATAACTGAACCGAACTAAACTGACATGGTTGAGTTTTTGACAAACTGACCAATGGGCAAGCAGTATTGCATTACAGTAGGCACCATCTAACGGCATCGGTGGCCTATGTGACTACGCTCACGTATCAGTGAATCAATGACCAGTGAGCTCGCCATGATTTCCCACTGGTCAGTTCGTCAAAAACTGAACCGTGTCAGTTCAGTTCAGTTCAGTTACATCGCCCTGTACGCACTTTTAGGGTTGACTGAGGAGGAGGCAGAGGAGAAAAGACTGTGGGAGCTGGAGAGGTTGATGCAGAGTGAAGTGGAACAGAGAGAAGAGCGAGACCGTGTGGCAGCCGAGGAGGCTCTGCTCAAAGCCCGTAGACAGCAGGAGTGGGTCAGTGCACTGTGACTCTGTTTGGCTGATATCTAAACTTCTTTGTAGTATACTGGGCAGGCAAGCCACTATATGTGAGTTCATGTTTGGTCGAGAAGTACGATTATTTTTTTTCTAATCGACATCTGCTAAGAACCAAATTCAATTAACTTACTTCTTATCCATGGATAAGAACTTCTTTAATCTGAAATAAATACTCGTTGCATAATTATTTTTTTGACTTCAGTTCATGTTTCCAATTATCTTGGTATTTATTCTAAGAGAAAGTGTCGACCGAAGCGTTAATCCTACTTTTCGAGGAAACATGAACTCGCGTACTGCAATAGGTACATCTTCAGGTATCTGAGAAAGACTGTATGGTGTATTTTTTTGAAATTCCATGTACTGTATGAGTATTGTGTAGGCAAAAAAATCTGGGGCTAGCATGCTCCCGAGCCCTCACTAATTTTGCTGGCAAAGCTTCTCGATTGGCTAGTGTGCTATCCAGTCCTGTATTGGCATTGGAGGTGATATTGTTTAGGCCTAAAATGCAAGTAGAGACAGAACGCAAGCAGCGATGTGGGTGCCCCTTCCCCACCTGCTGGGGAGTTTTGGAGAGCACTAATCTGGGCCGGTGCCGAGCCGAAATCCAGGATAAATCTGGGAATGCTAGCACCCCCGGCACCAAGCTAGAACTGCCACATATGCTTGGTTTTGTGTTTAAACATTTCAATGGTCTTTCATCGCAGAAATGTTCCACAGTATGTGGACTGGTTGTGTAGAGCGAGCGTTTGGAGGCAGTGAAGAGAGAGGAGCAGCAGCTGTTGGAGGCCCAGTCGACTCCACTGCGCAATTACCTCATGCAGAACGTTATGCCGACGATGACGCTCGGCCTTATTGAGTGCTGTCGTGTCAGGCCCGACGACCCCATCGACTTCTTGGTACTTTGTTCCAGTCTAATCTAATCTAAAAACACTCAGCGTGTTCGGAGTCGAGGGGGGGGGGTAACGCCGACCTCAAACAAAAAGCTGGTAGAAGACATCAGTGCTAAGTTTCAATGTGAGATAGCTAGAAATGGCAAATTCCAAAAATTGGAATTCCACCCCCCCCCCAAAAAATTGGGGGTAGGGTAGGGTGTTACCCAAACTGTAAAGGGGGAATCGACAACAGAATATCACAAAGATCGGTCCAGTCAAACTTTAGTTGCATGCCGGCGAAGTTCTAAGACTGCAATGGCCGGGCAAATTGGACTTTTGCCATTTTGAATCGCACGCCAGATTTGACCGGAATTAGATGCAAAGCTGAAACTTGGCAGTTTTTACGCGTGAAAGCAGCTATGCTTTCAGCGCGTCTTAGCTATCGCAATTCTGTCCATCTGTCCGTTCGTCCGTCCGTCCGTCTGTCTGTCACACGGGTGGATCAGGCAAAAACGGTCCAAGCTAGGATCTCCAAATTTTCACCGTCGGCTGCCTGGAAGACTCTAGTTTCAGGAACCGTAAAGCTTTTTCGTAAACTCG
>Ga0056128_1010200_pt1 | contig 11718 bp, 9 predicted proteins | sample WorMetLIZISLAND2_FD_71113 | JGI IMG/M metagenome (GOLD analysis project Ga0056128, IMG submission 71113) | Marine gutless worms symbiont microbial communities from Max Planck institute for Marine Microbiology, Germany - Olavius geniculatus... ... | reverse complement strand
TGCGGCGTAGATTTCAAGAGTGAATTGCGTCAAAATGGATAGAGTTAAATCAAGACAACCTGCGAATAGGAACTGCTAGGGCTGTCGCGCGTCTCATGAGCTTTGCTCAAATTACTTGTTAGTTACCTCCGCCAAGGAGGTAATGTTTTTGCTGGTTTTTGTTTGTTTGTTTGTTAGTTTGTTTGTCTGTCTGTTTGTATGTGTGTTAGCAAGATAACTCAAAAAGTTATGGACAGATCTTTCTGAAATTTTGAGGATATGTCGGGCATGGCATAAGTTACAACTGATTCAATTTTGGGGGTGATCTGGCAGGAATCCTGGATTCTGGATTGCTTTGAAATTTTCGTTACCATTGCGTTAAAGGGGGCATAAGGGAACCGCTGGCAAAGTGAATATGGTGACGCCACCTGGGGAATAACATTGCCTTGGCGGAGGTACTTGCGGGCTATGACTGCTTTCTAGTTTAAACTTGTGTTTGTGTGTAATGTATAATTTAATTGATTTTTGTCATATTTTACTGTTTTATATCATATCTTTTATCTGTATCATAATGCTGTTATGTTTTGGCTGCAGGTGAGCATTTGTTTTCGTAAAGTGGCGGCGGACGTGCTCGGCATTCGCCTGATGCGTCAAGAACTGGATCTTCAGCAACCGGTCTTCAAAGCTGAGATTAACACCTACACTGATGTAGCTTCAGCAGCAGCCGCCAAGACATCTGTCCAGACTTCACGCAACAAATCATCCATGTGCCTCATCAGCTGAAACATCCATCTGGATGCCTTACTTTTTGACCCTGTTCAAATAGACAGAACCGGATCTAGACGTGTTCGGCATGTTTAGCCGAACACGGGCTTCTACGAAAGAGGGCCTTTAGGCCAGAGTGTCGGACAGCAGCACAACATTTTTGCGGCTGTTGCTATGGTCTACTTGTTGCAGCACAACTTTTTTTGGTCTGGGAGCTCTGAACTTTAAGATGTTACTTACTTATTTATTTCCTGAAGACCCGCTTTTCAGATATTTACCAAACAGGGTCTAATCGGGTTTAAATCTGGTTCTCCAAATACGAATGCTGCATGATTTTCTATATATCTCTCGATTGCAGCACATGTGATATGTATGCATTTAGACTTTTTTTTACTTTTCATTCTGCTGGCACACCAAAACTGTAAGATAGAAGAGTAAATAAGTAAGTAAGTAAGTAGTTTTCATAGCGCATTAACTGCACGTAACGTCGACCATGCGCTGCTGGCACACTACAGAGTGTGGTCGATGTTATGTGCAGTTGATGTGCTGTGAAAACTACTTACTTTTTTATTTACTGTTCTTTCTCACAGTCTGGTTCTATATATACCTTAAACCCACTTTATTATGTGGCCTTTTTAACGGGCCACATTACGGGTTTTGCCCGTTTGTCTGTCTGTCTGTCTACTTATCTATTTCACATAGGTTTGCCATTCAAGCAAAATTGCATAAAAAATGCAGTGAATGATCCCTCGGTGCTGGTGTAACTGGCGTGCTTGTTTGTAGTTTAAAAGGTCAAAGGTCAGAGTGATGGTTTTGCAGTGCAATGGGTGAGTTATCTGCCTTTGGAGCAGATTGGGGCAACTACACGTCCTCTCCCCTCCGATGGGGAATTAGAGAGAGGGGGAGGGGGAGAAAGAGAGTTTGTATAGCCAAGTAGACGGCCGCAAATTATGTCAGCACCAGGCCGGCATATCTGCTAGTTTATGTGCACTTTAAACTTAATCTATTTTTCTCTTAACTTGTATCAACGTGATTACAGCGTTCAGTACTTACTGTTCTGGTGAAATTCGTTACTTCGGCTAAAACTTTCACCAGAGTTAGTTTAGCTCAACTTACGGCCGGATTAAGGAATAGTCAGCGTGGGCAATGTGGGCTTATGGCCTTCACGGAAATGAAGCCTTTACAATACATGTTCCTTGAAAATCGCTATTTGTGTCATTTTTTAAAAAACATGTTTGCAATGCATTTATTTAACCATAAGTACACTACTACTGATTGTTGATTTGCTCCATTTCTCGGACATTTCAGTGCCGAGGCTGCAGATGTTTTAGTACGGTCCATTTTTTCACTACCGCTTTTCTCATGGGTGTAGAAATGACTATAAATTTTGAAGGAGTATCTTTGTATTTTGGACACTATTCAAATGTTTTTTCTTACAAAATATACTTTAGTGGGTGATTATAAATATATCTTGCTGTAGCATTATTGCTTCTTTAGGGCCTTTGCTACTGACAGCTGCCCATCGCCCCCACATTTTTAAAATTTGGTCTCAACTTAAGTCCAGTTTTAACATAGTTTTAATGCATGGTCCGTCACAGCTGCATATCATACTGTGGAACTGATATTTGAGCCCAGTTTCTGCTTTTACCGCCTCATTAGTTTACTCTTGGCTGATTAGCCGTCATTGTTCATAAGCTAAAAATAAAAAAAATATTTGCTTACTTGTTGTTGGAATTCAGTGTTTGTATAATTTGCTTTTTCTTCATGCCTGCGGTTGCAGGAGGTTGTTTTCACCTGTCACCAGTGAGAGAATGGTAGCTGTCAGTTGACGCTGTTGTGAATTACAGAATAATAATGGTCATTCGGAATTTACCAATATTTAAATTTAAGTTTTTGCACGTTCGACTGCGATTGCTGGTCGTTGAAGTCGTCGTCAACATCACAGCAGTTTTTTTTGTTTTTGACATGGGCTTTAATTACCTCCACCAAGGAGGTAACGTTTTTGCCGATTTTTTTTTGTCTGTCTGTGTGTGTACAAGATAACTCAAAAAGTTATGTACGGATCTTTCTGAAATTTTGAGGGTATGTCGGGCATGGCATAAGCTATAAGTGATTAAGTTTTGGGGGTGATCCGGCAGGAATCCTGGATTCTGGATTACTTTGAAATTTTTGTTACCATTGCGTTAAAGGGGGAATACGGGAACCGCTGCAAAACCAAAGATGGTGACGCCACCTGGGGAATAGCATTGCCTTGGCGGAGGTACCTGCGAGCTATGATTGCTTTCTAGTTAGTGCAATGTGATGTGTGTTTTGGTCGTTTTCCGTTCGTTCAACACGCCTTGATGTGAGCTGCCTCCCTAGCAACGTTACACTTGTATAGCACCGCCAGGGGGCGTCGTCGGTTAAAAAGTAGTCGGTGCAGTGAGTTGCATTTTTCATCAGGCAGCTGCAAATTTCGACGGAGGAGATTATGGGAGCTCAGAATTTCTATTTTGCTCATAAAGTTTCTCAAAAATTGGAATTTTCAATTTCGGATTTTGCATTTTTCGACGAAAGTTATTCAACAGCCCAAATTGCCCCCATCCTCTTCTGCTGTGACGCCATTGGGCATCGCTTAAACACCTTTTACATTGCATTTCCGTGAGTACAGTACACTATTGACACTCAGTGATGTACAATATATTTGCTCACTTGTCCGTTCTGTAGCTCAATATTGCACATATTAATTGTACAGCGCAGTGTGATAGTTATGGAGCATTTTTGGTTAAACCACCAGTTATGAACTTTGTTTTTTTTTAATTTATATGTATGGGCAAAAATTTTTGACTGATATCTGGATTAGCCAAATTATCGCAAAAAGTTAATAATACAGCTAATATTCGGCTAAGTGCTAAAGTTTTGGCTGCTACCTGGATTAGAGAAATTATTGCAGGACTGAACCGTCAGTAATTTTGCTGAAAAAAAGCATACAGCAAACTGTTCAAACTACATGTAAGTCACAACTGTCCAAAAAGTAAGACTCACCGACTTGCAAACATAAGGACTATCTTGTAGTTTCTGCACCTGGTTTTAACTGCAGAGTGAAATGGAAGTTGTTTGTCATGGACGTCATTTTCTCAAAGTAAGAAAAAGAAAATTAAATATCCATTTTGGCACATTTTTGACCAGTGGCGGTTTTAGGCCCGAAGCGGGAGAGGCACAGTCTCCCCGCCCAGTTTTGCTCCAGGCCCCCAGTTTCACGGCCTCCCATGATTTTTTGCAAAGAACACAAATATCTGATTTCTTTGCGTTTCCAAAGTTTCCAAAAGTGGGCAAATTTGCGGCTTCCATTGAACGTCCAAAAACCAAAAATGCTTCAGTTTCAGGGGGGCTTTGCCCTCTGTCCCCTGACCAGGGGCTCTGCCCCTGGACCCCGCTGAGGGCTCTGCCCCCAGACCCCCGTTATAGGCTCGCGCTACCGCGCTCGCCATGGGGCCGTGCCCCCATATTTTGCGGGCTAGAACCGCCACTGTCTGAGAAAATTTTTACTGTTGGGTTTATTTGGGCTCTGTTTAGGGTTTAATTTTTTTTGTCACCCTCACTAGTTTTGATTTTTAGCGTTGCTGGCTAGTCGCTGATAGGCCTAAGCGTTATTTGTGTGTGTCTGCTTAAAACATCTATGAGTTTTTGTGATGTCTGGTATATTTAGCCTAATTTTAGTAACAAATTACTTGAAATTGAACCGCATCAAAATCTAGTCATTATTGAATGCTTTTTGCTCGCACTGCAATTATTATTGCTAATAAATGACAAACTGTTAATTAGTTAGTTTTTCAAAATTTAAAAGTCGGTTGTTAATATTATTTAATTCAGTAAAACTTATTTTGTTGGTTGCTTTTGTTACTCGATCATGATGACATGATTGTCTGGAATTCGTATTACAAACTCCGCCCACTGCACGTGTACACTATGCAGTATTGTGCACTAATCATTACCTCAGCAGAAGAATGCGGCTATATTTTTGAGTTTCCATTTGTAATTTTAAATAACTCAAAAAGTTATTAACGGATTTTGATAAGATTTATTGAAGGTTTTGGGCATGGTTCGAGGAGGAAATGGTTAGGTTTTGGTGGCTGCTGCGATCTACAATCTTTTGTGAATTTTGAATCATCATCAAACATTATCCTAGATTCTTTAGGAGAGAGGGCGTAAACCGATAGATATACTTTGCACTGTAGTGCAGCAAGTTATGAACGTATTTAGATCATTTTACGGAGAGTGGAGAGACGTCTAGGGAGCAATCATTTTAATTATTTTAGCGAGGCATATTTGGATTTTGTCGGCGATATACGGTTCAGGATATTCAGTTTTGCTGAATTCTGATTCAGATCATAAGTAAGGCCCACGCCAGGCCTATAGGCTATGCATCAAATGCATTGAATCTATTTTGTTCGCGAGTTGGCTTTTTATCAGTGGAGGTTTAAGATCTCTGATCGCTTCTAGTATGCAGGCGTTTTTGCCGAACTGTTTGTCATGCATGGTACAATGCATCGCACGTAGCAGCTGACACCTGGCGAATGAAAATGTCTGTTGAGAGATTATCCACTGCAAACGAACGGCGTTGCTGCATGTTTTTAAAGCTTACCGGACACTTCGAACCTAAGACACTTCGGACCCATAAGTGGTCTAATGTTTTTTGGACTAAAATTAAAGTTAACTACTTAGTTACATGCATAGGCTTACGTCTTGTTGTGTGAGAAAATGATGGCTCGTTTGCGGAGTCAATCTCATTTTGTAGACCTACGGCAGCATGAAACTGATTCAAATAGGCTTAGGCTACTATATAAGATATGAAAACGTACATTGAATCGCAACAAACGGTCAAGACTGTAGCGATCGATGTGTTTGGCCCACTACGGCCTATCGTAATAGTACCTGAGCCATGTGACTTGCAGTAGGGTGCAAACTGCCAACCTCTCATAAGCTATGCACTATACCGAACTGTGCAAATACAGTATAGTTGCTATTATGTGATATGCTGCATGTGGCTGTTTTACGTAGAGATTGTTGAAAACAAGTGTTCCACTTTAGGTTGCATTATTGCTCTACTTAAGGGTATGTTCCCTAAAGTGGATCAAAATAGTAGCTTGAAGTTTTTTTTAGTAATTAGTCGTAATTAACTAGCAGATTATTTACTCTCAACACCCATATACATTTGTAACACATACCTAATGTTAGTGAGTGACAGTGCGACATAACTTCTAATTGTGACCTTTATTAGGGAAAAGACGCATGATTTCTTAAGTGTTCCACTTTTGGGAGTTACCTTATGCAGCCGTTATTCTCCAAGACGTGTTGCTAGTAGCAGAAAAACATATAGGCTACCGAAAAATAGGTCCGAAGTGTCTCGTACTTTTAGGTTCGAAGTGTCCGGTTACCTTTTTAAATACAGTACCATCGGCGATGTAATCACTAACCAACGAGATAGTCGTGATTAGAGCACAAGACCTAGCCTTTGATGATACAAGTGTGTGCGATGTAAATTATAGCCATTGAATTTTGCGTTTGTCATCTTTCTAAGGCAGCAGCTAGGTAGGCCTAACGTCATAATAGGCCTATTTACACGAAAGCGCAAAAACCCTCAAAATATTTGTCCGGTTTTTTGGTTTGCTTTCATAGTTTTACTGAAAAAAACTGCGTCTAGTCTGCTATGTTGTAGTATCTTTACTTTAGTTCTCGTGTCAGGTCAGGTCAGTTTGTTTTTATGGATTGTTGTGTAGTATTATACGGCGTATCGTAAAATAAAAAAAACATGCCTAATTGCGGCCTCGTCTATATCTTTTGGCGTACTGCAACCAGAAGCACTGGATTTTTTTTATTTTAGGCCCAATTGCCCTCTTACTTTCAAGCCATGGCCCCTCGAAACCTTGCTAGGCCTACGCCACTGTTGAGTTGACAGCGACAGTTTACTGAGTTTAGGTCGATCGACCGTCATTGAATTTTTACGGGGTGCGCACAGAAGATGATTGCTAATATTATAGTATTTACGTAATATTGAGGTGCGCGATCTTGATATTAGTTGAGCAGAGGCGACTTATCGGTGACATGCAATGATGCAAAGCGTGACGACACGGACTCCCGGGATGACGAGTGACCCTTTGACCTTAAGAGGACGTCATTCGGTCACTCACAGCTATTGACACGCGTGGTATAGATTAGCCTTCAGCAAGCCCGTGACGCGTGGTGGAATAGACTCAGTGTGCAGTGACATCAGGAGGGATTCTATTGCGTTCACGTGCATGCGGCGGCGGCATCATGGAGATTTAGTCAAAAAAGTCACATCGACTTGACGAGAACATGATCTAATGCCAGTCTTACACGGACGTCACTAAAACATTGCAAAAATGGGTAGTAAATTTAAGTTTGATACGGACATCAGGAGGGATTTAGCTGTCGCGTGTGTGGTCTTTCATATCTCGGCGGATGCAGCGCCTTGACTCAGTTGACACAATCGTCACGTGTCAGTTCGGATCACTGAAAACTTTTCTCCACACCTACAAGCTGGTGGTTTAAATACAACCCAAAGTCCATTTGTTTCGATGTATTGTGAATTTGTTTCGTCATTACAACGAGCTGAAAGCAAACAGATTAACAATTAATCGAAGTCGAAGATACGATTTCTCCGCGCGACCAACGCGACCAACGAATAGATAGAAATTAAGATGCTTTCAGCTCGAGGGGCTTCGCTCAGTGACCTCCTGGCCAGGAGCCCCACTGGGGGCTTCGCCCAGACCTCCGTTATGCCCTCGACGCGTGCTCGCCACTATTACAAAGTTTATTCAAATTTATTTAAATTTATTACTGAAAAGCCAAAAGTAATATTTTACAAAGTAGTGTAGCGACGTACGTATGCGAATTATTTCACTGCTGAGTCTGTCGGTGAAAAATAATTCTCTGCAAGACTTTTTGCAGAGTGAATAAAGTTTCTATACTGGTAAGTGGTCGCAATACAAATGCACAGTGTTGTTCATAGAGTCGAAACGACATCGCGAGTAGGTGAACTGGCTAAACGGACAGCAATTTAATTTGCAGAGCAGTATGCGGCCATATTATTTGCATGATACCGACTGAATTGTCTCATCTTTGACGTCACGCTGGTCTGGTGTCGTTTGTTCGCAGACAGCATCACTGCAACACTAACAGACGGATGACGGCGCCATTATGCGGCCGTCCTAACAGATCGCATTACGCGTCTTGCATGTTTGTCACGAGTTCCGTTTGTTTCGTATGGACTTCTAAGTCAGAAACTATAATTGGTGAAAACGTTTCCGACGGCAAAGGTAATAAATGTGTAATTTGTCAGTTTAAAAGGTAAAGGATCGAGTACAAATATCGTCGAAAGCTCAAGAAAATGACGCGTGTTCTAGCGTGCATGTTACACTGGGTGAGGGGACCACATATTGTCCGGCTGGCTCCGCATAATGGTTCAATCCAGTTAGGCCTAAATCGAAAACGACAGTTTTAAAAGAAACGTTAACTATAACTGGAACGAAAAAACCGGCGGCGCAAATAACACTGCGGACATCGGTAGCACTGTAGTGAGAAGGCGGAATTGGACGAGCACGGACCAGAGAGCCGGTGCCGCCCTGGCGTTGTGCCGCTGCTGTACAAGACAATGTAATCAGTCGTTTCTCGTTGCATTCGCCGAGCGGCGCCTCGGTGCCCGCCCAGCCCTGCCGGGTCAAGCAATTTACGATAGCATCGTAACGCAGCCGGCCAGCTAGTGCCAACCTCTGCACCCACGGGCATAAACACGAGGCCGCGAAATCTTCGTCCCTCCCCCCGCACGACAAATTATTCAGCTCCGCATCGGACTGATTAATGTATGCCCAATTCGAGGACGTGCCGATGCGACACAAAACATCAGATGGGTCATGGAATGTCACATTTCGTACAACATGCCGCGTGCTACCAGTGGCGTCGTCGCAGGGAAGAGGGGCTATTGTCTCTTTTTCAATTTTAATCTGTAAAAAATTTTCGTCCAAGAATACAAAATTTGGGGCTAAAATTTTTATTTGAAAAAATTTACGGCGAAAATTAAAATCTTGAGCACCTATAATGTCCTGTATTGGGCATTTGCAGCTGTCTGTCTGTCGGAATATTAAAACTTCCTGACCCTCCTTCTGGAATTCACGACTCATGCAGTGAATGTGTATTAAAGGGGGATAGCGGATTCAACCCCTTCCCCCGAAATGTAAAAAAATTTTAAAGTTAATGTGACAATTATGCGCACAACATTTCAAAAAATTTTTTGCTCGTTTCGCTCGCACATTATTTGTACCTCCACTTTTAAATTTGTTCCGCCGTTTTTGTTTGCTTTTATTGTCCAAATTGCATGCACTAAATTTGGTCAATTGATTCTGAGGAAAACAGTTAAAATGTTGCCATCAGATGCCATATTTTAAGGCTAAAATACACCAAATTTGATTTCGGCTGGGGCTATACGCCCAAGACCCTGCTGAGGAAAGCTTACTGGTCTCCAGTTGGATTTGAGCGGTCCTACTTCTAAGGAAAGGGAATGAAAGAGGAAAAGGGAGAAAAAAAGAAAAAAAGAAAGGGAGGGAAAAGGAGAGGGGAAAGGGAAGACAGAAAAAAGGAGGAAAAAGTCAAATTCCTCAAAAATTCTGACTACGGCCATGAGTGAGTGCATCCGAGAAACCATTCAAAATAGATAAACTTCGTTGCGCGCCGCTTTGCTGTCGCCCGGAGGACAAGATTCAGTAGACGCCTGGGCCACGACTGTCTGGAACGGCCAGGCCTTCGTCCGTAATCTGCAAGAGAAGGGTCCGCGGTGCAGGCCTGCAGAGCTCGGTCTTAGGTCTTGGCATGAACCGGCGCGGTTGAGATAGCCAAAGAAGGACCAGACGACGACTACGGCCGATGTGCAGCAGATTAAGTCAACTCAACTGGCTTCTCGGCGCACTATAAATGTTTACCCGTACTTATTTACCTACTTACTGAACACTACCGTAGAGAATGGATCCTCGCGGTTCCCCACAGTAAACTTAGAGAGTCCGACTGTCACTCGAGCTAATGATGAGCTTGTCTGCAAGCGCTCCTTCACTGTAGTTAGTGCATACGGTAGGCGACAAAATTCGCGAGAAGTAGAAATTGGTCGCTTAATGCTTCTCAATGAGGCATTAGCGATAATGATGTGGATCGAATAACCATAATCCGCTAAATTGACCGACGCTAAGCCGACTGATTCCTGCCTACCCGTCCGTCTGTCTGTCTGTCTGTGTCAATTAAAGGAGCCCGTTACAGTCAAGAAACAGTAAAACTCCAACATATATACAGTAGAACTCATACAGCTTCTCTTTCCAAGGACCTTTCGCTATCCTTGGGAAAATGGCGTCCCAAAACTGTACCTCGGATCTGTGGTCAGTCTAGTGCTCACAGCACGCGCACTCTTGTGTCCTTAGAACATCGTCCATGTCTGTCTGTCTGTCTGTCTGGTTTTGTGTGTGTCGTTGTCAGTGTCGGAAGCTGTCAAGTACGGTTTGTCTGTCCGCTGAAGTCCTCCGTCTTCTTCGTCGTTCTCTGTCGTGTTCTCGTCTTCCTCGTCTCGATGACTGATCGTCCAACTGAACCAATCCTCCCTTCCCTCTCCGTTTCCCCTCCTTTCTCAGAGTCCCACCAACTCATCAGACTATTCAGTCCGCCCCGCGCACCCCCGGGCCTGCCTCTCCATCGATCGCGACCGACGAGAAATCGATGCCAAATAGACAGCGAGCGACGGAGGGAGGAAGTGAAAGAGAGAGATGCTCAGTGCGCCGAGTAGCCTAGTACTGAGTTCATCCAGTCGTGCCGGCGTCACATCACATCGCTGTAGAACGCAGCGCTGGAGCGCAGTGCGACTCGGCGCTGCATGGAATTCTATTCACCACTAAACTCTGTCGTCATGCCAGCGACATGCGCAGACACTGTGACGTCTCACTGAACGATAATATTAACGAAAATTGCCGTCGTCGTTATCGTGTTTTTTTAAAAAAGTTTTTACTTTTCATAATTACCCACGAACAGGCTATATGTTTTCTGGGTCTGTCCGTTTTACGCGAATTAATTAAGAATTTTATGAACGCGTTTTTGATAAAATTTCACGAGGAGATTGCTGCGGCCCAAGAAGAAATTGGTTAGATTTTGGTGGCAGTGCATTTTTTTGTATTCTGGATTAACCATTTTCCTAGATTTTTTTGTATACCATTGGCAGACAAGAAATAAGGTGTAAATTGACACAGCAGTACATTTCAGCAAATACTGAGCGGATTTTATTTATGAAATTTTACAGACGGCAAGGACCCAGTCTAGGATTCTGGTCCCTATTTCGTTTAAGATCTCAATCAATTATATTATGCAATCCTTATTTTAACAATCGTGTTGCACAATAGTATCAAGTAGTGAGGTATACGGACTCGGGTTCGAATTTAGAATAAGTAAACTCGACTGCCCTATGTGTATGTATCACTAGTAAAAAGTAGAACAGCGTGTCGCTTAAAGCATGAAAGGCAGTAATTAAGAGAGCGCTGATTTGTTCCTCACAACTGTTTGTAAAACCTAACAAGATCACGATCTAAAGCGCCTGAATCCATATGTGAATACAGGAATTTTTGTAACGGGATTTTGTCTAGCATCTGTACCAAATCCGTTTTATTGGACAGGAGGCAGCACCATTTTCATCGAAGGTTGTCGATCTCTCATCGTCGCTTCTACTGTACACTGTGTCTAAAAAACCGGACCCCTGCTACCTTTTGCAATAACTCCAACAGTCCTGGTTCAATAGCAATAGATTTTGAGAAAAATAATCGTTAGGGAATTAGCACTTAATAGCATGTGTTACTTTGCGAGAAATTTTAAGAACAGAGTACCAGCTGAGGTTTTCCTGTAGCACCAACAGTAGAGGCAACTGCACTGCAGTACTCCAACGAACCAACAACG
>Ga0056128_1010194_pt1 | contig 11723 bp, 6 predicted proteins | sample WorMetLIZISLAND2_FD_71113 | JGI IMG/M metagenome (GOLD analysis project Ga0056128, IMG submission 71113) | Marine gutless worms symbiont microbial communities from Max Planck institute for Marine Microbiology, Germany - Olavius geniculatus... ... | reverse complement strand
AGGTCATTAGCACACGAATTCCACTGAACACTAAAAACATACCGAAAATTATGCATAACAGTATTAAAACTAGGTAGCCTCAAGTTCAGTAACACATCCGTAATACTGTGATACTTAGCACATCCACAGAACATCTTTATACATTTATGGTAGCAGTATTTCAACTGTAACAGTGTGGTAGCATTATACTTGGACCAGAGTGCAGTGTTATATAAACAAAGGCAATAATTGCTGAATAAGCACAGCTGAACAGTCAAAGAACACTTATCAAATCTACGTAACAACATATTAGTCCTAGAATACGTATTTCGTATTTCACGCTTGGATTTCAAAGAACGATGTTAGCTCCCTAGCGGGGTCCGGAGCGTAGCCTAGGCCGCAATTGCATTTCTGAGCATGGAAAAGCCCCGTGAACTCGTGTAGCGAGTTTACACTGTGTCCGGTAAAAAAGTAAACCCCTAGACATCGTACAATAGAAATGTCAAATCTGAACGTATCTAAATATAATTTCACTTAATCCGCAATAAATTGTTGAAGTGACCACCGATTTCGTTAAAAAATATTGTTTCTTAGCGGGTTGAGTTATTAATTGTTGAATATCGATAACAAAATATATCTGTTACCAATATAGTGTTACATAAATAAACCCCTGTAGGCCCCCTACATTTGCGTAACTTCGATAAACAAATCCGATTTTGGCAAAATTCTGCGTCAACAATGCATCGTCTCTTGGCAATCAAAGTGCCAAATTTTAAATTTAGGGCCTACCAACGCACGTTTACAATAGTTACAGCATAAGCGGATTTAGGGGGGCAAAGTGGCCATGCCCCCCAAGATGCCAAAGTCGCCTTTTCTGCTTTGCACATGCAATACATTATAAAAATTTGTGCAGTAAAACTGATAAAAATTTATGCTCAATATATGCATTTTAGTGGGTTTTTATGTCCCAAAAAAACGTTTGCTTCCGGGGCTGCGCCCCGGCGACTGCCCCTACCGAAGAAGTTCACCTTCGTTCTCGGCTTTCAACCTCAATTTTGGCCCTGGGGGCTAGTTCGCCTGTTGTGACTCCAATTTTTGGCTACGCCTACGTAACAGTAAGCAACAATAAACAATAAAAAACGCTCCAAGAGAAAATAGAAGAAATGTTTCGGGGGGAAATTAAGGGGAAAGTTGAATATTATTATTGTTCTGCATTTCTGATATATTTATGATATCTTGCAAGCAGAAGTGTTCTGTGATGCTTAAAACGCACCAAATTCGTTTTTTGCCAGGGCTCGATCCCGGACTCCGCTTGGGGAGCTCACGACGCTCTCCCAGACCTCTAGTCAGCTAAGGAGGGAGATATCCTCTCACTATTCCCCACCCCGTCGACGCCTGCGGCGCCTCACCTTGAGTTAAGGGAAAACTTGATCCAATGACTTGAAGGGATAAACACCCTTGAGTAACGCTGTTTATCGCATGCAAGTTAATCACCACGACAGTCCTTGTATTCCAGCTGTATTTTTATACTGTTTTGGTCATTAAAAACGAAATTTAGCACCACGAGTCCACGAAAATACGCCATTTTGACCCCAAAATTTGAAAAAAAAATTTCTGGGAAAAGGGCAGTGCCCCTTTCCCAGACCCCTTCTACTGTGCGGAGGGGGACACCTCCTCCCCACATTCCACCCCCTTGGCGTCTTCGGCGCTCGACCTTGGCCCCCTCTCAACTTCAACTCCTGGATCCGCCTACAGTGACTTTTGTGAAGTCATCCCAAAACGTGAAGTGTCCAGTATTAAGCAACCATTTGATTAATCCTGACAGTGTCCACGGATTGCTGGGAAATTCTGCGATAAACTTTTAGCACCATAAACTTTTTGCTGTTTCAGCAGTTTAATTAAAACACGATCGTCTGCAGAAAATACAACTTTGTTATTGTTTACGTTGATTGCATCAACAAACGTCACTTTCGGTCGAGCGACAGTAGTAGGCTATGTAACGCCATATTGGTAACGAAGATATTCTGTTATCGATATTCAATTATTAATAACTTCACTAGAGATAAAATTTTTAACGAAATTTGGTAATCAATTGAGCAATTTATTAAAGATTAAGCGTATAATTTTTCTTCAGATTCGTTCAGATTTGACATTTCTATTGTACGGTGTTTGAGGGTTTACTTTTTTTACCGGACACAGTGCAGATTTCGTTAGTTTTACTACACAGAACATGCATTTATGACTCAAGTTGGGGGAGCGGTCACTGTAACCGTTACAACGCTACAATGCAATATGTTCAACAAAAATCATACACCAGCATGCGAATAATCTGTGACTTATTAAAACTTTTCGTAACACGGTAGCCCACAGTCACGACAGAAACGTATCGTGAGTATAACTTACGATCACATCCCAAGTCATGGACGGTTATGATGACAACTTCGCCCGACTTGCGAGTTCCCTGCACCAACCAGCATGGCATTACGACTTATTTTATGCGATTGCACATGCGACAGAATCATCGTCATCATTACAGAACATCAGCATAAAGTTACAGTTGAAACAGATTTATATAGCGCCATAAAACCTAAAATATAAAATAGAGGGAGACTTGGCAACGGCGCATTGGCAACGGTAAACAGAAGTCGTGCGTTGTGAACGGTAAACTGGCAAAATGTTTGCAGTCAGGGCGTTGACCGGTAATTGTTTGTTCCGAACGATACAAATTCTGTCTGGACACCTTATAAAATGATATAGAACAGACAGAAAAAATTCAAAAGAGAGTATCAAACTCATGATTACCTTAGATAAATTACCATACAAAGAGCGTTTGATTTCTTTAAACTTACATGCACAATTTCAGAAAACATTTTTTTCTTGGCACGTATTGTGAATATCTGGAATAGTTTACCTAATTGGGTAGTTAATGTACAGTCTGCTGATTTATTAAAAGTGCGGCTTGATAGATTTTGGACGGATATAAAGAGACTTTGTGCCTGCATCCGTTTATCTACTTTACTAATTACTGATTACTGTACGGTAGGAACAGCCACGCTGAAAGCGCGACTCTTATACGCAGTATGCGTGAAACCTGAAGCTGAGCACGTGAGCAGAATCTCAGAGACATTGAAGAACCGGAAGACTGGATGGAGATGAGCTGATAGAGACAATTAAGCCGGTTGTGTAGCAAATCGAACCTTGTACCAGGGTCGCCAGCATAAAACATCTTGCTGCATCCCTTGAGGGACATAGCAGTCTGCCGTCCGTCCTTTACACTGCAGCTGCACTATGTCGAAACGATGCACTCCAGCTCAAGAAATTTTCACTGTCAGCTCCTTGATGGACATATTTTCCGTCCTCAGGTTTAAAACAGAGGCGCCAAATTCACGGACCTAGTTTCTAACGCAGCGCTCATTTCCGATTAGCCTACGCGGCAAAGTTCCTCGGCGGCGATCGGTCGACGCAGCTCGCGGAAATTACGAAGCTAAACAAAACGGTCTGCGTGTCTTTGCGTGGGCGGCCGTAACAAGTTTGTTGACTGACACGCAGAGTCGGCACGTGTGTTTGCTAGGCAGTGCGTGTGTCCACACTTCTGTCTGTCTGTCTGTCAGTCCGTGTCACTTTGCGATGCGTCGGTCCATCTATTCGATTGAGTGACTGGCTCGCTTGCATGACGACCGTGTGAGTCGATATGCCGACGGCGATGTAATCAACTTTAGCAGCACTTCAGGCATCATCATCATCAGCAGCAGCAGCAGCAGCTGTAGCTGTACTAAGCCTACTACTCAATCTGCGTACATACACGGAGGCACAGCCGATAACGAAAGGGATATTCACGCGCATTAGAGATATTTTAACGTTCTTACGTTTAGGCCTATAAGTTTGTTTGATTCTTATTTACTTACTTAAACATATTGACGGACGTGGGAGCTGTTACTCATTTGCTGTTAACTGCAAAGTAGCTGTTTAACTTTAGGAACTTGCACGGGACTGGGGTTTAACAGACGGACAGACAAAACGCGTAATGCGGCCTAGGTCTATAGGACGACCGCGTATAAATAACGGTATTCGGATAATCCCGACTTACATTCACATGACCAGCGATATGGGCTAATGAAGGCAAATCCACACAACCTTATACGCAAAAATTTGCATTGGGCTTATCCTTTCATCATCTTCAACCCATAAATCACACTTTAGCTATCACCATTTGCACTTGGGTTCTCTCAGAATTTCGTCGAGGATGTGGGGAGCTTTGTATAAGCTTTTTGTATTCACATTCATTTTCATTAGTTTACTCATGCATGAGCTTGGCGAATAAATCGCAACTAATAACAGTATTATAATAACATAGTACTCGAACGAGTTTTAGAAAAAGTGGTGAGAGAGGCAACATCTTATACAGTGGTAAATCGATTGCCACCCGTCAGAACTTCATCAGTTGGTAACCACGTCGGAAAAACAGACAGTCTGTTCTCATTAAAATCAAAACATTTTTACGCCGACCGCCAAAAAATCGGGTGGAGGGGAGAGTACTTGGGGCAGAAACAACATAGATGTGGTTAGTTTCCACGCGAAATGGTGCGAAGTAAAAACATCAAAACTTTAACCCAAAAATTTTTACAGAAAAGAGAGGTAAAGTAAATGGCGTGTCAGACGAGAAAGTATCGACATCGAAAATTTTACGAAAATCGGCTCAGACAAACTTGATTTAGAGGAATCGCACGCCGGTATCCGGTTGAATGGTCTTCTACATGTAGGCCCTAACAATAATTGCCGGCTAGTGCTGTTTGCGGTAAATAAAAATTAGTATTAGGCCTACCGTACTATAAAACCGTATTTTGGGGTCTATGGTCAGAAGGTTTGTCGTAAACTGTTTCATAAAAGCCGCAAATGATGTGGAAAGCTGATGCAAGAAGCTACAGCGCAGTCCATATGATGGATCACGTCACATTAGCTGAGCCTTTGGCCTAAGACGTCAGTGAAAACAAGATTAGGCCTGATCACACGGCGCGCTCTACGCATAATGAATCCACGAAGAGGCGCACACGTCACGATATTTTGGCGAGGCCGGCCGAGGTGTATCCGCAAATTGTCCTTTTGCTTCAGAACTTTACAAGAAATTAACGATAATCAATCGTTATTTGCTCAGATTTTACGGGCAGTTATCATGCATCGGAATCCGTCTGCACTGCGTATGAATTTATGACGTGATACTCCGGTCGAAATGAATAGTCTTTGCGATCGAATTTATTTTATTGCGGTCGCATAAATTCCTGATTTTTAGAACATTCTTGCTCACACTACGTTAATATTAAACTTTAATCACCATACATCAAGAGTTTGTGCAGCGCGCTCTGCATGCACGATGCCATAATAGACGTCGATCGCCGTCAAGGATTTTGGCCAGCGGCATCAACCGTCAAAAAAGTGAGTCCGGAGCAGGAGGTTGCAAATTTCCTTCACAGGAGAATATGGCTGCTCCAAATTTTAATCTTGCCTCTAAACTTCTCTGTCCCTTGTCAGAGATTCTAGCCGTGGGGTGGGCGATCCATGCCAATCATGGCATGGAGTCGGCGGCTATGTTACGGCGCGTGCGTGGGTGACTGTCCAGCCGGTCTGTTGCTAATAAGTCATATACCTGACTGCTGTAACGCAGGTGTACGACTGTCACACTATACGCTGTACTGACACCGATGGCGTGTGTGTGTGTGTGAGGCAGAATACATCATTATTTCTGCAACTCCCACGTGCATTCGAACCGTCCCTCATTAGTCAATGTTCAACGGGACTGCGAAAAGCTCGGTTTTTGCACGGCCGCTAACGCGAGTCTTGCGTGACCAACAGCGCCTCATTGCAATCTCAGAAGTGCCGGCTGATTGGCAACGACTGATTGTAGGTAGCGGCGTGCGGCCCATTATGCGGCCATCCGTTGCCGGCGGAGATCTACATGGGAGCCAGATTAGGCGTCCTCTTGTAGCATCACTCTGTCCATCTATTTGTCTGCATTCGTGTGCAGCCGTACTATGGGCCTACGCATCTGTAGCAAGGTAGAGTAACAAGTGTGTTTCCTCTGATCCCTAAAACAATTACTAACCCAAAAGTGTTCAAACGCAAATTCCTTGAGCTTCGCTCAGAGTTTTCACTCCATCTAGAGATCTACACAGATAGGTCCAAGGATGGAATTAAAACTGCTACCGTTGTTGTTGCACCCAACTCTGACAAAACAGTTCGCTTACCTGACAATGCTAGTATTTTTACTGCTGAAATTTATGCACTGGACATGGCGCTAGACATCATCCGCCGTGCAAGAAGCAAAGATTATGTGGTTTTCTCAGACTCTTTGTGCAGCTTACAAGCAACTGAGAGCTGCAAAGTCGAAAATCCACTGATCTTAAAGATCCTGAAGGATCACAACCAACTAATTAACAGTAGTAAATCTATAACTTTTTTTGCTGGATTCCCAGCCACGTAGATATTCGAGGAAACGAAGATGCTGACATCGCTGTTAAGGCAGGACTGGATGTCGCCATCACCAACATGAGATTTCCAGTTAGTGATTTGTTAACTTGTGACAACCATTTGTGTGTTAAAGAATGGCAACAACTGTGGAACCAGTGTACATCTAATAAACTTTACAGTGTGCAACCGGTCGTTGGTCGCAATGTCAGTTCGTTACTGGGTCGCTACGTCTCAGTCCTCATCAACCGTCTTCAAATTGGTCATACAAGATTTACAAATTTTTATCTCCTAAAGGGAGAGAGTTAGCCAGTATGTGAAGCTTGCCATTCTCCGCTCACAGTCAAGCACATTTTGGTAGACTGCACCCATTACAGTGCAGCACGTCAGAGATATCTTCGAGTGGACACACTCAAGAACGTTTCTGAAAATGTTGCATCTCGCAACATGATCGCTTATGTTAAAGATATCAACTTTTACAATCGTATATAATGTTGTTTTTACATTAGCTTAATAGCCTTGATCTTAACAAGTATTTTAACTTTGCTTTTAATACAAACATAAATGCTTTTTAATTAATTTTAACCACGTGTGGCACTGAATAGCCTATTATGTGCTGATGTACCGTTAAAAAACTACTCACTCACTCACGCCTCTGATCCCTGGAGTGTAACAATAAGGTCAGAGCGTGGACAACGCCGCAGGTGTGGCACAGGCGGCGACGACAACATAGGCCCACAACGGAGTGCAGAATAACTGCGCTGATGTCTCAGAATCTAAATAGAACTGCGGATGCGTACAAAAGTGCCGTGAACCAAAAATGCGTGTACAGATTATATCAAACGAAGACCAACGAGCATAGTATGAAGATGTTGTCGGTGTAAAGAATAAGGAAAGTACAAACGGAGCTGTACTATTGTGTAAGATACAGCCATCTCACCCGACGTCCACAGCACGAAGCAGCCTCTCTGAGCTACCTTTCGTAACGTCTACGTGGAAGCAAGACCTTTCTTTTGTCAGTACATTCCCTCTGTGTACGGGCGTGAGGTTTGGTCACGTTTTCGTGCCTGGATTTTAACTAAAGGCAGCGTGCTCCATTGAAGCAATCTTGGCGCAGGAAGAACGAAGCCTACCGATGTGACTGTCTAGTCAATGAAACACATCAGTAGGCCTAGCTTTTTCGATCGTGCGTGCGCGCGGGTCACTGGTTTCCATACAACACAAAACACGCAACGGACGCAACGCAGCGGACGCAACATACGCAACCTTCGCGAAGAAAACAGCTCAAGAACAGATACCATATTTTCTTCGTCGGAAATTTGCTGCTGTACCTGTCCCCTAACCTTTTCATCCCACGCCTGCACGTTGCCGCTGCAAACTTGCACTGGAGAATGGTTGTAAGTCTATTTAATAATCTGTTGCACTTTTGCAAAGATTCGCATAATAAAATGCAACAGTAATACAGCGAAATAAACTGTTTCACTGCAGTCTTATTGTATTTTATTGCACAAGTACAAGCCCCTTAAAAGCCCATGTGTGAAATGTGGTTAGTTGCTAAATTGCTATAGATGAGAGTAAGCCGGCTGTACCTGAACGTAAACGTTGATGTCGCCAATGTTTGGACAGTGAACCACGTGGTGTTGTGACGTCGACTGTGACGCGACTTTGAGGTCATCCATTCTCTGCCAATCAGCAATAAGCAATATAATAATTATGCACTCCTACTCGAACTGGAAAGACGGTCAGCAGTTCAAGTCAGCGGTCGGATTTATCAGGGATGTGGTCTCGGTCGAGACGTCTCGGTCTCGAGACGGTCTCGAGACGTTCTCGAGACGTACTAACGTCTCGTCTTGGTCTCGTCTCGGGTCTCAGGCCATTGCGTCTCGTCGAGATGTTTTGTGCAGGCGCAAGCCGTGCATACTGTAGCTGCAGTTAAAGCGATACTAACCAGCATGACATTTGTGGCTTTAGACATATTCGTTTACAGTGTTTTTACTCTTTCATTTATTTATTTATCATAAAGCAGAATTATGTCACGCCAGTCTTTTTTTCGTAATAAAATGACTTAGTCGCAATGAAGGTAAAGTGTATGATGTCAGAATGGATACTATCAGCCAAATGTAAACGACTTATAAGGCTATAATCAGCTGTAGTTTACTAATTTCAGTTGCTTGCAAATTGCGATAAACATAATGGCTCATGTCTACAGCACTGCAATTGCAATTCTTTATGGTGCAAGCCGAAAATTATTCAATGATAATTGTCAAAATAAAGTGCAAAACCCACAATATCACAAATAGAACGGGCTTACCATGGTGCGAATTAATTAATCCGTATAATTTTTTTCATTGTCAATGTGTTTCATCATACGTCACGAAAAACGTCTCGGCGAGACGTTGAAGCTCCCGAGACTCTCAAGAGTCTCGGGAGCTTTAAGGTCTCGGCCAGCATCTCAAAAGCTGCAACGTCTCGTCTTGGTTTCGTTTCGGATTTTAAACTTTTCGTCTTGGTCTCGTCTGGGTCTCGTCTGTAGTTCGTACTGTGGTAAACCTTAGACTATGTGACATTCGTATCAGTATTTTGTGCAAAATAAAAAGTTTGCAAAACATTTTGGCACCGAGAACATAATCACGTTGAAGACAAGAAGTGGTGGTTAGTGGTTACATGCAGCCTGAAAAAGAACGTTTTAGCGGAATGTAGGCCTAACACTGCGGCTTATATTGCTTGAACGTGACTCGCGCTCAAGATTCTGAACATGTTCTGCTATTCTAGATTTGCGAAAATGTTTTGCATTTTCAAAAAAAATGTTATACACGCGGGCGCGGTTTACGGAAGTACTCCTTTGCTTTCCGACGCAAGAACATGATGCAAACTGCAACGGTATTAATATGTTCGCCAGCAGTCCAGAGCCAGATTTAGACAGGGGGCTCTGAGAAACGGCCCTGAGCTCTGCCTTAATATCGGAGGCCCTACCTTAACGTAGAAAAGTGACAAATAACATTTATACTCGTTCATTTGAACAGTAATTTACTTTTGAATATTGTTAACTTTCACGTTTTTTCCTGTGAGTAAAACGTTTTGAACGAAATTTTAACTGAACTTCCTGACTTTAAGCATGTTATTTTTCGCGAAATGCGCGGACTGCGGAAAGTCTTGGACAACTGGCCCACTTGTGCGTTCCTAAATCCGCAACAGTGATATTGTCGGATTTACGAGGACGACAATATAAGCTCACACGAGACACACATATCAAGGCGATGCACCTGCTTATAGCGCACAGTAATCTAGGCTCACTGTTTAGTCGTTCATCACGTACTCGCTCAACTCGTGGTTGATGTGTAGCTAATCCGGTAGTTCAGGCTCAAAAATTGGTCCGAGTCGGAGAAAACCTAAGTTTTTCGGCGAAAACGATTCTGCCTATATACCTGCCCATTTCTCCGCAGCGTGGTTCGTCGTTTGTCTGCCACATTCGTGCTCTCTGCTTAAATCGTTTGGCAGATTTAAATGCCATTTGACAGACACACTTGAGAAGTTTAAAAACACATTGTATTGAATGGGGCTTCTGGAAAGGAAAAATTTGAGAAGTCGAATTTTTAGCCAAGCATGCAATTGCAAATTGTTGTTACCACCTGAATAATAAAAATTAAGAGTTGCGTGAAGCGGCAGAACAATTTCGCTTTCTCCAAATTACTTTAGGCTCGTTTAGGTTTATTATTATCAATGTGAATATCAATATTATTACGACTTAACATTGCGCATAAAATGGTTTAAACGTTACGCTCTATATACAGTCAGTTACTTGCAATTCCACGGCATGACTTATCCGTTGGTTCTCGTTTTTTTCGTGTCTCTGCACAGAAAATTTGGAACTCCTTATCTCCTCAAATTCGTCAATGTCAAACCTTGGCTACCTTCAGACATCACTTAAAGACCCACTACTTTCAGTCAGTCTTTTCTGCCACCTAGCGTCCATCATCCTATGCGCCCTGATTCTTTCTGAGACTTTGGCGCTTTAAAAATCATTACTTACTTACTTACTTACTTACAGTCATTAACGTTTTACTTCACCCACTCATTTAGGCTTACTGGTACATATAGCGGTTGTTTCAACTCGTTAGCGTTTGCATTAAATTATAGGTCTTAGGTCAAGCTGTGTTGACGCAAGACACACTTACTTTAGATACGCGTTAGGCCTACAATGTATTTTCTTGACGTATTAGACATCAATTAAGCTGCAGAGTAGGCCCCCTAAACTTTTAGAAATCAAAGTAGCCTATGTCGACAGTTGACACACTAGGACAAAAACTTAAAATTTTACTTTTTATCGGCCCACTCTCTAGGCTATTTCTGTCACGACGCAACGGGCCCTGTGATGCAGAGGAAACTTATGCACCGTGTACATAGGATTTGCCAACTTTACGGTTTTGGTGGTAACGACGGCTGCCGTGAGCGCTCGACTTGCGTAAATTTTACCGGAAATTGCGTCATAAAAAGCGTCACGTGCGTCCGACCATACACACACACAGTACACACACACATTCCTGGACAATGCCACACACCATCATGGGATTCTGCCCCGGGGGCCTTTTACTTCGCCGAGCGCGACACGACAAGTAGGCCTACATGTCGACCCCGTGCCGACATATCATGCGGCCGTCCCCCAAACTTTGACCGTTTGAAAGCTGAAAATTTGTACGCACGTTAATGCTGTCCTGGGGAAAGTTCACGCCAATTTTGTTGGTTGCGCCTTTTCGTTCACGAGCTATAGAAGAACCCCTCTGTTGCAAATTGCCGCTAAAGGTGCAAGTAGGCCTAAATGATTTTTTTAAATCGGTCAATACTTATCATTTCATGAAGAAGTGAGGTTGTAAAGTTTAGCGGCTATTTTTTAGGTCACTCTGTGTGATAATTCAGTACGTTTTCCATTAAGCCTACAGACTGACATAGGAGATAGTATACGTTTTTCCAAATATCAATGATGTTGCGCGCAAAAAGCACAAGAAATTTGAGCAAAGCTCACGAAACGCGCGAAAGCCTATAACAATTTCTGTTCGCAGTTAATCTTAGTCTATCTCCATCCATTTCGTCGTAATTCACTCTTTTGCAGCCAAAAATCGCCCAAAAATCACGTTAAATCAATATTTTTATGGTTCAAGGTCATTCAAGGTTATCAATGTTGACATTCGTAAGAAGCTCCTCATCAGTGCTTGTTATGATAAGCAGCATGGCTGTGCCTATCTGCAACCATTTACACGCTAGACAAGCCAACAGAGTATAAATAACCA
>Ga0056128_1010189_pt1 | contig 11726 bp, 5 predicted proteins | sample WorMetLIZISLAND2_FD_71113 | JGI IMG/M metagenome (GOLD analysis project Ga0056128, IMG submission 71113) | Marine gutless worms symbiont microbial communities from Max Planck institute for Marine Microbiology, Germany - Olavius geniculatus... ... | reverse complement strand
ATGACATATAGTCTCATTAATAAGTGTGCCAAAAATTATTATAATCGGACATTCATTGTTCAAGTTATTGCAAAAAATGTAGTCACATGCTTTTTATTGAGACACAGTGTAGAAATACGTTCTGTGGAACGAGGTATATGTCCCATTGCCACGCTATATAGCACAGCAGCTGCGTTTCAGCGTTTGACGCTCTTGTGAGCCTGCAGCCAATTTTGTCTTTGAATAAAAACGTTTGGTTGCCATGACAACAGGGGTCTTCAGGGGAGAAATTTACATGATACCATTGCGTAGCCCGGGCCCGAAAATAGGAGAGTAGGTGCAAACAGCGCGCAATTGTCTTTTACGGGAACCGAGTTATAACGCTTTGAAATCTCCATTGGCTGTAATGCAAAGTTTTGCAACTTTTGAATGGTTGCTATGGCAACATGGGTCGATAGGGGGTACATTTTAATAACACCGTTAGATTGCCCGACCCCGAAAATAGGGGGCAGGTGAACACAGCGCGCAATTATCTTTTATGGGGACCGAGTTATACCGCTTTGAAGTCTCCATAGGCCGCAATGCAATTTTTTTTTAAAAATTGGGGTAAAATAGGGGAAGGAGTTATCAGATTTTTATACCAAACAAACTCGATCTTACTTTACCGGCTCCGAATCACTGTGCAAAATTTCATCAAAATCGAATCAAAATTGCGGCCGTAGGAGTGTTTACAGACAGAATGACAGTGTGACATAAGTGATTTTATAATCTGTGCCGTGCTATGCTATAGCAACTGGACAGATAATTATTATTGCTTTTGCAAACACTGAATACCGTACTGGACAACCTGGTATTTACTGCGATGTCGTCGTGGTCTTGATAATCAGCACCGGTACGAAAAAGTACGCCTAAACAAAATTTGTTTCAGTTTCAGCGCGCTGACGTTAATTGAGGGCGTAAGCACTACTCACGAAAAGCAATTGCCTATTCCACAGTCAGCACGACAACAACAAGGCAATGGTCGACACCAGCAGCATAATATGCACTAGTACGAGTACGACGCGTGTATTACATTCAAGCTCGACGTGTTATGTGGGTCTAATTCACGACAGCTTATTGTAAGTAACATTTTGCGCACTGTATAGGCATGTTAATGTTCTTCGTTAACACGCCCATTGAACATTCTGTGTGATGACTGTAGCAGATAAAGTAAATGCTAGCCTATGAGTCCAGGCCCATAGATCGAGTTGACGGTCGGCTCAGAGATGGAAATGGGTCATCTTTTGTGACGCATGACTCATGTGACCCATCGCACACTTGACCCACGACCCACATGACCCATGACCCATGAACCATGGCCATTACATTATTTCATCCGACGCATGGGAGTGGAAAAGCGTGGCATGGTGACACTGAACAACCTTCATTATTCTCGGTCTTGAAAACTAAAATCGTAGACTAATATTAAGCCTCCATCTATGATATTGTGCGCTAAATAGTGATCAGTCGTAGAGGAAAACTAATGTACGAGTATTGCTCGTAGGTATATACAAAACAAAAATGCAGTACAGTCCGTTGACAAAATCAAATTTTCTTATGCAAGTTTTGGCCTGTTGTAAAGATTTATTTGTGTCAGAATTTTTTGTAATTGCATGTGTAACTAGTTTAATGCGGTAGCTACTTGTGTGCAAAATTTCAGTGATCCAGTACAAAAGAAACATTTTTAAATTTGAAGCTGAATGGAGGAAGGTGGGGAAAATGTTTGTTTTTTAACCGAAAACTGTCCGTATCTCAGAAGCGGTGAAAGATATAGAGCCAAGATTGCTATTAATATATTATTACTAATAGGAAGTCGCAGAAACCCTTACACACGACACGAAAATCGTTGACTTTGGATGACCTTGAAAGGTCATTACGCATTCTGCTATGCCAATCGTGCGATATTGTGGCTGAGCGGTAAGTTGCAGGGGGTTAGTGATGGTAATGTAGGATAGGGCTGCCAATAGTAACCATGTTTCCACCTGCAGCGGTTTGACCGCAATTTTCAATGAAATATTTCAACCTAATAGACACCATAATTATCTCAGAAGCGGTCGGTCCTCTTAGCCACAACTTGGCTTCTTATTATCTTATAACGTCGCTGGCTACCTGCCAGTCGGCTATTTTGTTTTGGTTGCATAACAGTAACATGACTTACATGAGCATGCTAATATTATCACTCACCGTAAATAGTACATTTTAAATTGAAAGCTACTGTGCAGTTATTTCATCATGGGTCAATGGGTCACTGGCAGTGACCCATCCTATAGTTGGCCTACTGTGTTATTTGTATGGTGATGTTTCTTGTAGGCCTACGTTTCATATCACGTAGGCCCTATCAGTCTTAATGCGGTGAACATTGTAGTTGAAATTGATACCTACCGGTATTTTTATTCATTCATTGCAAGTGTAAGTTTGAAGTTCATTAATCTGTGGACTGTAGACATGCCTACCACAGCATAATGTATACCGGAGAATTGAAACTGTTGTGTTGTCACGCCCAGTGCGGTAAATGCATTTGTGGTTTACTTTATTGTAGTTCATTGTTATGTTAAACCACTGTCTGTAGCCTAGTGGGATCAGTAATGTTAATGTTAGATGAACTTCCCTCCAGACAGACGTTTTCGCAGTCAACTAAGCTATTTATAAGTAGCTTACACGTCTATAGCATACACTGTTGTTCGTTTGATCGCGCCAATTCTCGTCACGCTGTAGTGCATCCGTGGACTTATCAATTTGTTATACCACTTCGGACCTAGTGCTAGAAATGGACAGTGAGCTAATTACGAGTGCGACCGTTACAACATCCGCGTTAATTCAGCCTATACGTGACGTATTGCACGAGTTTTGCGTCAACGCTCAGTTTCCTTTGTTGTCAACCTAATTTTGCCAGCTCAATATTCTCACTGTTTTACTCATTTCATCGCGGAAAGTTGTGGGTGTGTGGCTGATTGTAGGCCTACGTATGACTGGGTGGGAAAGAGCTTTAAGCGGTCGAGTCAATAGCTCAGGGGCGTAAAACGCGTTAATCAGAACGCGACAGAATCAGTCACTTTAGGTAGTTTCCTGTTCTATTTTCTCACTTTGGCTCACCAATACATGCAATCTATAGTGAATTTTCCTAAAGCCAGTCAGCTTGTGACCATAAATACTGCCGTATTGTACCTATAAAACCCAGTCGAAACTGAAATTATTGTATAAATATATTTGTTATAGCCTATTTTAGTGGGCCTATAAAAACGCTACCATGCAATAACATTTTATTACAAGTAACTGAACGTATTATTGGAATTAAAGTAAACTAAATTTAAATATCGATAGTTATCAGTTCACTGGGTTGCATGAACTTAGACATACTCTTTAGGTGAGTACAGACGATAGTAGCTCATAATGACATCTTCCAGAAATGTAAATTTATATATGCCTATGACGTCAATTTTGGCTTTTGACTTTTTAATCATAGGCTATCATACATTTTTAAAATTGCAATTTAGAATTTTACGCACCAAGTAAAAACTTTTGCCTATGTAAATCTTTTCGTCATAGGCCTCTATATAAAGTTTAATCGGCTCATAGGCTACTCGTGAGTTTATGTAGGTTTACATAATTTACGTTAAGCCTACAATTTACAAGTTACAACCATGCGTTTACCAGGTAAGCTTGATCTTTGAATTTTGTAAGTCTTCGGGGTGTGGCAATTTCGACAATGTGCATTTTGTGAAGTTTTTTGAAGTTGCGCCGTCTTTCTTTCGTCCAATTCATTCTTTCGGCTGATGTAAATTATAATAACCTTGATTTGATAGGTCTATTTTGGTCTAAAAATTCCAAAGCGTTATATGGGTAAGCCAAAGAGAACGCGTCTAACAAATATGAATTTTGAACCGACTTTTTGTTTCCGAGATCCTCGGTAAAACCAAGCTTGAGATCGATAAACTACTGTACCACAGAGACTACTAGTAGTCAGTGGTGGTTCAAGTCTGGTGCTGGGATTTAGGCTCAGCAACTCCCCCCCAGTTTAGTGTGCATAATGCTGCGTTCCATTGGGATCGTGAACTCGTGTTCACCGTGATCATGAGATCGATTCTGTCCCAAACACGCAGTAAACTCGTGAACACAAGTCGTGAACTCGTGATTCTATCGGCTACCTCCATTTTCGTGACGAAAGAAATAAGTTGGCGGGAAACGACGGAAACGAAGTAAACAAAGTCGTAAAATGCAATAATTTGTAATAAACGGCTATTTTTTGGTAATCAACATGCTGCATGACACATTATTATGAATGATTTTTTTGTAATTTAAGCGTAAGATAGGTCGCCGTATGTAGAGCGAATGACACTCGCAGTCGCAGCTTCTGGTATAAGTAATTGACCATTTTGTCTAGCGGGGTTCGGGGTGAAGCACATCTCCCTCAGATTTGTTGAGCTGAACCGCCGCTGCCAGAGTGCCAGTATGGTTTTGTTGCTTTTTACTGATCGAAAAAATCGGCAAATTTCGTGATAAAATGACGCAGGGCCAATGTTTAGTTGGCGGAATTTCTCTGCGTAGCGGTATAGTTTTTGCGTCACAATATCACGCAGGTAGGCTAGCAGGTGTGCGGCGCCTGTGAGCCCCTACAATAATAAGATCAGATGACGAAGAAGACTATTAAAAACTGCGAGATAAGCGTACAGATTATATAATATTTCATACAGCAAAATAATTGTAGTGAGCAAATACTCACTCTCAGTCAGATGTCAGTCCCCGCAATCTTCATGGTCTCGCGTCGCAATGTTAAGTCTCGCGTTTTCAGTCGTTTATATAGACTTGCGCCGATATGAGTGGCCTAATATGTTGAGTGTATCAACGACAGATCAATAACAGTAGGCCTACCGTTGCAGTAGTAACAATAGGCCTAAAAAGGATAAGTGACTTCCCCCAGCGCTGCCCGCGGACTGCGAACAACTATTAGGCCACCTGCATATTAGGTCACTCATATCGGCGCAAGTCTATATAAAATTCATTGAACAAATCACTCAACTACACGTAGTCCAATACAAAATATTTGATCAACTTAAAAGAAAGAACTGCACTGGATTAGGTTTGTTTTACTGTCGACGCGAGTGTCTTCATGTTTATTGTCAACCTTACATACAAGATTTAAGCGCAAAGTTTACTGTGTTTCACCGTTGTAGGCAAGACAGGAGAGACGATCAATAAAGTTTCAAGCGACAACGGTTTACGAAGTTCTGCGTGCACAAAAAAAGTTATAGGCCTAAAGATTTTTTATATTAAAAGATCCAACTGTAGGCCCTACTGATAAAAGCTCGAAACACTCAATCTTACGTGGCAAAACACCGTCATGGAAGTACGCACTGAAAGAGGCGACTATTCGCGTGAGTTGCAGCGCTTGGCGACATTCGCCAACTGGAGTCAAGATGGCAGCACCGGTAGCAGCGTGTGCCCTCTAATCCTTGCCCGGCTTGGCTTCAGATACACAGGTCAAGATGACACGGTCGTCTGCTGTCACTGCCAGACTGAGGTTCGAGGATGGAGCGCCGGCGATGACGTCAGGAGAATGCATAGCTCGTGTTTGCAGCAAGTCGACTGGAGCAATGAAATCTCATCCATCGTCAATGCGATTCATCAACACATTCCAACCACCGATATAAATACAAATTTGTCTCCACCAACCGTTAAAAGTACAAGGGACGTCCGTGACCACATTATTCGCAATACACCGGATGAACTTACAACGTCAACCGTAGAAAAATCCCATTCGCCGTTTTACGAAGTATGCAAACAAACATTGAGCCGCGCCAGCCAAAAGAACTTCGCGGATATTTACAGCAATGCTGCAGTTTCTGCCGCTGCGCCTGTACCGGCAGACGTAATAGTTGATCGGACTCGACCGGACTTAGAGCGACTGCGGGTGGAAAGTGCACGTTTGGCGACTTTCTTCGACTGGCCGGAAAGAGTGGCAAGTATAGTTAGTCCAGGTGACGTTGCCAAGGCTGGACTGTTCTATACTGGACAGACGGACCGTGTCCAGTGTGCCTTCTGTCGTGGCTACCTACGGAACTGGGTGCAGGGAGACATTCCTGCTGAAGAACATCGCAGACTTTTCCCCGACTGTCCGTTCGTGAGGAAAGCAGACGTTGGAACACTAGACGTAGTCGACAACACTAAATTGCCTAGTCCGGTATTGATTTCCATCACTAATATATTAGTTTTGAACTCTCTGTTGCACTTGAGGTTGAAGTTCCAATTATTTTGATATTTCATCGTTAAGAAGTTCGCCGAGTTCGGTCGATGTCATTTAAGAACATTGTGTTTGAGCCTCGCCATGGTCGATTTTTCCGTGTTCCCATATTGGAAGGAAACAGATTGTTTTTTTTAAATTAAACGTTTTTTGGATTTTTTATTTCCAAGTGAAAAAAATGTGCATAAAAATACAAGCAAGGTGCACGGGTTTCAGAAATTATTACACGATATCTGTAGGTCCATTTGCAGAGCTGTCGGCATTCGAAGGCTGAAACACGTTGAACGTTGTTGTGTGTTTTGCCAGTATTTAATAACATCAAATCGCGAGGCCGCAACAGCAATACCGCCCACAATACCGCCTACAGCTCCAGTGCCAGGGCGTCAGAGCAACCAGAGGCCGCGGCCGAAACACCCGGATTATACGGAGCTACAGCAACGAGTGATGTCCTTCCATGGAAAACGAGTTCCTGCCGGGCAGAGTGTTGACGTTCTTGCACGCGCAGGACTTTTTTACGTCGGTAAGTCATTTATAATGCAATGCGCAGTGTTTACAGTTGTATTGAATTTATAGAAGTAATACTTTTTAAAAAAGTTAAAAGGTACATATAGGCCTGTCTTTTCGTAGAGACTCATCCCAGAGCTACAAAGCGTCACCTGCCTTATGGGATCAGTGTTTCCGGCCACACAACCCAGGTGAACGTGCCCCGCCTTGGCTCCAGCCAAGTAGGCCGGTTACTGCCGTAGGGATAAAAGGCTGAGTTGACCTGGGCGGTTGGTTACGCACTAAGATAGTTTATTTGTTTGTAAACCGCCCAAGTAGTAGTAAGTTACCTGGCTTGGCATAGGGCAACTACGTTGATAGTGTAAGGCTTGTTAATCACTTGATCATGCCACAACTTACTTTTGCCACTCTGCAGGGTAGCGGAAAAAAACTTCGGTGTTATGGTCCCCTAACTTGTAAGCAATAACTTGCAAGCAATGAATTATGCTGGAAGGTCCGTTGGACAACGTGCGCTGTTTCTGCTGTGATGGCGGCCTGAAGCATTGGCAGCCAAACGACGATCCTTGGACCGAACACAAACGGTGGTTCCCACGATGTGCTTACGTCATCGAACACGGCGACCAACTCCCGAATCCGGACAACATAACGGCAAGTGTCTCACGCTCGCTGTTCTGTTTGCATGTTTTTACTTAATTGTTGGTGTTTATTATTACAATTTTAAAGGCGTCTGTAAGTGCCATAGGCCTTGCCTGCTTTCAGAGTGCTCATTGTATCACTTCTTATATTTGTGCTGTTTTTTTATCATATGCCGAGTACTTGTTGATTTTTTTAATAGGCTACATGTTTTCGGTAGTAGCACGACCGAGGAAGTGCTTAGTCTTTGCTTAGTGCTTAATGGACTTGGTTTGGTTGTTGTAGACAACAGCAGATCGAACCGTGAATAGTGGGGCCGCTGATACACGAGATACAACAACCAGCAGTAAGTATTTAGTCACTGACCACTGATCATCATCATTTATTTGTCCACAAACAGCGTGACAGGTAAAACAGTTCTTATAAGCAATAAGGCTGATAAACAGTACGACAACAATTATGATTAGTTATGTTAATTATTCCCTATTCGCCTTCTCAAAATTAAGTAGTCGTCAAATCTAAAAATGTGATAACAGTGTTACTCAAATAAAAACAGAAATAGGCATAGGGCCTAACGTAGCTTTCTGTGCACGGAAATATAATACGCGGTATAAAATGTAGCCAAGTTCCGTACATTCAGTTGTTCGTCGGAATTTGTATCTGGACATAGCCTACCACATTTTATTACCGTCAAGCCTTAAATTCTTGCACACATTAAGCTTCGTCGAATAAATAGGCTTATTTATTTTAGGCCTGTTGCAGGTAAGCTTGAATATGCGCGTTGGTCGAAATTGTGCATCTCACAAATTTTACCATTAATGAATCTAGCTGTCGGCGTTCTGTGTGTATGGTGCACAGACGTGCAGTATCGGGTAGAGCCTCGTGAAATCAAAGCACGTCTCGACTCACCAATGTTCATGGCTGTCATCGAGATGGGATACTCACGTGACCTCATCCGTCAGGTTATTGAACGCCGACTCACTACCACCGGTTAGTATGGTTTTTTCTGTCTAGTTTTATTTTCGGCATTTTTTCTGAAGATTTTCGTAACAAAGAATTGGTTGGCGTCAACTATCCAAAAAACTGAAAACCTTCGTCAGAATTATACTTTAGAGAGATTAAAAATCTGAAATTTTACTATACTAGAAAGCAGCCTAGCTATGAGAGTCCAAGTCGTCGGTAGCTCATCGAGACGAGAAATGATGCTTCGTTTACGTCATGTTGTATTTTGTTGGCACGTTTTAGGCGATGACTTTGCAAGTGCTGCCGATTTGGTGGAAACTATTCATAAACTGCAAGGTGAACGCGATCAAGTGACATCGATTCCAGACAGTCGCCCCGTTTTACCGTCCTCTGCAGCCTCAGCCGTGTCAGAAGGTCAGTATTGCAGGCTTGCAGCACCGTAGTTTCATTCGGTCGTGTGATCTAACATCACAACTGGTGTGGTTGATTTACACTAAGACGCGGTGATCGTGATTATTTCGCAGACGTTAAACTTTGTTCATAGTTGCTTAAAAATTTCAACATTAAACCCGTTTCATCGGCGTTTATTCCCGTTATTTTTGCATCATCGCGGACCACGGCTACTATGCTGTTGTGTGACTCTGGTGTAAGTTTTCTATGTTGATATGTCAAGTTTTTTTTAAAAAGTGTAGCTTAAAGGTCCTGTGCTACGGTGACAACAGGCATTTTCAGTATTGAATAGATTACGCCAATAATTATCACTCAGCTTAACACGGCAATTGTAAGTCAGTTGCCATTAGACATAATTGCAAGTTTCGACTTAGTTATAATTGTATGTATGCATCAATCAATAATGTCCGTGCGCATTCGGTGCCTTGTAACTGGGTGTCAGTACGGACATCCGAGCTGTATGAAATTCTGCTCCAGCAATCTGCACAATAGTTCTCTGAAGAAGATTTCTATAGAGTTTTAACTATCCAACATACACGTTGTGGTGACCACGAGTAGCCTGTAGGCAGGCCTACATTTTGGACAGTTAATCAAAAGCTTGAGGTGTGAGATAATTCGTACTGAATCCTAATCTAATTCTGATAATGTTGACATTTATGACACTGTCGGTTAATTAATATATTTCTGTTTCAGCAGCCTTGTCACAGCCGCTTCAGAATCAGCGCCAGCTAATACCAAAAGGTACGCTATACTGTTTATGATCAATGATTGAGATTCTACATCACTTTGCTGAATATTGCTGATGCGATTGTATCTGTTCCAGTGTCGGAGTTATGAAGTGCTGAGCTGTGTTGTTTCAAGACAACGTTGAGTAACTACAAGTACTTTTGCTCCAGAGTACTTTTGTACAAATTTATGGAAAATGTCGGCCTTGATACGCAGCCTAAAACCTGTTGCTGGGACCTATGTCAATTTTTTTTCTAATGACATACGTAAAAAGCCATAGAGATAGCTACTTATTCCCTCCTCAATATCATGTTTATGAGACATTGTTGAAATTGTTGTCTATCCTCTATATTTATAGAATTATTTCATTAATTCGTAATTTACTGGCGCGATCGTATTAATAGCCAAATTATCATCATCTGTTTGTGTTTTTAGATGAAAGTCTGCCGACTAATGCGGTTAGTTCTACGGCTTCTGCTGCCGGTGTGCCGAATGCGGACAAAGTTGATAAACAACAAACAAATAGCGAAGAGGTAGCGCTGGAAGAGGAGAACCGCAAACTGAAGGAAGCGAGAACGTGTAGAGTTTGCATGGATAAGGAGATCAATATCGTGTTTCTGCCATGCGGACATCTGTCAACCTGCGAAATGTGCTCGAAATCTCTGTCACACTGTCCAATTTGTAGCAACGTTATCAGAGGAACGGTGAAAACGTTCCTCGCCTGAACAGTCATTAGATATGTCATTAGAAAACTTCGTCTGTAAGATGTCTTCGCCAGCGATGAAAAAAAATAAAAAGTTTTGGCGCAAAAGAACCAAAACGCATGTGCTAAAGTCGCGGCAAGGAAATGCAGTAAACTTGACGAATAGCGCCAAGTCGGATGTCTGGATAACGGCTGATTCAGTGGTAACGCGTTGGTCTCGAATCGATCAACGTACAGATCGAGTCGAAGACGTTTCACTTACGCCAAGGCCGGTTACCGGGATGTGTTGCGACAAACTGGATTTTATCTGCTGGCGGATAAAACATCTGGATATTCAACAGTAACTAGCCATCCATGTTGACTCAGCTTTCTAAGCTTTCTTGCTGAGTAAATAAATGAATGGCGATGATGAAGGTGGATATTAGACACAGCACAATGAAGGACAATGAAAAATTTCGTAACATTTCGCGAAACTGAAGCAGTTAGACTCGATTCTGCAACAGCAGTCGGAAATCAGATGTAGGAAACGGCCTGACACAGACGTTGGCGAGGAATACTAAAATAACTCGCGGTAAATACAACAGCCGGCAAAGTCGTGTCGTTATGAAGAACACCAAGTCGGAATGGACGACATCTGCAATTCTAGATCCGACGAAAGACTGAATAACGTACAAATGACAAAAGCTCTTACTGATCGATCTACCTGAATGTGTTGCGACAAATTGGACATCATCTGTTGGCGGATAAAACATCTAGATATTCAGTAGTAACCAGCTATCCAGGTCGACTCAGCCTTCTACCACCATGGGACGATAAGCTTTCACGCTGTTAGTAATTGAATAAATGGCGATGACGCACGTGCGTACCAAACGCGTGATTTCGTAACATTTCGCGAATTACTGAAGCAACTAGACTTGATTTTTGCAGCAGCAGTTGGAAAATAGATGAAGGAAAGAGTTTGAGGATTAACATAGCCCTATTCAGGGCGTGGTAAATACAGTAGCAGAGAAAAATTCGCGTCGCATAGTAGGAAATACGTCAAGTCAGAATAGATAACATCTAAATTTCTGGATGCAGTGAAAGAACGAAGGATGTACAAATGACGAAAGCTTTAACTGATCGCCAGATGAATAAACAAAAATTGCAATGAACTCACTAAACTCTACGAAGCACTCAGCGCCCATGACATGTTTCGCCACAGATATCCTTACTCTTCTGATATGCAGCTTCCTAGTCTGTTGGTTATGGTATTGTCGGCAAAATATTAACGGTAACATATTAACGTGGTTTTAACTTGAACTACTGGGATCGTGATGTGGCAGATGTCTACATGTATACCGAGCGACTGAATTGCACCAGAACGTTGTCTTGTACAGCGCTGCAATGTTGGTGGACTAATAGAAGCAGTGGCGTATTTAGGATTTGGCAAATGTTGGGCCATGGCGAGCGCGCGGAGCGCGAGCCTATAACGGGGATCTGGGGGCGGAGCCC
>Ga0056128_1010188_pt1 | contig 11729 bp, 8 predicted proteins | sample WorMetLIZISLAND2_FD_71113 | JGI IMG/M metagenome (GOLD analysis project Ga0056128, IMG submission 71113) | Marine gutless worms symbiont microbial communities from Max Planck institute for Marine Microbiology, Germany - Olavius geniculatus... ... | reverse complement strand
GACACGCAGTCAGTGTGATGCGGGCAATATCACCTTTTGTAATTTTTGCTGTTTTCGATGTGCAAGTCCTTAAATGTTGCCGTTAACAAGTGTATAAACTGATGTTTTGTACATTTATTTCTATAAGTACGAGGCTGGTAGTTGAGAGAAATAAAATGACAATTAACTAACATGGCAGGACGTTGACAAGACGGTTTTTCTGCTTGTTGACTGGCAGGTTGGCACTGACGAAGCATTCTGGACGAGGGTTTGCGTTCAGCAACCGCTGCAATGCACGCATAATACACAACTTGATTAATTATCATTAATCATTCGCAACATATAATCATGAAACAATCGGACTCCGCCAATAGCTCAGTGCTTTCGATGCTGTTCATACTCGTAAATCGACGGAAAAGCGTTTGGAATCCGGCTTAATTCTGGAGAAAAGGGCCTATTGAACAAATAAAACCACGCAGCTGTGTAGCAGTGGTTAATGGCACTGATCCATATTCAAAGTTGCAGCAAAGAGATAATCAAAACGGCTGATGGCCTAAGTGTAAGCATTTAAGGACAACAATATTTCACAAAGTAGTGTAGCGATGTAGCGACATAAGCTGAGACGTGGTAGAATCTTTAGCTATTACTGGGATTTGCCAGTAGCAATGGGTGTCACCGGCACGGACATACCCGGTATTCCATCTGAATGCCGGTAGCGGTAGCGACGGAATCGGCCGGTCGTTCCGACATGCGGTGTACGTGAGCGTACAGGCCTCGCGCCGGTATCTCCGTGTTGCCCGACTGTATGGCCTCTAGCACCGCGTCGTGGATGAACACGTACTGGTCCTCGGTCTGCACCATGTAGTTGCGCTGGGCGCGCAGACACGTCACGTGACCGTAGATATCAACCGTGCGCACGTGCTTCAGACGCTCCAGCATAGAGTCGATCACCACGAACGCCCCAGTACGACCGACGCCCGCACTAACCAGCAATAGATTATTTATTAGTTTTAAATGTGTCAAGAAGCAGCACCACAACATAGTTAAAATATGAAAAAAACATGCAACTAAAATTTCTACTGGATAAAAAAGCTATCTTCGAAACATTAAATGACAAAAAAGAAAGGTAACATACACAGCCGTCCAGGTAAACTCAGCCTGGCCATCCTTTTTGGGGCATCAACAAATACACCGCCAATTGTTCGCTGATGCTGGCAATGGATAGCTGCATAGTGCGCTGCGGTTTATTATTGGCTCATGCCAATCAGCTGCCACTGGCGAGATTGTAAAGCGCTTCTAATCAAGAGTCTGACTTGTGTAAGAGCGCTATAACAAATACCGGACATTTCACTAGCCACATTGCATGGTCTTGCAGCGTAAAATGGTAACTGCCTGAGTGAGGGCTAAGACAAGTAATTTGAGCAAAGCTCATGAGACCGCGACAGTTTAGCAGTTCCTGTTCGCAGGTTGTCTTGTTCTATCTCCATCCATATCGTTGCAATTCACTCTTGAAATCTGCATGCGCCGCAAACACAAATTGCAAAAAACACCAAAACCACCTATTTTGGAGTTTAAGGTCATTCAAGGTCATCGATGTTGACACCACTAAAAAGCTAGTCACTATTGCTTGTTATGGTAAGCAGCATGTCTGTGCCTATTTGCAACCGTTTTCACGCTACACCAGGCAATAGTGGTAAAATGACCACTTTTTAGCAAGGTAGCCGTATTTGAAGCAAACCTGCGCAGGCCTCTTTGAACCTAGGGGGTCGTGATTTGGACAGCTAAAATCTACGTTCAATGTTAAAAATTACATACTCAGGTTGTTTTAGTCTATCTCTAGCCATTTCGTTGCAATTCACTGTTAAAATATGCGCTGCAACCAAAAATTGCGAAAAATTCAACAAAACCCCTCTTTTGAGGTTCAAAGTTGTTCAATGTCATCGATGTTGACAAATCTAGAAAGCCTGTTACCAGTGCTTGTTATGATATGCAGCAAGTCTGTACCTATCTGCAACCGTTTTCACACTATGAAAGCCAATAGTGGCAAAATAACGTCTTTTTAGAGGGGGTACCTCTGTTTGACGCCCTCGTTCGAGGGGAACCCCCTCACCCATGGGCACGAAATTTTGCCACGATGAACTAGAGTCCTTGGGGCAGCCCAGAGTAAAGATTAGGTGATCCTAGCTTGCATCACTTTAACACAATATCGCAGTGTGACGGACGGACGGACAGACGGACGGATGTCTCGACGATCGCTAAAACGCGCTTAACACTACGCGCTGTCGCGCGTAAAAACGGAGATCAATGCCAGCCTATGTGCCTTGCGGCTCGTGAAGGACTATGAGTCGTGTACCTGCAGTGAACGACGAGTCGTCCTGCATCCGGAGCAGTCATGAACTTGACTCGACGCATAAAGAGCAGTAGTGGTGTCGGATGATCGGGAACGCCGTGGTCAGGCCACGCCGTGAACTGAAACTGCTTCACTTCACGCCGTTCACTCGCTCCTTCCTACAGACATAAACTAAGCGTGACAACCGCTGGATCAGCAGCAGCATACAATGCAATACAGTACAATCACGAGCTCCATTCACGTCAGATACGTTCAGCAGCTCTGACAACAGTAACGTTAATATGCTCTACGAAATAGTTTGGTTTTCAGCTGACTTTAAAAAAACAATGCGGCATGTGTTGCGTAATAAATAATAACACGAACAATTTCTAACGGGCCGTAACATGGCAAATCATCTCACAGGGCGCGAGTCGCGTGACGTTTGCTTGTGCATACATGTAGGTGACGAGAAAGATTGTTTCACCATGTAGCGGATCCTCAGAAGCGGATCGTGTTCTTTCTTGCATAAACAGCATCGATGCAATTCAGCATTACGAAATATGATATATACGCCCGACTAAGTTACTATATACTTTGACAAGTGACTGTCTGCGCACAACTAAACCATCCTGGTATACAGCCAACCACCGCAGTCAACTCATCATTCCATCCCTCCGGGGTATAGGTAGATCGAGTACCGTCTGTCACAGTCATGTGCCCTGCTAAAACCTCTACACGGAATGAAATGCCATTCAGCAGAGACAGCTAAGTACAGACAGTACAAAGTGCACTATATGGCAGTACAACGAGCAGAAGAACAGACCCTGGCGAGCTGGAATGTGCGTACAGTGTACGTGGCAAGCTCAACGACGTCGACCAAAGTGACCTGAATCAGTCCGTACGTGTCAGTGCCGCGTGAAGGCCAATACTGATCACACTTCATCTGCAAAAACACGCATGCACGCAGATATGATCAGTCTAACAAAACAACATTCTCGACCGTCCCAAGATTCTTGGCGTGTTTCATGTAACGAGGAATTTTGTGATTCGATTCTGACCAATCTTAGTCTGATGTACCTAGGAAAATGAACGCCGCTTCATGTTTTTAGGCCAGTGCTTACGTTTTCATCCGAAAAGCTCTGATGCCTCAAATGGCAATGTCATTTAGGAGGCTATCCCCTAGCGAAAGCGTGTCCGGTACGCATCTGTATTTTTGGCGCCAGTACTGATTATTGAAAACATCCCAATACACATGCAAATGACAACCGTTTCTAATCACTCTTAAACTGTTCGCAATATTCCAAAACAAAGCTGTGCGTACACGTTTCGAAAATAACCGAGACGTTTCGAGAACAAGCTTGTGCTTCACGATATACGTAAGGCTGTTTGTCGTAGTCTCAACATAGGCGAAATCTTCTTCAAAATATGTGCCAACTTTAGTATGCTAAAGGCTCCACACTTGTCAGCAAACCATGCCCTCCGCAAATGCCTTATTGCTAGACAACACAAATGAGTTGAAAACAAACCAAAATTTCAAGATAAAATGAAACAGCTAGCGCCGCATTTAGCGTACTTACTCTGTTTCGCTCTTCAAGCTTTGTCATCATAACAATGCCGCAACTTCGTTGTTCCCAAATCATGCGCCAGAAATCACCAAACGTATCAGGTAACGGACCCTGCAATGTGTTCAGTTAGTCTGAATTATTAGACAACTGTATGCTGAACTTTGGCTTTAACTATAACAGTTGATAGGTTTAATTTTTGCTAACCTTTGCTAAATGTTAAAAACAGTTATTTGTTAGGAAAAAGACAAGCCGATGAACTGTGATAAGGGGTTTTACCAAGTGCTTCAGATATGTACAGTAATTGTTCACTGCGGCGACATCTAAAGGCGAACATCAATCGGTCTAAAGAAGCTAAAAAATTGTCGAATCGTCAACAAACTGGAAACATCAATTTGGAAATGTGTCGAATTATTACTGTTTATTAGTTACTCTTTTTAACCAATAATTTTATTAAAAGATACGGTATTTATCTTTGAATAAAATTATAGATAATATTTGAGTGAACGAAATCAAACAACGAAACAGTACAAGATTTGATACGTGTGACAAAAATAAACAAAGTTCCGAGTTTTAAGATAATTGCTTGCAATTTCGTTTTAGTTTCGTTTTATTGCACACCTATAAGCGCCGCTTATAGTAGTCTGTCATAGTAGAACATGCGTGCCTGCGTAGCGATGTAAGCGTTAGCACGGCAGAAGCCGTCCAGGTAGTTCGCATTGATGTAGTCGCTCGCAGGCGACAGACCGTCCAGCTGCTGCAGTCGGACTCGCGAGTGGTCGTAGGCGATCACGTTGGCGTAGCGGTTCTTGGGTTTGTTGACGTCTAGACTGGATGCCTCCCAGGTGAACTGTCCGCCGGGGTCTATGGACTCATACTCGGCGGCAAACAGCAGCGAGTCGTTGGCTTTCAGTCGCGCTACGTGAGCCGCGTAGTCACTGATCTGTACCGGCGGGTGACTTAACATTGCTATACCCAAATCAACACTATCATTTTATTCGCCAAGGCATGTACAATCTACGTTACCGTATAGCAATGATACGGCAGAAACAACCAAGCAGAGATTACTTTTAGAAGCCAGACAACAAGCGAACTACGTATAACATGACAGTAAGCACAAAACGATGAGACGGACAAATTGACTCCGAAATACAGAAAATACACGCAACACACAGTTAAACAAGAAAACTAAAAAGTAACAACAGAAGGGCTACTATATAGAAAGTGATAAAAATATAAAAATCGACTGAATAACGAAATGCAAGCAGCTGAATCTTTAGGACGTATAAGAGCATTGGCTGTGTGTACCTGGTGTCTGGTATTGCTGACGTCGAACTTCAACAGGGTCGACAGGGTGTGACGTGGACACTCCGTTACCGGAAGAGACTAGAGCAGTCTTCGCCGGTTCCATCGCCGGAGTCTGCTTCCATGGCGATCTTCGCTTTCTACACACGCCGATCACATCACGCTTCGTTGTTAGTGACACCGGCTATTGCAACGGATGTTTCTGTAACGTAGTCTGTCACATTTCAGGCGAGTGAACACGCGTTGCAGATAGAATGCGGTTACATTATGCCCCTACTCGTATTGCTAAAGTTTTGTGCTTTACACGCACACATTCGCAACTCGGCCTTCATTCGGATCTTCGGACACAGCAATGTGTTTAATGGTAACTTACTGGTGTAACGGCAGAGTGCCAGACTTACGATCAAGTGATTGTGGGTTCGATTCCGGTAGGGTCGCTACCACTTGTTACTGTATGAACAGTATGACAGATGATTGTCTGCGGACATTTAAACAATCTTAGTACAGAATCGACCACCAAGGTCAACTAGGTAAACTTCTAGGGTAGGTAAATCGAGTACCGGTCTACCTGTCTGTCACACCATAGAAGAGTGTTGAATCAAAAAAGGCAGATCGGGACGTGGCCCACGAAGTAAATAAGATAAAACGCGTTCACCTGTGTCGAGTGGCAGATAACACCGTGTAATCCCATACGGCAGGTGACGCTCCGTATATCAAATATTGGTCATCATATGAAGAGCTCTAGACTCCTGTAACTGTTATTTTTGCTGTTAACCAAGTGAGACATGATTGATTTTGATAGTGACCTGACGGCGACGACGACGATGAGCGCCAGGAGCAGAATGAAGACGATGATAGCGCAGATTGGCGCGACGATCCACAGCAAGTTGATGCCGACACGATCCATTTCCGACTCCACCACCTCACTGGCGCTGTACGTCGCCACCGTCGGCAAAGGCGGCGGCAGCCGCTGGATCTGCTCCGACGAGTACTCCGACGATATGTGACGCTATACCATCATCACACGGCACGTAAACACAAACGTGACACGTACAACGGTACACAAATACAAACATGACATAAAGCTTAACAGCACAGCCATTAGTGTCAAAGTGTAACCCATAATACGTAGGCCTAGTTGGTAACAAACTGGGTATAACTTGACGAGTATGCAGCAGCAAGAAAGTGAGTTATGAATTATGATGACAGATCTGAGCTAAACAGAAAAAAATTAATTTTTTTTGCCAAAAACATCACATTAACAATAGTGACAACATTAGTTAACTATATGTCAAGCTACCAGAGACGGTAGAGTGTCATAAGCCCCTTACCCCATCAAAGCTGAACACTTATTGCAGGTATAGCGCTATAGCGCTGCTTACATGAGTCAGACTCGTGATCAGAATTTACCGTGACCAGCGAACAATTAGACCAACACACACAGCAGCCAGCAGATATTCCATCACCCCAATCAGCAACACCATATACTACCCCGTAAGCTACTAATCATTTCTCACCCCGCTGAGAGTAGGAGGCTGAGGTGACCTAAAAACACAGTTAAGTTAGCAACTTGCTCAAAGTTGCTTGCAAATGACCGGCGGTGAAATTCGAGCCGCAACTTGAAAGTTACGACTCTCATACTCTAACTACTAGACACTTGCACCCACACTTAGAGTGAAAGTAACTGAGTTGACGGCGGCGGACTCACGTTGGTGACGGTGACAGCCCTGAGGAAGACGCGGTAAGGTAGGAAGCCAGGCAGAGGTCGGTTGAAGTGGTCGCCACTACCCGGCCATGTACCGTCACCGAGCAGTAACTCGTTGGGAAGAGACGCAGCCTCGTAGCGGGCCGCTATCCACGCAGTCGGCTCCATGTCAGTGCCCGGGTTGCGATGAGCATCCAATGCCAGCTACAACAATACATCCCACCTACATGTAAGTAGCTAAAAAGTTAATTTATATAATGCATGCAGTTAAAAAATATCCGATGCAGTAATGGCAAAACAAAATTATACTTTAAAAAACTGTTAGCTCGCGACTGCTGTAAATGACCCTTACTGTCAGACAGCGACTGTGTCTGAGTGTCTGTTTGTCTGCAGCTTGGCTACTTTACGTATATAGCAGTCGCGAGCCACATCGTTCACTGTCATGTTTAATGCTGTCAGTCACGCGCTGCTTCCCGAGTTCATGAGTCAAACGTAGCAAAAAGCGCCTTTTGAGGCGAATTATTTTCAAGATGCATCTGCTTTTCAATTGTCTACGTTCGGGTTACATTATACTGATTCAGTTACCAATAAAATATGTCACAAAAAATAAAATGGTATGAATATTAGAACAAAGACTATATTAAGCAGTATACCTAGTCATAGTATAATGTATAATTTATTGCGACCATAACTAAAATAATACAATAATTACTGTGCTATGATTCTCGGTGCGTGAGGAGGAGAAACTTACCTCATCGAGACGGAAGTCGGTAGGACGGCGCAGTCGCGACAGAACGTCTGGGACGACGATCACAAAGTACTTAGTGATCGAGCGATGACGACCAGGCCTCAGTCTCACCAGAGCCGTGCCGTCCTCATGCACCTTCAGCAGGCGAGGCGCTTCAATATCCATGTCTTGAATACCTGAGCATAGCAACCAAATAATACACTCGTAACTCTAGAAGCCATCAGAGATAACAAGCCTCCGCCAAAATAATGCTGCTACCTGGCGAATACAACATATTTAATGCGTCAAAAAATTTCCTTGATTCGGATCCAGATTTGGAAAATCTTACACTGTAGTAATGGGCCAATGGTAGTCTTGTAAGTCAAAAATTCAAACGCCTCGATTGATGGATATTCTTAGAGGTTACTGGCATATCCAACGATACTACGAATAATGTTCAATTTGTTTCTGTAGTCGTGTAGTCGCAAAAAACTTTATGTTAGGTAAAGATAATAAAACATTCAACGACAAAGACGAGAAATAAGAGATCTGTTGTAAAAAAAACCGTGTGTTAAAAACGTCGGTCAGACTACAAACCTTCGGCGCTGGTTTCGACGTGAAGACTGGTGATTGGTCCGGTCGAACCGTCCAGGAAGCTGGCGCTGATGTTGAAGATGTAGACGGTCTGCGGAACCAGTTGCTCCAGATAAAGACTACTGTCCTCCTTCTGCACGGTCTTCTGTTTACGCCTGTCAATCAAAGTCTCGTCGATGCCCGTGTCCTCGTTTCTGTAGCGCTGTAGACCTTCGTACGATACCTGCAATCACGCCTATTTCTTAGCAACGTAGGGAATCACACCTACGGGTAATATCGGTGGAATGGACCACCGTTGCAATCAGTGAGAACATTAACTGTCTATCAGCTGAACTGTTACTTTACAAATGTCGATTTTATAATCAACAACTCTTCTTGTCATTTTAGGCTGAGTTTAGTTTTACATTATACTGTGTGCATGGAGCAACAATTGGACGAATTCAATAAACTACAGACCGAGCTGCCTGAACAAGCCAAAATAATTGTTAGGCTTTTAAGCATATTAACTTACGCTTTTGTTTGTTATATTAGTTTATTTTCTGTTTTGTTTAGCGTGGCATTTTCCAAGCGAAATTAAGTTACGTGATTATTCTATAATTTTTCTGCTCCACTTGTTCTATATCTTTTGAGATAAGTCAAAGTGCAAGTTGTTTAAACTTGTACTGTGATGCAAAACATTTACAATGCGAGGTATCTGTCCCATTGCCACGCAATATAGTCTAGCAGGTGCGTTTCAGCGTTTGACGCCCTCGTGAGCTTGCAGCCAATTTTGTCTTAAAAGCGGTTGGTTAGGGGAAAAATTTACATGACACCATTGCATAGCCCGGCCCGAAAATAGGAGGTAGGTGAAAACAGCGTGCAAGTATCTTTTGCGGGAGCCAAGTTGTAGTCAATTTTGTCCCAAAATTCGTTGTTATAGCAATGGGAAGGGGCAAGAGAGAAATTTGAATGACACCATCGGATAGCGCGGGCCCGAAAATAAGGAGGTAGATGCAAACAGAAAGCAATTATCTTTCACAGGGGCCGAGTTGTAGTCAATTTTGTCTCACAATTCGTTGCCATGGCATCAGGCGTTGGCAGAGGAGAAATTTAAATGACACCATCGGATAGCGCGGGCCCGAAAATAGGGGGTAGGTGCAAACTGCGCGCAATTATCTTTTACGGGGACCGAGTTGTACCGCCTTGAAGTTTCCATAGGCTGTAATGCATTTTTTTTAAAAAATGAGGTAAAATAAGGGAAGGAGTTATCAGATTTTTTATTCCAAACAAACTCGATCTTACTTTTCGGGCCCCGAATCACTGTGCAAAAGTTCATCAAAATCGAATTAAAATTGCGGCCGTAAGAATGTTTACAGACAGACTGACAGTCTGATAGAATGACAGTGTGACAAAAGTGATTTTATAATCTGTCTCTTGCTATGCTATAGCAATGGGACAGATAATTATCCCCGTAATACAATCGAATGCAACTGCAAACGGTAGTACCTCGTAGCGCGAGACGCCTGGTTTCAGCGGTGGCCGCCATTCCAGCATGACAGATCGCGGATTCTGAGTCACGGCGTGAAACTCGCGCACCGCATCCGGCGCATCTGATCAACGCATCCATCAAGTGATATTATTACACCAGCTGACAATACGGTTTTTCAAAGTTATGCTGTAACTCGTGATAAAATCTAAGAATTAACTGCACAATTGATAGGCGTCGCAACACCATTATCAATCAACATTATTTTTTTTCATTTTCAGTATTAATATCAACTTTTTCACGGCTACCATCCCCGCCTACGATTCAAACCTTGTTCTGACATACGGCGCAGTACAAATGCTGACTACTTACTAACTTACTTTCAGGCTACACTTTCCTGACGCCCAACAAGCAGTGACAACAGTAATTATTACAGACCAGCGTCGCGACGTCGCAAGACGGCTGCGCTAGAGAAGTTGCCGTATCGTCCGTCAGCGGCCTTGGCTCGAACCCTGAACGCGTACAGAGTGTTGGGTGTCAGCCCGGGGACCTCGGTCACAGTAAAAGGACCAATCTCAATACTCTGCCAGTCGGCGAAATCTGCAGACGGTGACGTGTGGTAGTAGACTCGGTAGCCGACCACGTCCTGGTAGTAAGGCGCGTCCCATGACACCTCGACCTCCGTCGACGAGACGCGACGCAGCTGAACGTTCGTCGGCGCAGCCAGAACGTCTAAACACAGGTACGCGCGTAGGAATTCACAAAGTTTGCTGTATACATTAAGCTAAAAAATGATCACATTTTGTGTCAAAAAATATGCACTCTCTAATTACTGTTCTGGTGTTCTGAGAACACAGAATGGACGCTGTAGGCCTAGGCACTAGATCTAAAGTCATCTTTACCCAGGACCTTAAACTTGACCATCGACATTCAAAACCTCATCTTTGATCTTTGATGGCCTGTACTGGGTCATCAGTCAAACTTTGGCGCAATTTCCGTCAGTGCGTTTTAGAATATCGTGCTAACGAATGTTGTCATGACACACGCACGGATAGCAGCAGCATCACAAACTAACGAACAACCCACGAAAACAACGCTTACGCTGATATCTATCAGTGGCGGATGCACAAAAAATAGTACTGACGGTTAGCGAAGGTCTTGAAGGGCAGTCGGCTAGTCCACGGTCCGCTGCCTTTGGCCGTGTACGCTCTGAGACGTAAGACGTAGTCTGTGTTGACGTCCAGTCCGTCGACAACGGCCGACGTCTCAGTGGAGTTGACGGCGAAGTCTTCGAGCGCGTTGTCAGCGCGGTGGTAGAGCACCTCGTACAACACGATCTCTCCGTGACGAAGCTTTCTTGTCGGAGGATCCCACTTCAGCTGTACACTGGTTGACGTCAGACCGATGGCGGTGAAATCCTCCGGCGCGCCTCCAGGCACTGTAGAGAGCGAAGACAAAACGTTGGTGCGATACTGCGCATAGGCCAAACTATAGCTTTTCAAGAAACTTATCTCAGAGCTACGGAGCTTCAGCTGCCATCAAGAATCACACAATGTTACCTGCTACCCGACACTTGTAAACGTGCCCCGTCTAAACCATAGCCAGGCAGGCCAGTACTCAGCTTAGTTTACCGACCATGGAGGGATGGAAAGCTGAGTTAATTTAGGTAGTTGGTTATGCACACACAGAACCTAATGAAAAACAGTACTGGAAAGAAATACGGTATACTGCAAAACCCTAAGATAATTAAACGTAAAGTGTGGTTCAAGTTGTTATTTAAAAACTAAAGTGTTACTAATTCCTCTCAGATAAAACTCTCATACAAAAGAATAACTAATATATTAGTAATTTAAAAAATAAACATCAATGATTAAAATTACATACATTTTTAGTTTGCTTCCCACTTTCTTTATGTTACAAAAATGTTAGGCTTGCTAAATAATTGTGACCTACCACGACTTTGCTCGAACCTACCATGGTCTCATCTCGTCCTACATAACTCTGCTTACTTACATCTGTGTCTGCGGCACAGCTCCCACCTCCACCCACTGTACCGCCTCTGC
>Ga0056128_1010187_pt1 | contig 11729 bp, 6 predicted proteins | sample WorMetLIZISLAND2_FD_71113 | JGI IMG/M metagenome (GOLD analysis project Ga0056128, IMG submission 71113) | Marine gutless worms symbiont microbial communities from Max Planck institute for Marine Microbiology, Germany - Olavius geniculatus... ... | reverse complement strand
TCTGTCTGTCACACGGGTGGATCAATCAAAAGCGGTGCAAGCTAGAATCGTCAAATTTTCACCTTCGGCTGCCAGGAAGACTCTAGTTTTAGGAGCCGTAAAGCTTTTCCATAAATTCGAAGAGGGTCACCACGAACGAAGGCGCTAAATGAGAGGGGGTGGACAAAATTTGCGATTTTTGGCCAATAAGTCGCTGTATCTCAGTAACAGTGCGAGATGGAGCCTAGGTTACTGTTAATCACTAATAGGAAGTCGTACACTGGCTCTCGATTGGCGCCGAATTTAATAACACTGAATGACCTTGAACGTCAAAATAAGGGGTTTTATGGCTTTTTGGCGATTTTGGGCTGCAACACAAGTCTATATTATTCACAAGGTGGCGCCACGGAACTATCGTTATGCGATCCAAATAGAGAATTTGGTATTTATATATTAACTTAGCGTAAACACCCTAATTTTTAGCGAAACTACTGAACCGGAACTGCTATAGGCTTTCGCGCGTCTCGTGAGCATTATCTCAAATTTCTTGTATTATTTTGTATGAACTGTTTGAACATGACACTACTGGCTGCAGATTTGACTTCTACGAGTCCGGCGTCGATAGATTGTTCTGCCATATTTTGTAGCTGCCAGAGACCGTGGACACGGTGCTGCGAAGAGCAGCCAGAAATTATTGGAACACCACTGCCGCCAAGCTGACGGTTGACTTCGTTCAACTCAAAGTATGTTTCATGTGCAGTCAGTTTTTTATAACAAAAACGTAGACCGTTTAGGCGTACGTTGCTATAGCAAACTTTTTTGCTTTATCGCAATGGTGAAAATTCCGAAATTTGGTCCTGTGACCTTGACCTTTAACATATGACCTTAATATTCAATAGAATTCTAGATGTTTAATAAATTTATGTCGAGATACATGTTTGTGCAAAATTTCGTCAAGCTAAGTGCATGCATCAGTTCATGAGTTAGCCTAGCAGCTTAGGCCTATAGTGCTAACAAAGAAACCGAGAGACAAAAAAAACTTAGCGACGATGCTGAAAGCGATAGGCCTGTCGTACGTCGCTAAACTGCGAACAGTAATAGCCTAATAGCAGACATAAATTTTTTGTTACTCGGGTCTAAAAGCCTGGATACGTCTTGATCTCTGAGTGTGAGTCTCAAGACCAAAACCATCAAGACGTCTCGAGGCTATCTCATTCCTCAACTCGACGTACATTGTTATACCCCGTTTACACAATCGAGCAAACATCGAGCTGGCTCGAGCTAACATATAGCAGCTCGTCGAGCCAGCTTGATCGTGTAAACGGGGTATTACTAAACCTAAGCCGGGAGTTACAGAGGGAAAGACAGACGGAGATGTGCGTCCTGCAGCCATCGCAACGGTCGGAGGCCGCTTAACCAACTGCCTGACTGTTAGTACGCAAAAAAATTAATTTGATTAATGCTAAGTAATCCATTGTATAAATTGCCGCTAGCGTATTGCGGTACAATTGTTACGATACGATTAACAATTTACAACATCGACAATGAGCAGCGAGCACCACGCATATCCAACAGATGAGAAGGCTTAGGCCTACTCAATAATGATGACCGCGACCGTTGTATAGCCTATGACGCAGATCTATAAAGTTGTATAAATATAGACGTATATACTATACAGGCCCCATAGTTGTATGTTGTCGGCCATTCTTGTCCGCCAATTGCGAGTCTCTCTGGAGTTCATTAATGCAGTGCCGATCAAGAACGCTGTGTATTTATACACACGGGTGTTATAGCGTTGACATATCCACTAATATCGTCGTCATCATCATCATTTGTTGCAGCTGATCGTCAGCGACCATGCAGGAGTGCTGTTCGCGTGGTCCCACTGCGCAACACTCACTTAATGTCATGTTGATCTGTCGCTCCGTGCAGTCGTCATCGCATTGCGCCAGATAGATCAACTCTGTCCGTCAGATCTTTCAAACCTAGTTTGTCAGTCACCGCCGGCGGCTCTGCTAAAACAAGGCCAAGTATAGGACTACGCGGCTTGAACATCAGTGACCTACTGTTCATTGTAGTCGACAAACGAAACATTTCCGGTTTTTGGCGCCAATCTATAAACCAAGAAACGAACAGTCATTTTACGACATTATCTCTGCATCGCGATACCCGGACCTACTCATCTTACACTTCTCTGGCGAGTTCCTAGAAGTAATACTTGGGCATTTGTTTGTACCACGTTAAACAACTCTATGATAAAGGCGATGACGATAATGATGATTAAAATCACAAATACAGAAGTATTGAACTAACAAATAAGCAACGCGTATAATCACCAGAATTCGGCGCTGCTAAAACGTCAAGAACATAAAACACTTGACGCCGTTTCAAAAGCGCATATAGGCCTACAGGCTAAAAAACCAAAGCGTCGCTAAACTATAAGTTATGCTATTAAGTTATGCTACTCGATCGTTGCAACTGGCGTGGTCGAGGCAGTGATTCGATGCGGCTTAGAGGCTATGTGGCTTTTGTCCCTTTGCCGTTTCGACCCCTGGCTTTTTCGACCCTTGGCTCTTTCGCCCCCTGGCTGATTCGCCCCGTCGCTTTAGACTATTCGCCCTCTGGCTCGTTCGCCTTTTGACTTGTTCGCTCTCTTGCTGATTCGTCCCCTCAGCTTGGACGATTCGCCTTCCGTTAAGTAAGATATTGGTCTAATGTAGACTAATTTTTTCTGTTTTGTTTTTGAAACGGCAACGGGGCGAAAAAGCCATAATTCGCTTAGAGTCTGCAAATTAACCTCAAAAGTCAAAGCATCACGGAACTATTGAGAACTTAAGACTGTATGACAGCGTGCATTGCTGTTCTGTGCAGTTTAACTGCTGCCGAGTATCTACCGCGCCAGCGTCACACAACTTCAATCAGTCTCTGGGTCGCTCTACGCCAGTCTGTGAGGAGGAGATACAGTTTGAGGTCAGACAGAACTACAGCAAGTTGTTCTCCTGTTCTCTAAATACATATCGCACTGCTGTCCGTTAGCTCAAGTTCTGTTATGTGTTTTATGATAATATTGTTCTATAGTTTTTTTTATTTTGCGGCGCTATGTGCTATATAGAACGTCGGGTAATATTTTCGTACGGTATCAGACATGACGAAGATGTGATCATGATGACGCAATTTAAAGATCCGGTCCGTCCCTTAAAAAGTACACTCTCCTTAAAAAGTTATTATTTTACTGCTGGCTCACCCAGCGTGAAAACAGTTGCAGATAGGCACAGAACTGATGTTGCTTATTATAACAAGCACTAGTGACGAGCTTTTTAAGGGTATCAACAATGATGACCTTGAACGACCATGAATTCTTCAAATAAGGGGTTTTAGTGATTTTTTTGCGATTGTGGGCTGCGACACACATTTTAAAAGTAAATTGCGCCGAAATGGCTGAAGATAGACTAATACAATCTGCACATGAAATTTTCATTATTATTTTATTTATTATTTTCGTTATTAGACCTAAACATTGTTGGGGTCCGCAGTTCGCAGAACGTGTATATTATAGCACGAATTTGTACGAACTCAAATGCAAATACTGTAACTATACTAAACATTATTAACCACGATTCTCGTCAAAATGTCATAGGCCTTATTGATTTCTCTTACATTATACATCAGAACATCAGCTGTTTGTATGCAACAGATTAATATGTGCATGGACTGCATATGGACATAGACATGAAACTCACTGCCGAGACAATATATTATTAAACCGCGTGATACAACGTATGCAGCTCATTGGATACTTTTTGGCGATGGTGCTTTATGTAAATTCACGTTTTACGTATTTATTCATTTACTTTATGTATATTGTAAGTTTTGCCAGTTTTGCCTAATCAGAAGCGGTGGTTTGTAAGCTATTGGTGACTGATTGTGTTGTTATTTTGTAGCGTTGCGTCGATCAGGCGGTGGATTATTACACTGGCGTACAGCGCACCTTCGCCGCCATTGCCGTCACTATCGCCTGCGTCTCCGTCCGTATTCAATTATCTCTTTTTGACGTACACTTTTCCGTATGAACATTTAAAGGTGGTGTATAGCTCTTTATAGAAAACCCATCGCAAAGCTATACGGAGCGTCGCCTACCACGGGAATCACACATGCACCCGACCCGGCACAGGTAAACGCGCCCCGCCTTAACCCCAGGCAGAGAGGCTGTTACTCGATTTACCTACTCCAGAGGAATGAAAAGCTGAGTTGACCTTAGTGTTGATTATGTATCTAAATGGTTTACCTTTTCACAGACAGTCACTCATACAGGTAATAACCACTCGGTAGCTACCTGATCGGGAGTCGTACCTACTACCTCTCTATCGTAAGTCCGACAGCCTACCGTTACACTACCAAGACACCTTTATTGATAGTCCGCCAGTGAGTGAAATAAAATGCTAGAAAGTTGTGTATTTTGTCGTGTTTTGTAATTGCACTGCTGAAGTGAGTTGTTAATCGGAGAAGAAGCAGGCGATTTATGTTTTTCCCTCTGCCATTGAAAAATTAGTAGCCATGCACCACGATTACGTACCGTCCGCCGCAGCGAAACGACAGCCGTTCCGACGAGGGCATCACCGGTTGCCGAAGCGTCAGCAGATTAACTAAAAAGGAAAGGTTGTAATTTGATTACGAGTAATTTACATAACTTATTCCTTTAAGTCACCGTTACCTCCAATACACCAAGGCTTATGTTAAAGAAAAAAGTTGAAAATATTTCGTTATTTATTTTTTGTTAATTTGTCTCTAGCAAAATCTGCAAATGTTTCTGACAAATTTTCATGACACGTGTGCTTATTGTACAAAAACAATATATATTTGGTAACTATTTACAGTATGTGTATCTGTTATCAGTATGCATTACTGTTTTTTTTCTTTTTTTTCTTTGTTCCTTTTTTTGTGATGCTATCGAATTTTTCGATGAATAAAGTTGATTATTACTGTGCGTGTTCAGCTTGTGGGCATCATTCTGTCGATCGTGCTGTGTCTGGCAGTGAGAGAGCAGCAGCAGCAGCAGCAACTGCTCAGTGAGGATGCGGAAAAGACTGACGATGCTGACAGCGCGTCGTTGGATAAGAGCGGCAGTCACAAACCCGCGCCCGACGTCGAAAAACCCGCCGAATAAACCACGACACGGGGAGCAGCGTCGTGCCCACTTTTAATTGTGGGTTGTTTATAAATAATTTCGGAAACTCTTCTTCTTGTCCAAATCATTTCGTCAAAAAGTGCAGAATGCGGGATGAAAAGCCTCCTTTCTGAGAAAATTTCCTAGCAAAATTGAAATTTTGAACGCATATAATTTTTTTGTCAGAAATCTGCAGAGTCTGCCTAAAAGCTGCCACTGCGTGCTTCGTTTACTTTCTTCTAAGCCACGACGCCGCTAATTACGGTCCTGCTTGTAGCTTGTGACTGTCGATGACGATGACGATGACGGCGCTTTTGGTTGTTGTCTCTGCTGAGTGTAGGCTATACGTCGCTATTCTGTTATTATGATCCATGATGGGCCAAAAACGACTTTTTCCTGAGCGTTAATTGATGACAACTTAACGACGGTTAAAGGTAGAAAAGCCAAAAGTTTCGGAATTTTGCCTATAAACAGTGAGTGTTCACAATGTCGGCTACGAAGTTTTGTTGACAATACAGAGGTTAGGACGAACGTCAATGCCCCGAGCAGTGATGTACGTGACGTTTAGTGGAGCGTACAACTGCTTATAGTCATGTTGACTTATACCCCGTTTACATGATCAAGCAATCATCAAGCATACATCGAGCAATTGGAGCACACGTCGTGCACACGTGTGCATTTTGAATGCATTTGCTGGATGTTTGGTCGATGATTGCTCGATGTTTGCTTGATCGTGTAAACGGGGTATTAGACTGTTGACGCTTTGCTTTGTCGACCATAACACCCTCAGCATTTTCACTGTTTTCGTAATATCTAACTAGTACGAAAAGGGTTGTACAGTATTTGTAGCATACCTACGTTACGCATATTATGATAGAATATCATAGGCCTAATGTTTGATTATGTTTCTTAGAGCTGCTATACAATGACAGTTTCTAACAGCAAACATAATAACAATAAATGCAGTATAGGCTTAACGTGAACGTGTTTAAAATACTTAAGTCTTTGTGCTAATTTTATTCAATTTTTATTCTTTTTTTGTTGAATTTTTTTTAGTCTGTGCGGTAGACTAAGCTGGCTGCTGGTCATTTTTGAAATTATTTAAGGCCCTTATTGTTGAAATTTTTTATTTACTGTCGCTTAGTAGGCCTATTTTATCTGTCAGTCGCCGACAAAGACAGCGTAGGCCTAAATAATTTTTATGCATTACACCATTAGACCATTGAGTGCCTTTTACGCTGTACGTTGTCGTACAGCGAGGCCTTCAGGGTTATACGGCCGACAAGACTAAAATCAACAAGGAAGCTTAACTACGCCGCCCTAGAGTAAAACGTTCGGCCTAGCCTATTTTGATAGGCGCCACTGCAAGGCTTCAACATTATTTTCAGCTTTAACGAATAGCACAGTCGGCGTATAAGCCTATAATCTAACTTACATTACAACGTACGAACGACGTAGACATGCCGTAGATTGAGACTGTGGATCACAATATTGAGATTCGAAAGGTTAACTGGCACAGCCATGACAGTGAGTTTCTGACATCGTCTGTCTAGTTATTTACGCGTATGCAGGCTAGCTTATAATGGCACAGCACATTACCGTAATAGCCGCGGCAATACCCAAAACCTTTTTAAAACTCTTGCAGTTTTTTTTCCTGCATACAGTTGTAGACTGCAGTCGACAGCTTATTGTACATGTACGTTCATAGCGCAAGTCCATTATAAAATCCGACCGACTAAAAAATTCGGGATAGGCCTAGGCCTAGTGCTTATTGCAAGATCAACTCATTCAATTAATGGCAATTACGGTCAGTGTCAGATCGAAGCAACAACTTCGGAAAGTGTAATACCATTAAGTAAAGTACCAAGTTTTGTGCTGCATTGGCAGTGCTAGTAGAATCATTGTGGGTTTACACGAGCGCGAGGAACTTAGCATATCGGAAATTTCTGTAACTGCGTTTCGTTTGTTTGTTCATTGCAAGGATGTTCATGGGTTAAAAGTCACGAATTATAATTTGTCAACACAGTAGGCCTAATGCGAGAGCACAACCTATAGCTGTAGTCGTATACGCATTTAGGCCTACATTTTATTCAGCAAACAAGATAATGTTCATATGAACACGGAGTCTGTCCAATGCATTTCGACAGTTGACCGTATATGTTCGTGTAAATATAATCAGTGAGCTGTTTAGACCGGTAGAAAAAAATCAAACAGTTTAATTTCAAATTGTACAGCAGCAATGATCCTTTCAGCCTTCTGTATTATTTTAACTGAACAATAAACATTGTCAGTTACGAGACCATTCGATTCGTCACCAGCGCTTTACTATAAAAGGTCCATCGTCACCATGCGTCTATCTTGCACCGTTATGGAGATATGGCGCCTCAAAGATAATGGGGTCACGAGTTTGACTTTTTTGGGTCACGGGCGTCATCGGTCACGTGACCATTCGACTCCCGAGGGTCGACTTCCTATGGGTAATCCATAGTGGCCATGCGTCTATCTTGCACCGTTATGGAGATATGGCGCCTCAAATATTGGATGCATGGACGGAAAGAATGACGGAAGAAGGGAAAGAGAAAGAACTAGAAATTACGTTATGTGGAACGAAGTATCTGTCCCATTGCCACGCTATATAGCCTAGCAGCTGCGTATAAGGGGGGTAGGTGCAAACAGGGCACAATTATCTTTCACAGGGGCCGAGTTGTATTCAATTTTGTCCCAAAATTTGTTGCCATGACAACACAGGTCGGAGGCGAAAAATTTAAATGACGCCATCGGATATTCCGGGCCCGAAAATAGGGGGTAGGTGCAAACAAGGCGCAATTATTTTTCACGGGGGCTGAGTTATAGTCAATTTTTGTCACAAAATTCGTTGTCATGGCAACAGGGGTCGGCAAAGAAAAAATTGTAATGACACCATCGTATAGCCCAGACCCGAAAATAGGGGGTAGGTAAACATAGCGCGCAATTATCTTTTACGGGGATTGCGTTATACCGCTTTGAAATCCCCATAGGCCGTAATGCAAATTTTTAAAAATTTGGCGTAAAATAGGGGAAGGAGTTATCAGATTTTTTTTATCCCAAACAAACTCGATCTTACTTTTTAGGCCCCGAATCACTGTGCAAAATGTCATCAAAATTGAATCAAAATTGCCGCCGTAGGAGTGTTTACAGACAGACTGACAGAATGACAGTGTGACACAAGTGATTTTATAATCTGTCTCATGCTATGTTATAGCAGTGGGACAGATAAAAATGGAGGAGAAGGGAGTGGAAAAGGAAAGTGAAAGGGAAAAAAGAGAAAGGGGAAGGAAAAAAGGAATGAAAGGTAAAGGGAAGGGGAAGAGAAAGGGAAAGTGGAAGGGAAACTAAAAAAGTGGAAGGGGAGATGGTAAAAGATGCGAGAAGGGAAAGAAAAAGCGAAATGAGAAAGGGTAAGAAAAAGGGGAAACGGAAGGAAAAAAGAAGAGATAGGGGAAGGAAAAGAGGAAAGGAGGAAAGTGAAAGGAAAGGGGAAGGGAAAGTAAAGGAAAGGGGAAGCGAAAGGTAAAGGGAAGGGGAAGCGGAAAGGAAAGAGGAAAGGAAAACGGAAGGTAAAGGAAAAAGGGGAAAAGGAAAGGGCAAGGGAAAAGGGAAGGGAAAGGAAAAAGGAATTGAAAAGGTTAAGGGAAAAGGGAAGGAAGATGAGAAAAGGAAAAAGGAAAGGGGAAGTAGAAGGGAAAGGAGAAGGGGAAAGGAAATGGGGAGGAAAAAAGAAGGTGGAAGGAAAATAGGCCTAGCTTAAGAAAAGTTGGACGCACGCACAGACGCATGGACACTGAGGTGATTTTATACTCTGTCCAATGCTGACAGACAATAAACTGACTGGTTGACTGATTCATTGATTACGTGATCAATTCTCATATTTTTGCAGCTCATTATTTTATGGCACTGAATAGCCTATTTTGTGCTGATGTGCCGTTCAGAAACTACTCACTCACACTTTTGCAGCCCAGCTATGGGCCAAAGTGAAAAGTCCTCAAATGGGTTTCGATTAGCACACCAAGTGGTTAACACAGAAATAATTCATCAAGTTTCATATTATATTTTATAACTTGATCGAATATTAACGGATTTTTAAGTTTCATGAAGAAACAATCAACAGTAAACCGACCGCATTTTATGATGCTTACTTCAAAATCTTGGCATACGTCTGCGTCAGGTTGTTTTCCAAACAATAATTCATACACGTGTAGGAAAAGTAGCGGCCTCTAAGCCGAGTCAATGTTGTACTGCGACGCAGACAAATGACAACGAGTTGCGGCAAGTAGCACGCAATGGAGCTGACAAGGCGATGATCGACGTGATGCGGTCTACAGATGATGCTGACACGCGACCGCAGCAAACAGCAGCAGACGAGCGGCAGCGCGCCATGTCTGCGGGTAACTCGCCAGCACCCACTTCCAGACGACGAAGTCGTTTGTCCGTCATCGCGTCTGTCGTATCTCAACGTAAGTCTTCAGTTTTATGAAAGTCTAGTAGTCTTACGAGCAGGTCCTACATTGTTATAGGCCTGCAAGTTGTCTTTACGATGGAAAATTCCTAGTGAGGCACGGGAGGTGAAAAAAGCGCTGGAACACCAGGATTTGACTATGCATGAAAGATACTATAACGACGGCAAAATAACATTACACTTAGAAAAAATGCAGTATATCTGCTGACAAACTGATTAGGCTATGCTGTGCTATAAACTTAACGTGTTTCGTGCTATTTATTGCAGAATTCAGACGTTCATATAATTGTTGCGGTTCCGACGTGAAAGTATGGGACGCCAACATCGACGGAAGGACGGTCAGATGCGCGAAAATCCACAACGCGACGTCGCTGACGAAAACTGGAACCGACGTGTGGTTGAGACTCGTTAATGTTCGACGACTCGACATCGAAGATCCGCAGCGGACGCTGCAAACAGTTCCCAAGCAGCTGTATTTCGAGCTGCCAAATCTGGAATCACTGACAGTGACATGGACCCAGATCAGATCCCTTCCACCGAGCGTATTCCAGCTACCGCTGACTACGCTGCATCTGCAGAGAAATCAGATCAAGTCGCTGGACGGTCTGGAACAAGTGACGCGGCTGACTGTTCTCGACGTCAGCCATAACATGCTGGAAACTCTCCCGGATGTCTTTGTCCACTTGACAAGTCTGGAGGTGCTGAATGTTTCCGGCAACAGGATCGCGGAACTGCCGGACAGCATCGGGTCAGCGCGGCGTTTGACCGAGCTCAACTGTTCTCACAATCGACTGTCGTCTCTGCCGAACTCGCTCGGTAACGCCAGTCAGCTCGCCATACTGGACGTGAGCAGCAATCAGCTGGCCGGACTGCCGGTCGGAGTGGGCAACCTGAGCGGTCTGAGAGACATGCGCGCTTGGAGCAACTCGCTGTGCTCACTGCCATACACGTTCAGACAGCTGCAGCGACTCGCCTCACTGACGCTCCGCAGCAACAAGTTCGAGCACGTCCCGTCACAACTGTCCAGCCTCGCAGCGCTCGAACATCTCAACATGGCCGACAACCGGTTAGCACACATGGACGAGTCGATCCCGGCGCTCAAGTACCTCGTGTTGGATGACAACGACTTCGTACAGATCGACTCCGGAATCGTTCGCTGCGCCGGTCTCCACCTGCTGTCACTGAAACGAAACCGTCTTGGACACATATCGCAGGACATCGGCCAGCTGATCAGCCTCCGATCACTTTTCCTGTCTGACAATCCTATCGTTTGCATTCCGGTTGAACTGGGCCAGTTGTCCCAGCTCCTGCGTCTCAGTCTAAGCTCCACAAACATACAGACCGTCCCTCTCGCCGTTGCCTGCTTGCCAAGCCTCCAGGCTATTGAACTAGAAGATTGCACTGAGCTCGACAGTCAGCTGAGCAATGCCTACAAGACGAACGGACGTGCTGGTCTAAAGGACTACCTCAAACGACAGGCAAGCACTGAGACATCTCAGAGCGTCAATGTTGCGTCAAATTGCGTGGATCTCCGAGCAAACTCGAAGCGGTGTGTTCGAACGGTGGCGACCGAGTCGATCCTTCCAGCCGATCCGCCGAAAGTCATTAGTCCGCCGCCGCCAACGAGTCCAAACGAACGACCGACAAAAGCCAAGAAGCCAGTGCTTTGACATCACCGTTAACTTGAATCGATCGTACAATACAGTAGTTTCTACCTGAAAAAATTTCTCGTGACAACACGGGAAGCAACAGATCTGACTAGTTTTTTTCGTGCTCGTGTAGTATTTGACAGCTATATATGATAAGGGACACTGTATTCTCTGCAGTCAGTGTAAGCGTAGCCTTATTCAAAACGAACTTGCTGAATAGACAGTTAGGAGTGGTGGACAGCATTAGTTTTTTTGACGTCTCGATTCATGAAACTAGAAAAACGTTCTGTGACTGTAGCACGATGCTTGAGATGTTGTATGCATGCAGGGACGCCGAGAGCCACAGCGGGGCCCGGGAAACCATTCTCGCGAGGCCCCTCTGGGAAGAAAATTTTCAAATTTTTCAATGGCGCGTTCTGGTGTACTTTATACTTTTGAGCCA
>Ga0056128_1010184_pt1 | contig 11730 bp, 8 predicted proteins | sample WorMetLIZISLAND2_FD_71113 | JGI IMG/M metagenome (GOLD analysis project Ga0056128, IMG submission 71113) | Marine gutless worms symbiont microbial communities from Max Planck institute for Marine Microbiology, Germany - Olavius geniculatus... ... | reverse complement strand
GGTGTCGCTGTGGCGGACAGTAAGTAATCATAGATGTGTGGAAGTTGGTAGGACCCCTCGTCTCGGTTCATCGACTTGTCTTGTTCTTTTCATTCCGATGAAGGCAGCAGCGGTTGCTGAAACGTCAACAACAACAATGTACATAAAGGTTGTAATCTGATGAATTTATCAACTTATTAAGTTACGTTTCAACCTATGAGTCTATTTAAAGATAGTATTGCTGTAATTTTGTGTTTCAACTGTGTAATAGTTATTTGTTAGAGTTCTACTTGATGTGCTGCATGAATGTCTGTAAATGTTGTAGTGCATATAATTTTTACTTCTGTGCATTTTTTTGATGATAAATTGTTTATAAATTGTCATTTTTGTTTAGGTTTTCATATGCTGATAAACCATATGATTTGTCAGAATTGCGTGTATTCTAGTAATGAACTATTGAACTTGTTATTGTGCCACAGCATTGCAGGCAGTTGTTGCATTGTTTTGTTTGTTTGTAGGATCACTCCGTCAAAATCAAGTAGCATCAAGAGACTGAAAGCATTCTTTGGAGACAAGGTTTGTTGTAAACTCATTTCTGTTGTTTCGCTAATGCGTTGGTGGTGTAATATGTGATGTCAATCTATGTACATGCCAATACTTCAATTTCATCAGCTGCATTACTTTCAGTCACCCGTGATGAAAGTTTTTCTTCATTATAGTGATTTTTCTAGTGTCTTTTTGTCTACAAAATGTCTGTATTCTGCATGAAATATGACAATAACCTTTACATCACTTTTAAGTAAGTACTTATTTACTTACTTACTTACTTACTTACATCAATTTTGATTTTGTTGAGCTGACCACTTTTTCCAAAGTTACGTATGAGTTTCAGTTGTACTTTGCAGACGTCTAAAGTGGTGGATTCTGTGTCAGTTGATCGTCGATGTCAGTTCGATCTACCAACTTTGGGCACTGGAGAGTGTGCCATCGAAGGTGTTTTGACGTGTAAAGTGGCTGCTACCGATGGAAAGGTCAGTGAGCCTATCAAGATTCCAAAATAAGCCCAATACGAGTACACAGTATTGTACTGCCACTGCTGTTTTAGTGAGATGTCTGCATTTGTAAATTCTCTTTTTTGAAATGATCATGCTTTGTACTAAAATGAGCGACTTTGATCCCCTGGCTTGGATTGAAGTTTTGCGGGAGAAATGGCCAGTAAGTTGTTAAGTAAGTAAGCAGTAGGTTAATGCATATATCAAACCTATGCACACACATGCAAAAAACAACTTCCAAATCAGGTGCAGTGAAACATCTTAAGCTGTGTCAGGTTGATGTGCATGTGTCATTTGTATGGTTTCTGTTTGACAGAAAACGACCGATCGATCATGGAAGAACATGTGGGTTGCTCTGAGGGACGAGACGCTGCTTCTGTACCGGGAAAAGTCATCTGCTGTGAGTATTATTTGAACACTTATGTGGAATTTTATTCTGCATTATCAAAGAAGGCTCTTACTGTTGCTGCTGGTCAGTGGTACTTTAACAGATTGATGAATGGTTCATAGTTATAGAGGAAAAACTCACTAACTCATTTTACTAACCTACTTACCTACTTATGTGGGCATAAACATTTGTGTGACACATTGTGACACATTTTATCCATGGACACAGCGCACTGAGTGCATTAGAGATTACTTTTAGGCTTTGTCTGCTATGATAATGCGCTCTGTTATGATATTGTGCTATATAAATGTTCTGTTAATAGTAATTAATAGTTAATAATAATAATAATAAACAGAGAACAGCAGAAGAAGTAGTAAGTTAAAGATGTGTATAACTAACTTAGTTATACGCATTTTAAAATACTAAATTTTCTCCTGTTCTCGAAATCTGATGGATGATAATATCTTAACTGGGCCGTGTGTTGCTTGCTGCGCAGTTCACAGATGACCAGCTGCAGCAGCCGCTGTCGGTGAAAGGTTGCATGGTTGACATTGCCTATGACTACACCAAGAGGAAGAACGTGTTTCGTCTGACCACACCGGCTGGGTCTGAGTACTTGTTCCAGGCTCAGGATCGACCGGTGATGTTAGCGTGGATCAAAGCCATCCAGTCTGCATGCTTCCCCGATGATAGTGTATGCAGTTCTTTAATTTATCTATTTTCAGTTTTAGTTACCTCAATATTTGTTGCTTTTGTACCGTTGGTTGGCTATTCAAAATGCCCCAGCTGTGCCAAGCCATACATCTCTGCCAGCTGGTGCCAGAAGCACCCCAGCAAGTGCCCTCAGCCTACCAGGGTGACCAAGGGCTGAAGTGAAGTGTTGGTTGGACATTACGAAGGGCATCCAGGCTGTGGAAGCAAGTGTTGCCACAACAGTTCATAAAACTATGCTTTTATGACCTGGCCTAAACTGGAGTAACCTGACAATGAGTAATTGTGGAAAAATGGGTTGGTTAGTTAGTTAAACAGAAACTAGAGTGTGTAGTTTGCTTACTTGCCATAGTGTTCGGTATTGTCAGATGTGCCTGCACTTTTGCGTTAATTGTGAAATGATTAAAAGGCCGTCTTATAGACCACAGCATGGGTCTTGCTGTCTGTCTGACACTCCCTTACGACCACCGTGAGAACAAAAAGTATAGGAAAAGCAAAATTATTGTGAACTTTCCCAGAACAGCCATAATTAGTGTGCCATTTTTCAGCTTGAAAGAGAAAACGTCAGGGTCACCAGAGGCGCGTTTCGCACTTTTTTCTCTGAGAATCTCAGAAATTCTAACTTAGAATTTGCGTTTCGCACTTCCTTTTCTCTGAGCTTCTCTGAGAAATCGTGAGCAAGATTTTTTTTGCTACGTTATGCTAGCTCCGCCCACTTGCTTGTGAGTTACGTCATCCAAATGGATAAAATTGGCTAGCGTAGAATTTTATGTTAGAATTCTCGTAGAATTCTTACTTGCGCATTTCACACTTTTCGTGAGAACTAGTGAGAACTACTGAGCCGTAGAAGTGAGATTCTCAGAAAAAAAAGTGCAAAATGCATCTCAGGCGTCAGAAACGTAACAAAATAATGTATGTCTCATGTGTATGTTTGCTTACGGCTGGCAGATCACCACCGTTGTGCTAAGTGATGTTGCTCACTGCACACTAGGCACATAAGTAACTGGACGGCCGCATGCATGATGCTACATGGCGTGGCGACATCTTTGTTGGTTTGTTTGTTGCTGTGTTTGCACAAAGCTCGAAGCAGTAGGCAGAAGTTACTGTTTTCAGATGGACTCGAGTGCATTACTGGATGCAGCCGTTTGCAGCCGGACCACACCTGCTGAGCAAGATGTTAAGACATCACCAATACCCGTCACTAAGAGCAAGAAGACATCACTGACTGCAAAGCTGAAGTCACCTGCTCCAGTCATTCGTGCCAAGAAGCTATCCTTGGATAAAACTACTGCCGAGAAAGGTACAGTTTTTTCTATTTCTGCCCTCATGGCATATTGTTGTAATATATTCACACTTTTCTGTAGCTGTTATTTCCTAATCACTGCGTTGTTTATTTACTTTGCTTCTGCAGTTTATGGTATGACAATGCGGTGGTATAGCGTTCGGGTGTTATACTCAGAATTTGATGATTTGGGATTTAACTTGTGGGTATTTTGCTGTTAGAAGTATGAGAAAGGTGTTTGTAAACACAACTTTGCCCCTGTTATCAAGCAGTACAGTTTGTCTTTCTATCGACTCAGGGACTTTTTTCTCTTTAAAACTCTGTAGTTTAGATTGTGTCTGCAAGAATATTGTTGCTGAAACTTGATGGTTGTATTTGGTAGCATATGTTAGCATTAAGTGATAACAGAAAGGTTTGCGTGGCAGTTGCATGCCCAGCAATTGCAAATTTATGCATTGTGCATGACATATTTACTGTCTTATACATAAACGTAAAACGTAACGTAAACGTAAAGTCCTTCCCGAGCCTTACGGCCCATAGGACGGCGCTGATCTCCGTTTCCTAAGGCCCTCAGCCAGGCACCAGTTTTTACACTGCGAGACCATGGATATGGTGGGGCTGGTGTATCGTGCGGTGTGTCTGTTTACGTCCAAGCGGTGAAGCCGGTACCAAATTATACTGCTTGGTGACAGAGGCACATGTGTGTGAACAACTTGCCTAAGGTCGTTACCCGGCAGTGTCCCGGTGCAGAGTCGAACCTGCACCTCTGAGTTACCTCAGGATTACAAGTCCGACACATTACCGTTAGACTACTGAGCCACACCTTGAGTCTTGAGTCTTGTACATAACAGTCATGAAAAAGCTGCAACTGAACTGCTTGACTATTCCAGAGATTGTGGATTTGACTTTGGCTGAGTCCGAGTAACACATAGTGTACCAGTACGTGGTCATGGTGTAAGTTGATGTGTGTATCGACAGATGCCATTGAGTCACCAAAGTCAAAGGACAAGGGGACGTGGAAAGGGCGGATGGTGCGTCATTTCCGTCGGCACGGATCGGCATCAAGTGCCAGTGGCGATGCTGCGGCAAAGATGAGTGAAGTCACCGGAACCTTCGGAGTTCCACTCGAACTCTGTGTCCCATCTACCTTCAGTCCGGTAGCTGCTTCTGTCATTTTGTGCAAAATACACTTCATGTTTCAGTCGTCACACTACTGCAAAATTTTATTGAGTGCTATGCTATAAGAATTATGAAAGTCAGTCAGTGTGTTCGATGAAGTTCTGAAATTCTGAAAACAATTGTTGCTGTACTGTTTTTGCTAGACTTTGCGGCATCTTTATATGTCTGTAAATTTAAGCAGTGGCTGTAGTGTGCGGTTGTGAAGTTTAATTTTTTATTTTGGTAGATAAGAATAGTTTGTGCAGTTGTTGTTCGATCTGTGAAATAGCCATGTGTACTGCTGTAAATATAATTGGTAAATCGTTGCCATTATCAAATTGCGACAGTTTCGTTGGTTTGATAACATGCTTTTGATGAAACAGATCAAGCTGTAGATTTTTATGTATATGCTGATAAGGCACTCTTCTTTTCTGGTAGATCTGTTACTCTTTATAACACAGTAAATCACCCACTTTTACATAAAACTGGTTGTTTTAGTTTGTTCGTACATATCAGTTTTGGAATGTGATTTCTACATAATGTGTGCATTTAATTTGGTTTATTGGCATTAGCATTTTTCTGTAATATTTTGTTTTGTTTCAGTATGTTCCACTGGTCGTTGAGGTCTGCATCCAGATCGTCGAAGAGAAGGGTCTTGACAATCAGGGCATCTATCGAGTGCCAGGCAACAGTGGTGCTGTCAATCAGCTACAGGAAGAATTGAACAAGGTTTGTTGATGCAGCAGTGATCAGTGTTATGTTTTTGGTGTGTTGATTTCAACTTTTAGGAGTCAGTTAGAGTTAGTGAGTCTCTTGGCTGGATATGGAGGTATTAAATTTCATGATTCAAGAAGATTATCTTCACAGATATGAGCCCAGGCATACTTGTTTTGATAGCTGTTTGTAATAATGATGTATTGTTTTCAGCTGCAAGTATGATAGTGATTTTAAATTTGCAGGCAAATAGATGCAGTATATGTTGGAGCTGTCGTCAAAAGACCAAAGACCGATCAACGGTTTTAAATTGATTGCGAATGTTTTGTAGGATCCTGAATGCCTGGATATGGACAACGAACGGTGGCAAGATGTGAATGTCCTAAGTTCACTCTTGAAACTTTTCTTACGAAAACTTCCCGATCCACTTATTACTGATGGTATGTTGTCATATGTGATTACTTACAGTTTCTCGTAATATGTAAGAGTGTCATTTAATTCATTGCTGCTGCTGGCATAAGCCAAAGTGTGTCAGGATAACTCAGAATAAGGTTTTTCGGACGTATTTAGATTTGCTGGTTTACGTTTGTGATTTGGCATGTTATTCATACTTAGGGTCAGTTTGTACTTTGTCGTTAGCTTTTTTGTGTAGCCTATTTTCTGTTTGTTTTGAGTGTGGTTATCAGTACTAGTGCAACAGATTGTCTGGAGAGAAAGACCTGTCATTGAAATGATCTGCTGTGTCGAGTGTATTACTGCACACTACTACCGTTGCTAGGTGGTTGGTGGCATCGTGTAGTTGGTAACGCGTTTCGGATGAAACAAAGTTATTCTACGCTGGGCCCAGTTAGTACTGCGATGGGTGACTGCCTGCGGGCAGGTAAACTATCTTGGTGCGAAGCCAGCCAGCTAGGTCGACTCAGCCTTCTACCCTTTGTGGGATGGTAAAATGAGTATCAGCTGAATAGCTGAGTAATAATGGCGATGGTGAGTGTAGTACTGTAGCTGCTGCCTACAGGTGGATCTAAGGTAAGGTAAAGGTAAAGGTAAAGGTTGTCAATTTGTATAGCGCATAGTCGCGAGCATGTGCACGCCTCTAATGCGCTTTCGTCACTAACCAGAGCCGCCTGCTGCACGGCCACCATGTGCAGCCTGCAGACACAGGCTGGCGCAGCGGCCGGCAAGGCAACCCCAGTCAGCTGTATTAAGGTCCTCACCTTCCGTAACCCATATAAATGAGTTACTACTCATTTTACCGTCCCAAGGAGGGTAGAAGGCTGAGTCGACCTAGCTGGCAGGCTTCACACCGAGATGGTTTACCTGCCCGCAGGCAGTCACCCATCGCAGTACTAACCGGACCCGGCGTAGAGTAACTTCGTTTGAGCCGAAACGCGTTACCAACTACGCCACGCCACCAACAAGGTAAAGGTCGATTGGCCTGATTCAAAGGTCGGCGGCCGCCTAGGGCGCTCGTGCTGCCCTTGCCAAATGAACCAGAGTGAACTCTCGCAGTGGCAGCTTAACACCTGCTACGAGACAGCACTAGAAACATTGTCATGGCTATTATTATTTTTTTTAACCCTCGGTACTCCGTTCCCGAAGGAGCCTAAAAATTAACTACGAAATACAAAGGCGGGTACGATTGTCAGTCCGTGCAGTCAGCGGCCGGCAAACTGTCGTGCAACAAAACAGCATTGAAGCACTGCACCAAAACAGAAATCCTCTGAAACAAATAACTGGTCTCTCTAGCCTCGCCAGTATTAATTGTGATTCTTTTTCCGAGATCAGCCAGGAGCTGGCGAGCTGATGCGTTGAAAACTCCCAAGGTCTCAATGGCAATGGGCTTAAAGATATAACGGGTGCCAATATTTGTCCTCTTTGCGAGTGGCTGCCAACTCTGCTGCTGCACCTGCCTGGTGAACCAACCTGTGACTCGATCTTTACGCGATGCTGTTGTAGTTACACTGAGACTGTTTTGTTGTGCATAGAACTGTACGAGTCAGTGATTGCAGCCAATCACATCGAGGATCAGACGAAGCGCATGCTCAAGATCAAGAAGTTGTTGCATGAGCTTCCCGAGCACAACTTTGAGACGTTTCAGTTCATTGCACAACACCTGAATCTTGTCGCTAGCCACGAGTCCACAAACCGGGTGCGAAACGTAGTACTAGTCTGCTATGATGATAACACTCGAATACGATAGTTATGCAAAGAAAAATATTACAAGATACACATGGCAACAGTGTTTAGTATAGGTAAAGATAAAGGTCAGTTGCTTGCCTATACTGATTACACGAGTCAGACCAGAAGCACTTTACAATCTAACTGTCAATGTGCTGTTGAACAATATCACCTTTTTATGATTTTTGCTGTTTTCTATGTGTCACTTATTGCATGTCGCCGTTAACAAGTGTATAAACTGATGCTGTGTACATTTATATTTGCTGTTTTATTACAATAACAAAGTTCTTTATGTTGATGGTCAATTATAAACCATCTCCTTTCCACGGCCATGAAGACACTGAACCTTAAATATTTTGGGGTCACGAATTTGATCTTTAGGGGTCAACGTCATCGGAACGTGACCATCGGACTCGGTGAGAGCACTTTCCTATTGGTGGTCGATGATGACCATGCGTCTATCTTGCACGGATACGGAGATATGGGGCTTCAAAAATTTTGGGGTCACGAGTTTGACCTTTTGGGGTCACGTGACGTCATCGGTCACATGACCATCGGACTCAGCGTGGGCACTTTCCTATTGGTGGTCTGACAGAAACTGTACAACGAACACAAAAAAGGTAAAGGTAAAGTCCGATGCTTGCCATAGTGCTTCTTACATGAAATGGACTCATGGCCAGAAGCGCTGTGACAATCTTGGAAGTGACAGCTGATTGGCATGAGCTAATGATACTGCAGTGAATTATGTAGCCGTTTGTTGACCGACAAATCAAATCAGATGTGCATTTCTATAACGTGTCTACGATGCCTTTAATGTGCCAGACAGTTGGACTAAACAACTGAACCCACGGAGCAGTCATACCACATCAGCCACTCTAGGCCGGCACCACGTGCAGCATCGGTTACTACTCATTTTCCGTCCCACGGATGGTAGGAGGCTGAGTTGGCCTGAGCACACACACAGTAGGTTATCAACTTGCTCAAGGCTGCTTGCAAGTGACCCGTGGTCAGATTCAAATCGCATCCTGAAAGTCGCAAGACTTTACCTTTACTTTGTAGACTTTACCGACAGACCACTTGCATGTAGATGACTATCTGTGTTGCTTAGATGGATCCGCGGAATTTGGCGATTGTGTTTGGACCGTCGTTGATTCGACCTCTTGAGGACAGCATGCTTGTAATGGTGCGCGACATGTCGGACCAGTGTCGCATTGCAGAAATGATCATAAATCACGTGAGTTCGTGCTCTGCTTGCATTTCCTCTCAGCATAATTATCGCCCATTCAGCATTTATTTTCTCCTATTTGTTCAGCATTGGCAACCGTCACTGTACAACAACGGCACCACGTTTTAACCATAAACTGTGCCTGTTGTGCTTGTTGTGAACAAAAATGTTGTGTCTGTCCTTTGTTTTATACTCTATTTCTCAGCAGTACTGTGTTGTCACCAGCGATAAAAACAATACATTTTTGCTCAAACCAAGTTCAAAACTTTTGTCTCAAGATGAAGAGCAAGACCAATACCAAGATCAGGATGTTATTTTTTGTCTTCAAAGTGCTTCGAGAGCCAAGATTTCGGTCTCGAGGAGGACTACGTCACTTATCGTCGCCGATTTCATTGAAATGAAGTATTGATGCATAACTAGACAGTCACTTGTCGAAAGCAGCCTTGATTGTTGTATTTATGTATTATGTTTTTTTCTGGTGCTCATGTTGACAGTGTCATTGGTTTTTTGGTTCGTGGAGTGAGGACGTCACAATCCCAGTCGTCACAACGTCTAACCTGGCTTCACCTCCAGTCACTGGAGTCAACAATGAAATGCTGCTGAAAGCTGAAATGATGGGTGTGCATTTTATTCATTTTTAGAAAATGTATAACGTAGTGTAAGATTTTTGCAGGATGCTTTTTTAGCTGATTTGTGACCTTTGAAAACGAATTACTTCGACTAGTAATTATTATTTTTTAGTAGTAATAGTCGTTGTTGTTGTAGTTGTAGTTATAGTAGTAGGAGCAGCAGCAGCAGCAGGAGTTTTTTATTTATGTTATTTTTGTCCAGCGTCTGGAGATCGAAGTCGTGATTCGTCGGCAAGAGAGTTCGTCTCTTCGATTTTTCACGCCGCCAACAAGCGCATTCGTCGGAGCAGAGATAAGAGTGGTGGGCGGTCACGGGAACCAAGCGAACACGATGGCACGGTGTCGGAACCAACTTCTTACAGCGAGCGCAACATCGATCAAGAGGTAGAACTGCGTCGGCTTCAGGAACTGCTTCGAACTGGCGGCGCTGCCGAACCAGTGGAAGATACGAGCAAACAGACAATAGCAGCCGGCAGCAGTAACAGCTCAGTAAATCTGTCATCGTCTTCTGCCACAGCCACTGAAGTCGAAGACCCACATCCCAGCAGCCACAGCGGTAAAACTACTGCAGTTTCTTCGCAGCAAAGAGGCGTTCTCGGTTCAACCGTTCTGAAAGAGCGTCGGACGTATTTCATGCAGAACGGTTGCAACAGATCGACGGAAGAAAACAGCGAGCAGAAACGACGCTCGGTTGACGTCAGTCAAGGCGAAACATTCCAGGAACCTGTTGGTAGCACTGCGGCGACTTGTACTGCCTCAGAGTCGACTGCGACACCGGTGTTAGCGAATCCATCTAGACCACCGGGTGACGTCACGTTGTCTGTGCCCAGCTCAAGGGCGGTGAAAATGCAGCGTGCCGTTGAGCAGCAGATGCAGTTGCTTGCTGACGATCTGCAGAGGACGTTTAACGCCGCCACAGCTTTGTCACCAGTAAACACAGCGTCTGATAAGCGCCAACAGCCGACGAGCTCCGTTCATCAGCTGGAGCTGTCAGCTGCCAGTGACACCGCTACAAGATCTGCTGCCGACTCACAGTCCGTCACCTCGGACTATTCAACCATGTCGTCCGTTTGCGGTGGGCAGGACCACACCCGCAGGAGAAAGCGCCTGGTTTCTGCCGACCTGGACGTTCCCACTGCACCGGATGTGGATGTTGAGAAGATTACTGCCAACAAGTCAGCCGTTGATCGTCGCCGGAACCGGAACGAAGTGGCACAGAGCACGCCCAGAAGTCAGAGCAGTGGAAACTTCTCTCTGACGAACAGCGATGGTCCAGTGGAAGCGTCTCCGTACACTGCTTCCGGGATGGAGTTGAGTCAGGACTCGATTGATTCGGCTGCAGATCGTTCAGACCAGCTGAGTCTGTCATTGAGCAGCCAGATGTCGGGCAGTCAAATTTCAGACACCGATGACCTTTTGCGGACTGCTGGTATTGCGGATACGAAGCAGTCGTACAGTCCAGTTGTGGTCTATCCTTCGGGTGCAGTCGACCAGACGTCGTGTATGATTGACAGTTCTGGTGTGACGTCTGCTGATACCCAGGTTGAACAGTTTGTAGAGCCAACTGTTGCTTATTCGAATTTGCATGATTCGAATATCATTAACGCTGATTCGGAAACTAATAGAGTGTCAGACAAGCCGAGTTGTGACGTTGATTCAGCGTTGTACGACGAAAAAGACTTTTCTCGACTTCAGGTCGGTAACAGTGCCGCAGAATCGTTATCTGTGGATACAGAGCTTGCTGGACGTGAACAGAAGACAGACTGCAGAGACAGTTCAAACGTTTGTCAAGTCAGATCATCCACAGACGCTGATAACCTAGCGATTTGTAGCAAGAAAATACAGTTTCTGCAATCACATCGACTCGTCCGGAGACACACCCTGGGTGGGACGGGTGACTTAGCTATTCACGTGGTCGACCGCAAATTGGAATCACCAGTTAGTGTACAGTCAGCAGCTTCACATGACGAAGAGAGGCTGTCGGCGTGGCAGCGGTTAAAGCCGGTCGTCGGAGACCAGCAGCTGCAGCTGCCTAACTTTGGAGTATGGTTGGCGATGCAGAGGGAAGTGTACCACGTTCGCAGTTCTCCGGCACTGTTGGTTGGCATAGGACTGAGTACTGCTTCACGTCTACACAGCTCGCAGCTCAACTGTCAGCCAGTTGTCTGATGACATCACTTCCCTCGTTCCACGCTGGCACTCGTGACGTTCAGCCTATGTCTACCGTAGTGGGATAAAGGTAAAGGTAAAGGAAGCCATGCCCCAGCTGGAGCGTAGGCGGGGTGCTCATCTCCCACTCACGGCCGTTGAGCCCGTAGGTGGATAAATCACTTGAGTCCGTGACGCATGGCCAGTGCGACGCCAGACCTACGGTTACCTTCCCAGCCTCGGGGCATCACCGCCCTTTGACC
>Ga0056128_1010183_pt1 | contig 11731 bp, 7 predicted proteins | sample WorMetLIZISLAND2_FD_71113 | JGI IMG/M metagenome (GOLD analysis project Ga0056128, IMG submission 71113) | Marine gutless worms symbiont microbial communities from Max Planck institute for Marine Microbiology, Germany - Olavius geniculatus... ... | reverse complement strand
GTATATATTGTTGTGTTGTCTTTGTATGTATGTTTGTATGTATGTATGTATGTATAATGTATTATGTCAATCCAGCCACTGGCTGCCATACACAATAAACCATATATATGTACAGTGGAACAGTAGGCACTCAAGACAACAGAAGTTGGAAAATATAATTGGCAGTCAACATTTTAAAAATATAATTATAAATGTAATTATAAATATTTAAGATGTGGCTAGTAGACTACAATATTTGCTACACATTTTCTGATTTTCATGTGATTACTCAGTCACTCAATCAGCTAGTCAGTGATGTTTATTTCAGGAAAGTCGGCTGGTATGAAAGAGAAACACTAACAACTACAAAAACTACTGTCACAAGTATTCACCAAATTAGATACAACGATATGAAGAACGCCGATCATACGCGCAATGCACAAAACGATTAGGCTAGACAGTAATGTACAGTTATTTTCCCTTTTAAAGCTGGGTTTCCCGCTATAGGGTTTTCCACAACGAGATGACTGCCAAAATTCCCGTTACTTTTTGGGTCATGTAAAATTACATCAGGTATCAATATATGTAGTGTTATTAACTGCAGATTAAAAGCTATATTGGTTAAAATTAATTTAATTATAGTTAATGTTAAAATGTTTTTTTGTAAAAAAATTCTGGTATATTTTGTACTATTTTTATTTAATTAATGTAACGTATTATTCATTCAACCTGTTGTTTATTGTTTACTGTTGTTTGTTGTTTGGTGTTACTTAAAGGAAATGTTTTTTGCGCGTTTGTATCTATAGTAAACAATTGAGTTTTTTGGTTCAAAAATGTGGAAAACTTGAATAAAACTGATCGGTGATTGTCATAGGTAATGTCACAGGCAGCAGGGGATCGTTCGGTTGCTGCGTTGAGGAAAGCTGACAAGTTTTCGGCGGAGAATGACGTGGGCAGACGTGTCCAGGCGAAGCAAGCGATACTGCAAGAGCTGAACACGCAACTCAAGTCACGCTCGGAACGGCTCAAGTCCCAGTACAGCGCTGCAGCCGGCACAGAACCTGCGTCATGCTCTCATAGTGGACACAGTCCTCGGCGTATCAGGTTTAACGTGAACAGCATTCACTTACTGTGGGATAAGTTGACTACCCTCATTCATCATCATCAACGGTCGGCGTGGTGTAGTGGTAACGCGTCTGATCCAATCAGCGAAGTTACTGTACGCCGGGCCCGGTTAATACTGCGATGGGTGATGTGGGCAGGTAAACCATCTCGGGATGTAACCAACCGCCTAGGTCAACTCAGCCTTCCATCCCTCCGGGGTAGGTAAATCGAGTACCGGCCTATTTGGCTGGGGTTAAGGTGGGGCACGTTCACCTCTGTCGGGTGGCAGGTAGCACTGTGTGATCCCATATGACAAGTGACGCTCCGTAGCTCTGAGATGGGATCATTAAGAGCTATATGCACCTTTTTTTCTTTTTTTAACGAATAGCCGGAAGCAGGCCAAAGGCCTCTATTTCTGTCCGAAGTAGATAACTTTGACACAAATATCATCAGAAAGCTGAATATACTGTATACTTCCGGTACTAGATGACGGATTTGTAATCATAATACAAACCAAAATTATGCCAGAGCAAATCTAAACGTCTCTTGAAACTACTGACATTACATGCCGATACAACATCATCATGTAGCAAGGTCTATAGCTTAACTAGTCTATTTACAAAAAATGTTTACAGAGATCATATTTACACAACAGTTTATATCTATTTTCCCTAATATCATAAGACTTTACTAACAGTTTTATACTGCAACTGTAACACAAAGTTGGTATCATACAAGTTTGTTATTTACATATTTATATAACTTAATCATATCCCTTCTTAATTGTCTACACTCTACATCTTGAAGTTGGCAATTGCAAAACATGTAGTCTTTCTTTATAATTATGACCAAAAAGACCCCTAATTAATTTTGTTGCCCTCATTTGGACTTTTTCAATTTTTTCTATATCACACGTCCTTCTAGGAGCCCAAACAGTATTAGCATATTCCAGATGTGGTTTGACCAAGCTTTTATACAGAACAACAAAGCATTCCCGAGATAATTCTCGGAAGTTTCTTTGCCTAAATCCCAACATAGAATATGCTTTACTGACTATGTATTGCTAACATGTTGATCAAACAATAAAAAGGATCAAACAAGACTCCAAGATCTTTATATGACTCGACCTGTTCGAACTCCATCTATTTTGTATGTGAAGCTATTGTTCGTAGTATCATACTGACGTTGATGGAATGACATTGATTTACACTTCTTTGTACTGAACTTAACTACCCATCTGTGAGCCCAGTTTGTGAATTTATCATTTTTTGACTAATATTTCTGCATCAACTCTACTCTTAATATGATTGCATAGCCTTGCATTATCTGCATAAAGATAAATCCCATGTATTGAACCCTGAGGGATGCCACTGAGAACATCAGACCACTGTGACATAACTTCATCAATCTTAACCCTTTGTTTTCTATCTATAAGAAAAGACTCACTCCATAAAATTATTTTCTTATTTAGGTGATAACTGTGTAATTTGCTAATAAGTCTGCAATAGGGAACTTTGTCAAATGCTTTCTCAAGATCTGTATGAATAACATCTATTTTACTTCCTGATTCTAACAACTCAGTCCAGTCATCTAACATAGATAATAACTGTGTATAAAGATAAATCCCAAGTATTGAACCCTGAGGGATGCCACTGAGAACATCAGACCACTGTGACATAACTTCATCAATCTTAACCCTTTGTTTTCTATTTATAAGAAAAGACCTGCCTTTGAGAAAACCATATTGTCTATCAGAGAAATATTTATTTGCTGTGTTTGGTATAACTTATTGTTAATCTGGCATATCGCATCCAAATATATGCTGGGATGTGTCATCTCTGTCTGTAATACTCATACATTGTTAAATTGAATTTAATTAGTTAGCCAAACTTGAAACTATTTTACATTTTTTTTATAATTTGCATTTGATGCATCTCTTGCCTTTACCATGACACCCTGACAACAGCTATCTGCTGCTGTCAGTGTGACAACTGAGAGCGGCACATGGCGAGAGTTGCGGTACAACATCATTGGGATCAACTGGTCAACGTCGTGACCAATTAAGCTAGCACGTACATCCAGATGTCACAAGCGTTGTTGGATAAGCGCCGATTTGATCCTTGCCAACATATGCTGTAGTTGCTTACAACTGAATTTTTGTTAGGATGAGTTGCTTAACGTGAATAGTTAATAGTATTTGTTTGTGTCATTGCAAACAGTGAACAGAGTGGTATTCCTGTCCGAACGGTGCAGCGCGGTGTGACAGGCACTGCATCACTTCGATGTGCCAGTGTCAGTCCCAGAGTTAACATCTACAGATATCGACCTGGCTATACTTGGAATCATGGCGGTCGACTGAAGGAAATCAGACTACGGTAAATTTTTGTGTCTCATGTAGCAGTGACAATGACAGCGTTTATGTTGCTGAGCTGTCCATTTTTTGTACGTAACAGGCTGATCCTGGATAAAAGATCCTGAAGGTTGCATATAGTTGCCGTACATTGTGAATCATGCAGATTTTTGTTTTGTAATGAACAGTTTTAGGCTGCATTAGGAACTGTTTAGTGCACTTATGGATGACTATGTCTCTGCCTTTGGTAATTTTTTAAAGCTGAAATTATAATTTCCACTATTAATGCAACTTTTTTATTTTTTACTGCTAGTGTTGGTTGGATAACAGAACAGGCATCTGCCAGTAAAAATTTCTAAATTTTCGAAAAGAAGGGAGTAATTCTGTAAAAATTGCCAATTAAACAAATACTAAAATTAGTAGGTTGTAGTTGTAGTTGTAGTTAGTAACATTAGCAGTAGTACTAGATATGTAGTGGGTTGGTGGCTTGGTGTAGCGGTAACACGTTTCATTTGATCAACGAAGTTACTTTATGCTGCGCCGGGTTAGTACTTTGATGGGTGATTACCTGCGGGGAGGTAAACCATCTCGGTATGTAACCTTCCATTTTTCCTATCTGGCTGGGGTTAAGGCAAGGTGCATTCGTCTGTGTCGGGTGGCAGGTAACACTGTGTGATCCCATATGGCAGGTGACGCTCCATAGCTCTGAGATGGGCTTTCCATTGAGAGCTATATCACCACCTTTAACCTTTAATGTAGTGCATGATGTCATGAGTGTAATGATGTAACTAGCAACGCCTGCCTGCTGTCTGTTGTAGATGCTTAGTGAGAAAGTATCTGTTTGCGTGGATGCAGCGTACATTCGGTCGGGTGTTGCCATCTACTGCAAGGTAATGCATCATGACTGCATTGCGACTAAGTTTATCTTAATGTTACGGCTGCTGCTGGCAACAAAAGATTGTGCATAAGAGGGTGCATAGTGATCTAATACTAAAGATCATTAAATTTATTAACGCTTTACACAGGATACAGAATTTTGTTTAAAACACGCTTGCAGCTAATAAGGAAACCAGGGGACAGATAGGCTAGCTGATCTGATGATGTTGGTTAACGACTGCATAATAAGTACCAGTTTGTTTGGGAGTTTTGATTATTTATAGGTTAGCTGCATATGTTCATTTCAACTTTGATGTATCTTCTAGGATAGGCTGAGTGTGCAGAAGATGCTAATACATTTATAGGAAGCTATTTAGTTTGAGATGTGGCATTGATATCTTAACTTATCATGCCATTTTAGTGTTTCAATAGAAAAAGTTCAAGGTGATGATATAGCTCTTAATGGGAAGCCCATCTCAGAGCTACAGAGTGTCACCTGCTGTATGGGATCATACAGTGTTACCTGCCACTTGACACAGGTGAACGCGCTCCACCTTAACCCCATTCAGATAGGCTGGTACTCGATTTACCTACCTCGTAGGGATAGAAGGCTGAGTTGACCTAGGCAGCTGGTTACCGAGATGGTTTGCCTTATTTACAGGCAGTCACCCATCGAAGTACTAATCCGATCCGGCATAGAGTAACTTCATTACAGTATATTGTCATTTACGCTGCTATGTTTTTTATTTGTTTGGTAATTTATGTGCTGTATAAACTGGCAATGTATTTGTTATAGTGGACTTTTTGCTCGGAAACTGAAGAAAAAAGTTTTCACAGAGTGGGTTACAATCTGGTGGGAAACAAGAAAGGAATGGGCTTTAAACGTCAGAGCTGAACTGCATTATAGGTTTGTCACTTTATTGACATGCTAGTTATATAGTAATAAATGTACAAAAAATCAGTTTATACACTTGTTAATGGCGACATGCAATGATTGACACTTTGAAAACAGCAAAAATCATAAGAAGATGATATCACTCACCATCACATCGCCTAACTGTCAATGTGCTGTTGAACAATATCACCTTTTTATGATTTTTGTTGTTTTTGATGTGTCAGTCATTGCGTGTCACCGTTAACAAGCGTATAAACTGATGTTTTTCTACATTTATATTTGTGGTTTTATTACTAAAATTATGTTTTAACGTAGGTGGTGAATAATAGTGTGTATTTTGTTCTGCACAGCAATGACGATGCAAAGCCTCAAAGACTTTGGGGTCACGACCTTGACCTTTTGGGGTCACGTGACCATTGGACTCAGCGTGGCCGCTTTCCTATTGGTGGTCAATGATGACCATGCATCTATCTTGCACCGTTATGGAGATATAAAGCCTCAAAGTTGCGTTTAGCCCATGTTAAGGGCCAAACGTTTACTGCGCATACCCGGTGTCACATGACTTGTAGGTGAGGGTCAAAAATGACTACATATTTGGAGTTCCCGATGCCATATTGCCTATTCACTATACAACTTCTTTTGGGCTACGATGACGTTTAAGGGTCATTTGTAGGTGAAATTTTTATACAGGGGCGTTTTTTTGAAACCTAAAATGTTCACTGCGCAGTGTGCATGCGCCGTGTCACGTAACCTGTAGGCAGGGGGTCAAATATAACCACATACTTGGAATTTTCGTGGCCATATTGTCTGTTCACTATACAACTTTTATGGGCCTACGATGATGATTAAGGGCCGTTTATAGGTGAGAATTTTATACAGGAGCATTTTTGGCCGAAAATTTTAAAGTCCATTCTGAGCCTAATTTTCAACTTTGGGGAGATTTTTCAGGATTTTGATATTGACTTTGAATTTTCTACTCCTAAAAATGCACACTTTTCCATGAGACTGCGTCATTTGAGCCATTGCATGTAAAAATCCGCTGATCAGTCTGACCTGTAGTCCGGCCATTAAAAAGGTATATTTAACGCAGAAAAATTTCTGTTATACTTCACCCCTTTGCCTAGAAGCCCCCAGTGGACAGATTTGCACGACATTTTGTACAGGGGGTCATCTCGCGGACATAATCACCTGTTTCAAATTTTTTATCGATTGGTTGAGGGGTCTCGGATCTGCGAACTGTTGAATTTTGCCATTCTCCTTTGACTTAGCTGGTCGCTATTAACACAGGGCTGCGCTACCATGTGCCTTTGATATTTGAGTATAAATACTAGTTCGTGAAAACTTTGCAAGAGTGACATTGTAGTCAGATAGATATGTAAAACTGCAAATATCACTTTTCCACCACTGCAGAATGTTACTTTGGCGATTACAAGAACCCAGCTGACTATGTTAATGACCAGTGTTACTGACTGTGAAATTTTTAAATTTTTTTTTTGTGGCTTGATGATTAGATTATTGTTTGGTTAATACTTTCCAGTTGAACAGTGATGATGATAGTAGTCTTTATTAAAGCAATCAACACACACACACTGCTGTTAAACACAATGCAGCACATACTGACATGCTAAAAAAACTAAAAACAGTTTTTGTACAATACATGGTACATAAAATTGCACTCATTAATATTATTTCTTTTAGAGGGAAGTTCATAGTTATGCAGTCGCGGACGTGTGCAGTAGGGTGTACTGCGCTCATGAGGTAAGAGTGGTCGAAGAGGATGAGTAATTTTGTATCTGATAGAGCGAAACAGTTGTTCATCTGCCTGTTCACAGAGTGCAGCAACAGTGGGCAAAGAATCATCGGTATAATAGCCTGATTTGCCAGCTCGCCTCAAGAAAGCATCCAATCTATTCTTCTTGCCAGCATTAGCAAAGCCCCACCAAGCGGGGGAGGCATAGAGCAATTTAGGAATTTAACAATAATCGATGACAACCAATGGCAGTGGTTGCAGTTTAACGTTGTTGCAGATATCGCACATGTAGCATGGTGTTTCGGGCTTGGGCTGAATACGCAGTGCATCGACGAACGAAAAACGACAAACTGCGTACTGTTAGGCATCGAGGTAACTAAGCAACACCGTTTATAGTGAATTCTCAATGTGGAAAGATATCATACTTATAGCAAACAAAGCTATAGTCATTCAGGGCATGAGGTCATTGACATTGTTGTCATAGCAGCGAAACTGAGAATGACTTTTTGGTTTATCATTTCATTAGCAGTAATGACAGTAACTAGAAAACTATATGGCCGTAGGTTCCATAATGCTTAGTTTAGTATTTTGATCAGTGCTTTGTGTGAACTCTTGTCTGCAGTTATATGTGCAGTTTGATATTATCCCTATTATTTAGTGCGATGATAGTGACATAACTTCAACAGATTGCATGCTAAGACAAGTTTGTTTTCCATGGGCCACGGAATATCGAGCCGAGCTGCAGAATTTGCCTTTTCCACAGAATTTTGATATTGCCACGGAATTTTGTGGACTTTTACAGAAGTTAAGAAATGACCGATGATTTGTACGATCGTCGGCTTTAGACTAACTATATCACGGAGAAAAATCAAACTGAACTGCCTAAAACTGCGTCCCCACTAATAATTACCATCATATACAGCACAATCATAAATTAGCACAATGCGACTAATTGACAAATTGCACTTTTGAAAAGAAAAAAGACTGATAATTTTCTTTCTATGTTGCTGACATAACTGAGCGCCATGCCAGCATCCAAAAACTGAAGTTTTTTCAACAGAATAAAGCTTAGCTTATGCACAAACGGAAGACTGTGGTAAGCTGCCGAATTTGGACAATTTTGCCATGGTGAGCCGCGGAATTTTGCAAACTGGCCCGTGGAATTTGGCAAAATTTACCGCGGAAAACTGTGGGCCCTAGTGATGATGTCTGTGTCGCACTTAGTCAACTCAGCCTGGCCATCTCCCTGTGGGTAGGCAAAGTGATCATTGGCAAAGGCTACAGCCACTGCTTGGGAAAACCAGCAACTTCTGCACAGCAACTGTTATCAGGATTTGTGGCACACTGAGCCATTTCCTTATGGGCACTGGCTGTTATAGGGGCCCATTCTGGTTATAACTTATATGCTAGCATAATTGGTTTAACCTTACTGAAGTATTCATGAACTTTTACATGATGGACTTGGGTCTGTGCATAATCTGGCCACAAGGATGGGTTGTTGAAGCTGACTGAATGATGCAAAGTGAATCTGCCGATGCTATGGTTGCTTGTTTTTCTAATTGACAGTTGAAGCCTGGAGACTGCGGGATTGTCTATGTACGTGGAGAGAATATGTCGAAAGTCGACGTCACAGGAACATTGTTGCTGCTACAGCACAACAACATTGCAGTGCAACACTGCTTCGGTCAGCTGTATATGTGGCTTTTATTTATATATTGTGAATTTATTGATTTCATTCTGATCGTTATTTAAGTCGTCGGCTGTGTTGTGAAATATTTGACTGTTGCACACTGGCGCTATGACAGCACTCTTTTTCACTTAGACGCTGCACGGCTGCAGAGTCTGTCTGTCTGTCTTGTTTCCCTGTTTGTTCTCTGCGGTGAGCCGTTTGCATTTTGGCCTTATTGGACAGACGGAACGCGTGCTAGCAGTTTTTTCTTCAACTGATCGCTGCCGCTCGTCGCTTTGATCAGCACGGCCATGCAGGCCAAAGATGACATAATCATCTCCGGCACTCAGCTGTACTCATACTGCAGCTGGTTATCTGTGCTCAGGCTAACCGGCCATACTACTGATTGTGTTACACTCTGCCCATTTCGAACGACACTGGCGAGAGGGGCGCAGCTGAAAAGCTGGCTGTGGGCGAGTGGCGGGTGAGCTTTGATCACGTTCAACTGTTTTGTTTATTTGGTCTGTTTTTACGGTCGTCCTAACAGGCTGCATTACAGATCTTGCCCGTCCATCCGTCTGTCTTTGACAGATAGTATTGACACGCTATAGCAATGCTGTAGGCGTCTTACATGGTTGTCGTCCGTCATCGTCTGTCGTCCTCTGTAACGGGTGTATTGTGGCTAAACGGTGCAAGATAGGGCCTAGGTTGCTGTTGATCACTAATAGGAAGTCAAATACTGCCTTTCAAATGACATTAAAATCATTGACCTTGGATGATCTTGAATGCACTATGGTGTGCCAATCGTGCTGTATTGTGGCTACACAGTAAGTCGCAATAACCATCACGACATACGTAGAGCACGACAGTCTCCTAAGCTAAGAGCCTGTGGTAATTTTTGTCATGAGTGGTAAATGGCAGTTTGCTGTACTATAATTATTGCATTATGTATGTTCATTTAGTGTTCACATGACATGTGGTAGAAATTTTTGCTCGAACAATTACAACATTTAGTTTAGTAGGAGCAGGCCTAGTGTACCCATGACCTGGAGTAACTCCAGTGAAATCAGTTGACTAGTCAAGTAAAATCTGAACCATCATACATGGTGGTATTTCGTCTGATATTATGCGCTGAAGATGTAGGCATAAGATGCTGTTGAATATTCTCAGTGGCTGTGAACATTGTTAAATGCACAGAGCATATTTTCTGAGATGGATCGCCGTACATGCTGCGTACAAGCATCAGCAGGAGCAGGAACTGTTGGGTCTTCACTTCTGGGCTCAGTCAACTCTGTCCTCAGTATGTGTAGTTGTTGTACTTGTGTACACTGTGCATTCATTAGTTTATCACAGGGCTCTTGCAGGTCCCTGAAAGTCCTTGAAAGTCCTTGAATTCTTTCTAGATTTTCAAGGCCTGGAAAGTCCCATGAAAACACATGTGGTCCTTGAAAGTCCTTGAATCAGTGTCTGAAGGTCTTTGAAAGTGCTTGAGAGGCATGTAATAGCAGCTGGGCAACGTAATGGCAGCCTAGTGGCTGAGTGTACGCATTTACTATGGATAATATTGAACAGTTCAGTTTTTTTTCAACTGTGCTTCAATGTATTGACAAGTTGGCAGATTTACGAGTTATAATTATGACAGTGACTTCCAGACAGCAGACAGCTTGTACATACATGTATCAGAAACTGACGTACTCGTCAGTAATCACTGAGATGCATGACACGTCAAAAGTTTCAGAATGCTGTAATGAATAAACAACAAATTTGCATAGTGAAACATTTAAATATTATTGGCCTCATTTGCATAAATATTTGTCACCTCCGAAATTCTGCCAAATCTGACTGTAACACATGGATTTAACATGGATATTTGAGCTTTTGTAACTTAGCGATGTTTATTGATGGATAGGTGTGTAATATGGCAAAGTTTTGAAATTGTGTACAAAAGAAGTGTACAACTTGCATGTCTCAGCATTTAAATATTCCTTGCCTGATTTACACAAATCTGCCCCACCCTAAAAATTGTGCTAAATTGACGGTCACACGTGAACTTAAGTTGATTTTCATTCAGCATACAGTGAAATATCAACAATCATTAACACATACATTAAGTTTAGATGAAATTTGACATAGGCAGTTGCGTAGCTTTTGCATTCATAACAATCATCAGTCCTTTTAGGCAGCTAATCGATCGCTGGAGTCAATGCATTCAGGATCGGCTGAGCCCAGCATTCGATTAGCACACGTTTTAGCTAATCAGTTACTGAAATTTTATGACCATGCCATTTGTTGCAATGCCCCCACACTGAATAATTCACATAATTTAAATCTGGACTTTTTGGCAGTGAGTTTTTGAGTTCAATGAACTCAGACACATGGAAGTGCAGGCAAATGCCTAATTTCAGGGGTAATGAAGATTTATGCAAATTAGGCCAAGAATATTTAAATAATTTGCTATGCAAGTTCAGCCCTTTTTGTATACAACATTCTAAACTACCCCCTCCCCTTTCCTGAGGACTAATGTTTTATATGCACTTCCGGTGTTGCAATGGTATCACGATACTCGATACACAATACTCAATACCTGAAATGGTATCATTATCGTGGCTCCAATTTCAGGTATCGCACAACACTATTAATGAGGCAGGAATCTTTGGAATGGTGACTGGCATATGAGTGATGTGCCAAAATTATTATTATGGCTATTATTTAGTACTGCTGAAGAGTTAGAAATGTTAATTGTGATTTAATGTGTGATTGAAAATAGCAATGTAGTACTGGTACTGACTGCAAAATTTTGATCAGTTAGTCTCCAAAAATTAACCTCAATTAGGCGTAATCGATAAATTTTTTTTAAATTTGTCATCTGAAAGAGTGTAGACTGGTGTATGGAAATGGAGATCAGTGCCACCTTATGGGTCATATGACATGGGAAGGACTTTACGTTTTTTTGCTATTATTATTGTCATTATAAATTTAATCTCATGTCTATCAGCTTAACTACACTGTGTCTCAAAAAAAAGCATGTGACTACATTTTTTGCAATAACTTGAACAATGAATGTCCGATTATAATAATTTTTGGCACACTTATTAATGAGACTATATG